>JGI20214J51088_10000941_pt1 | contig 19810 bp, 19 predicted proteins | sample WetSurMetagenome_FD_51088 | JGI IMG/M metagenome (IMG submission 51088) | reverse complement strand
TCGCCCTTGTCGCCGTGGCATACCGCGCACTGGTCCTTGTAGACCTTCTTGCCGTTTTCCACGTTCGGGACGATCGATTTGTCCATCTTGCCCACCCCGCGGCCCGGAATGGGTTCATCAGGCTTGACTTGAACTTTCATGTTGGCCATGTAGGCGATCATGGCAAGCATTTCATTCGAGTCCTTGTCCAGCGGCTTGCCGTTCATCGACCGTCTCAAGCAGCCATTGACCCTGTCCTTGAAATCGATGATCTTTCCGGCACGCGGCGCATAGGACGGGAACAAAGCGGAAATGCCGACATAAGGTGCCGCATGCTCCATGGTGCCGCCGTTCAGATGGCAACTGTTGCAGACCAGGACATCTCCCACATTCTTCGGCAATAGCGCTTTGGTATCCGTCATCAGCCGCATGCCGTACACCAGCTGGTCGGCATTCGGACTGGACAGCATGGCTGCATAGCGCGGTACTGCAAACCTGGACGGTTCCGCCGGTTTGATCCCGATCTCGTCACGGACTTTCTTTATGTCCTCCGCGCTGACCGCCTCCCCCTGATTGCCCCATTGGCTGCGCACGAACGTGATGATCTCGGCGAGCTCCTGATCCGAGAGACTGCTGTAGCCGGGCATATCGAACGCGCGCTTGGCCTGCTCAGTTTCAGCCGACTTCCACCCGCTCAACACCACATGGATGACCGAGGCGGGATTTTTGGACTGAACCGAAGAATTGTTTGCCAGCGGAGGAAAGAGCTTGTCCATTCCCCGGCCATCGTCCTGGTGACAGGTCGCGCAGAATTGCACGTACCCCAAACCGCCGCGTGTCTTGTACAGATCGCTCTCCCGGACTTGCGAGACCGGCTTCGGCCTGATTACCTCGGATTCCGCGTTGGGCGGCAGCGAACTCAGGTATTCGCCGATTGCAAGGAGATCTCCGTCGCTGAAATGCTGGGTACTGAAATGCACGACCTCCGTCATGGTCCCGTAAGCAGTTGCATGATTGTTGTGACCGGCCTTGAGAAACTCGGCGATTTCGGGTGCAGCCCATTGATTGTGCAGGTTGACTGCATGCCAAGCTTCAATGGTAGAACCGGTTAGAAAATCTTTCCCGTCCGCGCCATCCTGGCTCATGGCTTTCTCCTGCATTCCAAACCCGCGCGGCGTATGGCAGGAGCCGCAATGGCCCAGCCCCTGAACAAGATAGGCACCGCGATTCCATTGCGACGACTTCGCGGTATCCGGCTTGAACGGCACATCGTCGAGAAATGCCATGTTCCAGAATTTCAACCCGAACCGCATGCTGAACGGCCATTGCATGCTGTTTTCCCTGTTCGGCTGGCTGACCGGCTCGACCCCGTGTATCACATAGGCATACAGGGCCTTCATGTCGTCCGCGCTGATCCTGGCAAACGAGGGATACGGCATCGCCGGGTAAAGATTGTGGCCGTCAGCGGCGACGCCTGTGCGCATGGCGCGGTCGAACTGATCAAAGGAATAACCGCCGATCCCGGTTTTGACATCGGGCGTGATATTGGTGGAGTGAACGATACCGAACGGCGTCTTGAATTCCATCCCGCCAGCCATGGACTTGCCGTCCTTGGCGGTGTGGCAGGCGATGCAATCACCAAGATGGGCCAGGTATTCCCCGCGCCTGACTTTCTCATCCGCCGTCACATCTGACGGCGCAGCAAACGCCGGACTCATCAACGTAACGAACAGCAGCATGCCTACATAAGATATTACCTGTTCAAATCTCCCCGCCATTTCTCTCCCCTTTTTTAAACACACAGGTGTTACACGATCCTCAAGAGAAACACCCGAACCTCGCCACACCGCTCCTCCATCGGGAAGTCCAGGCGACTTTCTTCCCATATCCGGGCACAACTGTCGGCTGAACGCCGCCACTTGGCCCTTTGCCCACGGGTCATGAACGCAAGCCCGGAACCGGCAGATTGCGGAACCTGAGACGGAGTCGCGCCCAAGGGACATTTGTTCGACTTGCCAGCAGAGCTGCTCTCATTCCGGAAATTCGATAACAACGGCGAGATAAGCCTCACCGGCTTTTCAGCGTTGCCGTACAGGAAGGTCGACGAGATCAAACCGAACCTACAACCGGCTCACAATACCTGAGCCGGATACTAGGTTAAGGCGGGAGGGTGGTCTGTGACATAAGTTACACAAACCTTGGCTTTCATTTCAGGAATGGCGATTACCCACGCGGCGGAACAGGGTCATGCTTACCCTCCCTGCCGGTGCCGAACGGTTTATGAGAATCGCGGTCAAGCTGCGTCTCCAACCGGGGGCGCACATCAATCGACCGGAATCGGATGACCGCCGATTTTCGGGAACCAAAAAACGATGCTGTAGCAGGAAAATATCGAAGCCGCGGAAAAACCTTCCGGAAAACGGGCGTGCGTCTGGCCTACGGGAATGCAGTCTCGCTAGAGGGCGCTGAATTTGCCAAGGGATCCCGCGTCGACTATCTCGATATGCTCACGTCCCAGCTTGATCCAGCCTTGCTCGGCAAAACTCTTCAGCAAACGACTGACGATCACGCGCACGCTGCCTAGCTCGTCAGCCAGTGCCTGATGGGTAGTGTAGAGAGGGCTGGATTTGCTGGCGAGAAGAGCCGCGAGTCGCTGGTCCAGTTTCTGAAAGGAGATGGCGGACAACAGTTGCATCAAGTCATTGAGACGCTCGGAAAACATGCCGAAGATGTAATCCTGGAACGGCTTGTGTATCGAAAGCAGTTTTTCAAACATTGCGGGAGCGATCGCAACAATGACGGTGTTAGACTCGGTGATTCCGCGCGCATGGTAATCCGACCGCCCGAGCAGACAACTGCTGCTGAGGATGCAACTGTCGCCCGGAAATACCCGATACAAATGCAGTTCGCGTCCGTTTGCCGACGATTTGATGATGCGGATACTGCCGGACAGCAACATCGGAAAACCCTGGCAGGGCTGATGCTCGTCAAACACGATCGTCCCGGCGGGGAGATGCAGCACGCTCGCCGCTGCAAGCAGCGCTGAGCGATCTGCCGCATCCAGCCCGCGCAGCATGGGATATTGCAGCAGCAGGGATTTTATGTCGTTATCAAGCATGACAATCGGATTTCATGTCTGACGTCTTTCATGGCGCGCCTATAGATAATAATAAGACTGTCGACGGGACAAGTTAATACAGTCTCTTGACTGACGAACACGAAGCAACTTGTCCATGCCCTCTGATTAGTATGGACATTTGTGGTAGTCTCCTGCAGGCGAAGTATTGAGTTCCGGCCGCAACCTGTCAATTGCGGCTCAGCATGAAAGTTCACCCAAACACCGGAGATCGATGTTGCATAACAAGAACGCAAAGGAACGCCATATTACATATTGGCTAGTCCCGATGTTGATCCTGTGGGCAATGCTGGCTTGGTATATCTCACAGCTGAACTTCAATCACGAGTACGAGTCCCTGATCGAAAAAGAGCAGATACATGCTCAGTTTGTTTCGAGGGACATAGCCGACAGCATCCGCCGCAATTTGCACTTTGTCGCAGGCGTTTCAGGAACTTTCCGGCAGGGACTTCGCGAATTGAATTCAGTTTCGGAATTCGGCCCGAATGCGCTGCCAAGCCGATTGCCCAGGGCTACCAGGATAAAACGCTGGACCGGCAATCATACCCTGAAGGATCTGAACATCCGGCTCAGGTTGATCCAGGATTCTTTGGGTGTTGATTTGATCTATGTGGTCAACGCTGCGGGAGATTGCATCGCGGCCAGCATCGAGGACACGCCCGACACGCCGATCGGCACGAACTACGCAGACCGGCAGTGGTTTGCCGGTGCCCGCAACGGGCATCACGGCGTGCAATATGCCATAGGCAGGACCACCCATATCCCTGGGCTCTTCTTCTCTGCCCCGATTGTATTGGACGGACAGTTCAATGGCGCCATCATTTCCAAGGTAGACATTCCCTCGCTTTCCTTTCTGACCAGTCAGGCCGATGCGTTCGTGACAGATGACAATGGCGTCATCATCCTCGCGCATGATCCGGCGATGTTGATGAAGTCTGTCCCCGGCGCTAAGGTGAACGCAATGAGTGCGCGGGAAAAGGAATCTCTCTACCTGAAGACCGATTTTCCCGAACTCAAAATCACACGCTGGAACGGTTCGACTGACGACCGGTTGAAACAAGTCGGACTTGAAACTTACCCGCATGTGCAGGCCACGACCGATCTGGAAGAGTTCGGGCTGACGGTTTATTCGGAAGTCAATCTGCCCGGCTTGCTGCTGATCGAGCGCGAGCGAAAGGGTAATTTCCTTCTGATCTGGCTGTTGGGAAGCGCGGCGCTACTGGTTGCGGCCACGCTTATCTTCTATTTCCGCTCTGTCAGGAACACAAGATCGGCCGTTGAAACAAGCGAGCAACGTCTGCGCTTGCTGCTGGGATCGGTCAGCAACGGTATCTGGGGCCTCGACAGGGAGGGCAATACCACTTTCGTCAATCTTGCCGCGGCAAATATGCTCGGCTACACGCCGGAAGAGCTGATCGGCAAACCCATGCACGAGACCATACATCACTCCTACGCGGACGGCACGCATTACCCGTCTGAAAGGTGCCCGATGCATGCCACCCTGCTCGATAACAAAAACCGCACGGGCATCGATGAAGTGTTATGGCGCAAAGACGGCAGCAGCCTCCCTGTAGACTATTCTTCCCACCCCATTCTTCTCCAGGGCAAGCTGGAAGGTGCGGTCGTGGTCTTCGATGACATCTCCGAACGCAAACAGAAAGACGAAGCATTAAAACTGGCATCTTCTGTGTACCAGTCAAGCAACGACGGCATCCTGGTGACCGATGAGAACAATCTGATCCTCGACGTCAATCCGGCCTTTACCCGAATCACCGGTTACTCGCTGGACGAGGTTCGGGGCAAGAATCCGAACATTTTCCAGTCCGGCAAACACGACTCCCAGTTCTACCAGCAGATGTGGCAGGCTATTCTGGACGACGGGCATTGGCAGGGCGAGGTCTGGGACCTCAAGAAGGGTGGCGAGCTGCACGCCAAGTGGCTCAGTATCAGCATCATCCGTCACGCGGATGGCAGCATCTTCAGATATGTGGGGCAGTTTTCCGACATCACGGAAAAGAAACGCAAAGACGAAGTGATCTGGGAACAGGCCAACTTCGATGCACTGACCAGCCTGCCGAACCGTCGGCTATTTTCCGACCGCTTCCGCCAGGCGCTCTCATCCAGCGCCCGCAGCGGACGGCATGGTGCGCTGTTATCGCTGGACCTGGATCAGTTCAAACGCCTGAACGACACCTTTGGCCACAGCATGGGCGACAAGCTGCTGATCGAGGTGGCCAAACGCCTCACTGCATCCGTGCGCGAAGAGGATACCGTCGCACGCATGGGAGGCGATGAATTCCTGGTGATCCTGAACGGCTTGAGTGGCGTTCAAAACGAAGCGGCGATACAAGCCGAACTGGTAGCCGAAAAGATCCGCGGCGAATTGTGCAAACCCTACCTGCTGGATAAAACCGAGCACCATTCCAGCTCAAGCATCGGGATCGTTCTTTTTCTTGGCCATGCCGACAACCACGACAAGCTGCTGGCTCATGTGGATACGGCCATGTACCAAGCCAAAGCCAAGGGACGCAATGCCATCTGCTTCTTCGATTCATCCATGCAGGAGATCCTGGAAAAACGCGGGCAGATGGAAAGTGCATTGCGCGGCGCCCTGGAGCGCAACGAGTTCTCCCTTCATTACCAGCCGCAAATTGCAAGCTCCGGCCTGCCCATTGGCGTGGAAGCTCTCCTGCGCTGGACGCACCCCCAGCTCGGCGTTGTCTCGCCCGCGCAATTCATCCCGGTGGCGGAAGAATCGGGGTTGATCCTGCCCATCGGCCTCTGGGTACTTGAAACGGCGTGTGCACAGCTGGCCCGCTGGCAGGCCACCTCCCGATTCAGCCACCTCAGCATCGCCGTCAACGTCAGCCCCATTCAATTCCGCGAAGCCGAGTTCGTCTCCAGGGTGTCCGATGTATTGGGGCAGAGCGGAATCAGGCCGGAATCATTGAAACTGGAACTGACTGAAAGCCTCGTGCTGGACAATATCGACGACAGCATACGCAAGATGAAGGAGTTGAAAACCCTGGGAGTGAAGTTCTCCATGGATGACTTCGGCACGGGATATTCGTCGTTATCCTACCTGAGCCGCCTGCCCATCGATCAGCTCAAGATCGACCAGTCCTTTGTGCGTGACATCACGACCGACCAGCATGACGCGGCGATCGTGCAAACCATCATTTCCATGGCGCTCAGCATGGGCATGGAAGTGATCGCCGAAGGAGTGGAGACCGAAGAGCAGCATGAGTTCCTTGAATTGCGCGGATGCCAGGCTTATCAGGGATATCTCTTTGCCAGACCCAAGCCTATCGACGAACTGGAGGAGAAATTGACCGAACTGCTCGCCCTCCGGAACGTCACTCCGGCCTGAAAGCGGTGTCGCCCCGGAATTCAGGCGAGTTGGGTGTCACCGTGTTTCCGGAGCGCGATGGGATCAACCTTCGATCGCCCTGATCTTCTGCACCGTCTCTTCGATCACATCCTCGCTCAGGCCGAATGCCTTGGAGATCAGGTCACGGTGTTCGTCTATCAAACCCAGCACGGAATTGACCGTGGTGCAGGATTGGATCTCCGCCTTGATGGCCATGATCTTGGCCAGATCGAATATTCCGGGAGTCTTGTCGCCGCTCCTGAGCGCGTTTTCGATGATGCTGGTGATTTCTTCCTTGTTCATGCTTTCCCTGTCCGCGTGTTAAGTCCAATAAACATAAGTTGATGCTGCGATCAACGCCGGCATTTTATATCGATTGGCCGTTGCACGGATGATCCTTCATCGACCGGTTCGATCTTGGGCGTGAATCTCTGCGCGGACATGCCGGCATGAAAAGACCGGTCAGCGCCCCTTTGAACCGGGCGGCGCCGCACGCAGATACTGGTGCGGCCACGCAGCCTCCTGCCCCAATGCCTGCGCGGCAGCCAGCGGCCAGTAGGGATTGCGCAGGATCTCGCGACCGAGCAGCACGATATCGGCCTGCCCGGAACGGATGATGTGATCGGCTTGCGCCGGCGAGGTGATCAGGCCGACGGCAGCGGTGGCGATCCCCGCTTCGCGCCTCACCCGCGCGGCAAATTCGGTTTGAAAGCCGGGGCCGGCGGGTATCTTCGCGGTCGGCACGAGACCGGCCGAAGAGACGTCCACGAGATCGACACCCAGTCCTTTCAGGGCACGACACAGCTCAACCGTCTCGTCCGCGTTCCAGCCGCCGTCGACCCAGTCGGTGGCGGACAGGCGGATCAGCACGGGGAGATGCTCCGGCCATTCCGAACGGACTGCAGCGACCACTTCGCGCACCAGGCGGGTGCGGTTCTCGAAACTGCCGCCGTAAGCATCCTTGCGCCGGTTGGAAAGCGGAGACAGGAACTGATGCAGCAGATAGCCGTGTGCGGCATGGATCTCTACCGTCTGGAATCCCGCTTCGCGTGCCCGGCGAGCACCCGCTGCAAAACTGGCGACCACCGCGGCAATGTCGGCCGCATCGAGTTCACCCGGTACGGCATATCCGGGGCCGAAAGCCACGGGCGACGGGGCGACCGTCTTCCAGCCTCCGTCGGCCTCGCTCAGCGTGCTCTGCGCCTGCCAGCCCAGCCCGACACTAGCCTTGCGTCCGGCATGTGCCAACTGTATGGCGGCCACGCAGCCCTGCTGCTGCGCAAAACGCGCGATACGCGCCAAGGGTTCGATATGCCTGTCATCCCATATACCCATATCCCCGGGGCTGATCCGCCCTTCCGGCGTGACGGCCGTCGCCTCGATGATCATCAGCGCTGCGCCGCCCACGGCACGGCTGCCGTAATGCACGAAATGCCAGTCGGCCGCCACGCCGTCATGGGCGGAGTATTGGCACATGGGCGGGATCCCGATGCGGTTGGAGAGGACGATATCGCGCAACTTGAGGGGTTCGAACAGATGAGCCATGTCAATTCCTGAAAAATGAGATACCGGAAAACTTTACCATACTGAAGAAAAAACCCTACGCCGTCGCCAGGCGGCGCGACGGAAACATGGATATGCTCACACCGCTCAGCACCAGCAGGCCGCCGACCAGTTGCGTCGAGGTCGGCAGCGTGCCGAGGAACCCGCCAACCAGCATGGCAAACACCGGAACGAGATTCAAAAAAATCGCAGCGCGCGCCGCTCCCAGACGCGCGATACCGACGCCCCAGAACAGGTAGGCCAGCACTGTGCCGCCGACAACCATGACGGCCATCGNGATCGCAGCCTTGCCATCGAGCCCGCTCATGTGGGTTCCGCTATCGAGCGCGGCAAGAACCAGCAAGATGGCGCCTGCTGCCATGACCCAGCTGGTGTGCGCGATAGGCGAACCTTGCGGCATATAACGGCGCACAAGAACGTTGTACATCGCCCAGCACAGATCGGCGACCAGCATCAACAGGTCGCCCTGCGCAAAACTCAGCGCTTCCAGCTTGTGCATATCACCCTGCGAGATGACCACCGCGACGCCGATCAACGCCAGCGGCAGCGCGACCAGATGCCGGGTCGCCAGCCGCTCACCCAGGAACGCCACCGCCAGCAAGGCGGTGAGCAAGGGATTGGTCGCCATGATGAGCGAGGCGCTGTTGGCCGAGGTGGTACGAAGCGCATAGAAGAAGAACAGGTTGAAGCCGCAGATCCCGACCGCCCCCAGCAGCAGATATATCCCCGCATGCCGCTTCAGCGGGGCCAGCAATTTCTCCCGGCGCACGCCGGCGATCATGAACATCAGCGCCGTCCCAAGCACGAAGCGCATCGCTGCCGCCCACAATGGGGGCAGATCTGCAAGAATCGGCCCGGCCAGCACAAAATTGGCTCCCCAGAAAAATGCGGAAGCCGTCACAAGCAGATAGACAGTAGAGATTCTCATGGTCGTTTCCAGTAAGATTGTTTGATGTGGCAGGACTCTAATGGCTGGAACTGCCAGTCACAAGCTAGACTTTTTTGAAGGCCCGTTAAGGAAAACTAATGGCACGTCATCTTCCCCCGCTCAATGCCCTGCGATTCTTCGAGGTTGCCGCGCGACACCGCTCGTTTGTCCGTGCGGCGGAGGAATTGCATGTCACGCCGGCTGCGGTCAGCCAGCAGATCAAATTGCTCGAGGACCATCTCGGCGTCACTTTGTTCAAGCGCGGCAAGACTCTGGTCCTGAACGAGGCCGCAACCGATGCGCTGAATCTGGTTTCCGATGCATTCGACCAGCTCGAGCGCGCGATGCTGAGAGTGCGTTCCGGCAGCATCGCCGGACCGCTGACCGTATCGGCGCCGCCGGTATTTGCCGCGCGCTGGCTGGTACCGCGCCTGGGAGATTTTTATGCGCGCTATCCCGATGTGGAGATCCATCTGCTGGCCACCAAACGCGTCGTGGATTTTTCAATGGAAGAAGTCGACATGGCGATCCGCTTCGGCAGCGACATCCATCCCGGACTGAGCGTTGAACGCCTGATGCCGGAAATGATCGTTCCGGTGGCCGCACCCAAGTTGGCAAGATCCGTCAAAAAGCCGGCCGATCTGGCGCGCGCCAAACTCATCGAGGACGATTGGCATGTCATGCGCGGCGTTTTCCCGGAATGGGAAACATTGCTTGCCTCCCTGGGCGTTGTTGACGTTCCGCTGAATATCCGGCGCTTCGGCGATACAGACCTGGCGTTGCAGGCAGCCGTCACGGGACTGGGTGTCACCCTGGCATGGCACAGTCTGGTGATAGACGACATAAAATCGGGAAAGCTGGTACAAATATTGAACCACAGCATCCCCACCGATCTGAGTTTCCAATTGGTGATGCCAAAAAACAAGCGCATTTTGAACAAGGTAGCGGCATTCAGGGCATGGTTGTTCGAACAGGCAATCTGACATAGAGGAACAGAAGAATGAATCAACGGCAATTCGATTACATCATCATCGGCGCGGGCAGCGCCGGCTGTTTATTGGCGAAACGGCTGACAGAGAATCCGGATACCAGGGTCTTGCTGCTGGAGGCCGGCAAGCAGGACAACTATATCTGGATCCATGTTCCCGTCGGATATCTGTATTGCATCGACAACCCGAGGACCGATTGGCGCTTCAGGACAGCGGAAGAACCCGGCCTGAACGGACGGTCTCTGATCTACCCGAGAGGCAAGGTGCTGGGAGGTTCCTCGTCCATCAACGGCATGATCTACATGCGCGGACAGGATGCCGATTACGAGCGCTGGGTGGCCCAGACCGGCGACTCTTCCTGGTCGTGGCCCGAGGCGCTCAGACGCTACAAGAAGTTCGAGGATTATCACGGCGGCGATAACGAATGGCATCGGCAGGGCGGCGAATGGCGCGTCGAAAGACAGCGCCTGAAATGGGAGATACTGGAGGTGTTCAGGAAGGCTTCGCAGGAAGCCGGGATCCCGTTCTCGGACGACTTCAATCGCGGCGATAACTTCGGCGTGGGTTATTTCGATGTGAATCAGCGTTCCGGCTGGCGGTTGAACACATCGCGCGCTTTTCTGAAGGAAGCTGCAAAGAGACCGAATCTGACGTTACGGACAGGCGCACTGGTCAAGCAGCTGAAGATCGATCCGGCCACCAGGCGCTGTCTTGGCGTCGAATACATACAGGATGGCAGCGTCCATCTGGCTGAAGCCGAAAAAGAAGTGCTGCTGACTGCAGGCTCGATCGGCAGTGTGCAGATACTGGAGCGATCGGGCATCGGTTCCGCGCAACGCCTGGATCGGTTGGGCATCCGGGTGCACAGCGATCTGCCCGGCGTCGGCGAGAATCTGCAGGACCATTTGCAGCTGCGGATGGTCTATCGCGTCAACGGAATCACCACCCTGAACACCAAGGCCAATTCCTTGTGGGGAAAAGCCATGATCGGGTTGGAGTACCTGATGAAACGTTCCGGCCCGATGGCGATGGCACCGTCGCAATTGGGTGCGTTCGCCTTCAGCTCACCTGACCAGGCACGGGCCAATGTGGAGTATCACGTGCAACCCCTGTCGCTGGAAAGGTTCGGCGAGCCGCTGCACAACTTCAATGCCTTCACAGCCAGCGTCTGCAACCTGCGGCCCACCTCGCGCGGCAGCGTGCACGTCACTTCACCGGACGTGGATGCCGCACCGGAGATCAAGCCCAATTACCTGTCCACCGAGGAAGACTGCCGGGTCGCCGCCGAGTCGCTGAGATTGACCAGAAGGATCCTGGCGAGTCCCGCTTTCAAACCTTATGCTCCGGAAGAATACAAACCCGGCAACCAGTATCAAACCGATCAACAGCTGGTCAAGGCGGCCGGGGATATCGGCACCACGATCTTCCATCCCGTCGGCACCTGCAAGATGGGACGCGCCGATGACCCGATGTCCGTGCTGGATTCCGAACTGCGCGTGAAGGGAATCGGTGGCTTGCGCGTCGTCGATGCCTCCGCGATGCCCTATATCACCTCGGGCAATACCGCGGCGCCCACCATGATGATCGCCGAGCGGGTAGCAGAGCTTTTGAATGCGGAGTTGAAATAAGTAGCAGCGGACCGGTTATTGTAGAAATCAACAATCGGGGATCGTCCGGGACTCAGAGACCTTCTCAAACCGGTACCCCGATTTTTCTCTTCGAACGCACATCAGCACGCCCACTATCTGTTTTCCGCGCACAGACTCTCGCAAGGTATGCCGTTGTGATTTCCGTCCAGGGCCTTCACACCGCAACGCGTGAAATAGAAGTTCGCCTCGTCGCATGAGCTCATTTGCGAACAGCGCCGCTTCTTGCCGCATTCCAGGTCGTACAACATCACGGGCGTCGCCTGATGGAAAACACCGCCCTGCCGGGCTGGCAGGACAGGCCTGACCGAGGAGGGGTGCTGCTTGCGCCACTGCCACGGCGGCAGCGGGCTGTTCCGCGACCAGAGCCCGCGCCGCTCATGTTGAGCTTCGTTCTGCAAGCCAATGTAGGTTTTATCGGTGTGATAGTGCGAATACTCCCACGCCATGCCGCGTCGCACCTGTTCCTGGTTGACGTTGCGTCCTTCCACCGAGATGAAGCCGACGGTGCGCCCGTACTGATCGACGGCCCGGCTATCGATCTGCACCTGTTTCTTCCCCACCATTTCCAGCAGAGAATCGCGCGACTGCTTGCCGAACGGCTGGTCTTTTTCCGGAGCATCGATATCGGCCAGGCGTATCTTTATCTTTTGACCGTCGCGCAGCCCCCGCAAGGGGGACGCCGGTGGGGACCCGGCAACTTCGCCGCCACCCTCCCGCAGCACCATCACTGTATCGCCATCCATCACGACGATCACCCTGGCGCTGAAGGTCTCGGCCTGTGCGCCCAGCGCAAGGCAACACCACAGCGCGATGAGTGCTTTCATATGACGCTCTTGATCGCCGCCAGGCACAACAGCGTGTATCCCGCCGCAAGAATATCGTCGAACATCACGCCCAGACCGCCGTGCCAGGTCTGGTCAAAGTGGCGGATGGGTTGCGGTTTGACGATATCGAAGAACCGGAACAACAGGAACGCGAGCAACTGCCAAGCCAGGCCCTCCGGCGTAAAGAAGAGTACCAGCACGAAAGCCACGATCTCATCCCACACGATACCGCCGTAGTCGGACACACCCAGCGCCTTGCCCGTCTTGTCGCACACCCACACACCGAAGGCGAAAGCCCAGATCAGCACCAGGATGAACAAAGCGTCGGTCAGGCGCGGCGCAAGATACCAATACATGGGGAAGGCGACCAGCGTGCCCGCCGTGCCGGGAGCGCGCGGGGAAAGCCCAGCGCCAAAACCGAAGGAAAGAAAATGCGCCGGATGGCTGAACAGGAAGCGCCAGTCCGGCTGGAATTTCAGTTGATCATGCGAAGTGGTCATAGCCGCTTTCCTTTATTTTCATCACGCTGCCGTCCGCTGCGCGCACTGCGCAACCTTGTCCTGCGTTGATACTGCCGATGCGCGCGAGCGGCAGTTGCAGTTTTGCCGCGACCGCTTCGATCTCGCTGCGCTTCGCGGCGGATGCGGTAAAACACAATTCGTAATCGTCGCCGCCGGACAGGACACAATGCCGCAACAGCGCGTCATCAATGCCATGCGTTTCAACTGCCGGTATGGCTGCAAACTCTATCTCCGCACCGGCCTGCGAGCATTCCAGAATATGCCCTAGATCGGCCAGCAAGCCGTCGGAAATATCGATGGCGCTGTTGGCGATACCGCGCAAGGCCAATCCCAGCGCGACTCGCGGCCGGGGTTGATGCAAGGCTGCAAGGCAGGAAAGACGGGCATCTTCAGGCAGTGCGGTCCGCCCTTGCAGCTGTGCCAGCCCCAAAGCAGCCTTGCCCAATGTTCCGGACACCCAGATGTCGTCACCGGTTTTGGCGCCGCTGCGGCGCAGTGCCTGGCCCTGCGGCACCTCGCCCATGATGGTCACGCTCAGATTCAGGGGGCCGCGCGTGGTGTCGCCACCGACGAGGTCCACACCGTACTCATCGGCCAAGGAGAAGAAACCCTCGCTAAATCTGCGCAGCCAGCTTTCGTCGGCGCCCGGCAACGCCAGGGCCAGCGTGGCCCAGCGCGGGACTGCACCCATCGCCGCCAGATCGGAGAGGTTCACCGCGAGCGTCTTGTGGCCCAACAGGAATGGATCGGCATCGGGGAAAAAGTGCGTGCCGCTGACCAGCATGTCGGTGGAGACTGCCAGCTCCATGCCCTCAGCGACGCGGAGCAGTGCCGCATCGTCACCCACGCCGAGGATCGCGTTCGGCGCGGGACGGGTGAAATAACGCTGGATGAGATCGAATTCCGACAAGGCGGCTCCGAAGGATTATCTGGCTGCGACCTCGGTCGCGCGCACTTGTGCCGCCAGCTTGTCCAGCACGCCGTTGACAAACTTGTGCCCGTCGCTGCCACCGAAAGTCTTGGCCAACTCCACCGCCTCGTTGATGACGACGCGATAGGGCACTTCGGGATGGTGGGTCAATTCGTATGCTCCGAGGAGCAATACAGAAAATTCGACAGGGCTCAATTCGTTGACTGCACGATCAAGATGCGGCGCGATCTGTGCGGACAATGCCTCGCTCTCGGCGACCGCGCCTTTCAGCAATTGCCCGAAGAATTCCGTGTCATAACGCCCCAGGCTCTTCTCGGCCAGCGTGCCTTTCTCGATCAGTGACGGGCTCTTGCCGGAAAGCCGCCATTCGTAGACTCCCTGCATCGCCAGTTCGCGCGCACGATGGCGCAGACTCTTGGCGGGGTTGTGCTGTTTGGAGTCGCTCATGCGAGCGCTTTCAGCAGGTGCACCATCTCGATGGCAACCAGTGCCGCTTCCGCACCCTTCACGTTGACGCGCACTTCAGCCTGTTCGTCGGTATCGGTGGTCAGGATGGCATTGGCGACCGGCACACCGCTGTGCAGTTGCACTTCGCCCACGCCCCGCGCCGATTCGTTGGAAACGACCTCGAAATGGTAAGTGTCGCCGCGTATCACCGCCCCCAGCGCGATCAGCGCGTCGAACTTCTTGCTCTGTGCCATGGCCTGCAACACCAGCGGTATCTCCAGTGCGCCCGGCACGGTAGCCAGCGTGATATCGTTCTCGCTGACGCCGCTGAGTACCAGTTGCTGGCGGCAGGCCGCCAGCAACCCTTCGCACACGACTTCGTTGAAACGGCTCTGCACGATGCCGATGCGCAAACCCTTGCCGTTCAGGTTCTGTTCGATCTCTTTCATTTGGATTCCTTGCATTGACAGTAACGCACCACTTCCAGCCCGAAGCCGGTCATGCTGGGCAATTTGCGCGGGGTAGCGATCAGGCACATCTTGCCGACGTTGAGATCGCGCAATATCTGCGCGCCGATGCCATAACTGCGCGGATCCCACCGCGCGTGATCGGGTTCCGGTTTGGCCGCGGCCCGGGCCAGGAGGCTCGCCGATGTCTCGGTGTGATGCATCATCACCAGCACGCCCGCCTCGGATTCGCTGATCTTCTTCAGGGCATCATGCACGCTGGTCGTGTTCGGCAGGCTCACCTGCTCCATGAAATCCAGCGCGGACAACGGCTCATGCACGCGCACCACGGTCTCGATCTGCGGCTGTATGTTGCCCTTCACCAGCGCAAGATGAGTACGCTGGGTGGTTTTGTCGGTATAGGTCACCAGCTCGAATTCGCCGTAGGCGGTTTGCACCGTGCGACGCGCCACGCGCTCGACCAGCGTTTCATTGTGTATGCGATATTCGATCAGGTCGGCGATGGTACCTATCTTCAAACCGTGTTCTTTGGCGAACGGGATCAGGTCCGGCAGGCGGGCCATCTCGCCGTCTTCCTTGATGATTTCGCAGATCACCGCTGCTGGCATCACGCCGGCCATCTGTGCCAGGTCGCACCCCGCTTCGGTATGTCCGGCACGCACCAGCACGCCGCCCGGACGCGCCATGATGGGAAAGATATGGCCGGGCTGGACGATGTCGGCAGGCTTGGCGTCCTTCTTCACCGCCGCCCGGATGGTCGTGGCGCGGTCGGACGCGGAGATGCCGGTGGTCACGCCCTCCGCCGCCTCGATGGAAACGGTGAAATTGGTGCCCAGCGGGCTCTTGTTCTCGCGCGCCATGTGTGAAATGCCGAGCTGGCGGCAGCGTTCCTCGGTCAGCGTCAGGCAGACCAGGCCGCGCGCATGGCGGATCATGAAGTTGATGGCTTCGGGCGTGACGAACTCGGCGGCGAACAGCAGATCGCCCTCGTTCTCGCGGTCTTCCTCGTCCACCAGCACGACCATACGCCCGGCGCGTATCTCGTCGATGATTTCGGTTATCGGTGCGATGTCAGTCATTGTGTGCGGCTCAGTTATGGGTATCGCAAAATCGCGGGACACGGATTTTAACACCATCGGCAATATTCCTCGCCGCCTCCGTCAGAGTGCCACCACATTGCCTGCGGGCAGCATTCGCGTTCACACCGCGCCGCGATATCCCTATAATTCGGTCATCGCCTTCGTCGCCTTTTCCATGCAGCAGAACGCAGACCGCGCCTTCGCCTTCGAATTGATGACAGCCGCTCTGATGCTGCCGGCGACAACCGACCGCATAGTAAGCACGCCGCGGGAAACGCCCTGAACCGCTGCCGCCCTGGATGCGGTCTGGTTCAAAGTCCGGCGAGAATGGCGTACCGGGAATCGGAATGCCCGCAAGACGGTGTGTGCATTCATTTTTCAGGAGATTGAAGTTGCTGGAAGGTATCGTTTTTACGCTCGCCACCATGGCTTTGGCTTATATTTCGAGAGCTTCGCTGCGCCTTCCCAGGTCGCACGGCTTCTATCGTTTCTTCGCGTGGGAACTGATGTTGCTTCTGATCGTCATGAACATCGACGGCTGGTATATCGTGCCGGTTTCGTTCGACCAGACGATCAGCGGAATATTGATGGCCATTTCGCTGATCGTGATCATTCTGGGCTATGGGATATTGCGCCTGCTGGGTGAGAGGGACGACAGTCGCAATGACGGGGCGCTGATGGTGTTCGAGAAAACTTCCGTACTCGTCACCCACGGAATATACCGTTATATCCGCCACCCGATGTACAGCTCGCTGATCTTTCTGGACTGGGGCCTGTTCTTCAAGCGCATGTCCTGGCTGAGCGGCGGCATTGCGCTGTTCGCCTGTATTTTTCTCGTCATCACCTCGCTAGTGGAAGAGACCGAGAACGTCCGCTATTTTGGCGCGCAGTATCGGGAATACATGCAACGCACCAAGCGCTTCGTCCCTTTCCTGGAGTGAATCACACCGCGTCCGCGGTCATCATGCGTTCGACGTAGCGCGCGATCAGGTCGATCTCCAGATTGACTTTCGCCCCAACCTTCAGCTCGTTCAATGTCGTCACATCCAGCGTATGAGGAATCAGATTCACCTCGAATTCCGCTCCCGACACCTGGTTGACCGTCAGGCTGACGCCGTTGATGGTGATGGAACCCTTCACCGCGATATACTTTGCCAAAGGTTGCGGTGCGCGCACAATCAGTCTCCAGCTCTCGCCGATATCGTTGAATGCGATCACTGTGCCCACACCGTCCACATGCCCGCTGACCAGATGCCCGCCCAGGCGGTCGGACAAACGCAATGCCTTTTCCAGATTGACATGGCCTCCCAGCAACTCCAGTCCGGTTGTGCAATTCAAAGTCTCGCGCGACACATCCACCGTGAAATCGCTGCCGGCTATCTTCACCACGGTGAGGCAGACTCCGTTCACCGCGATGCTGTCGCCCAGCTGTACGTCGTCCATGCCGAGCATTTCGGTCGCCACTGTCAGGCGTAAACCGCCATCCCGGTCTTGCGCCAGTTTGATGAGACCGACATCGGCCACGATTCCGCTGAACATGATCAATTCTCCCTTGAAATTTTCGCAACAATACGCAAATCGTTGCCCACCTGACGCACATCATTCCACTGCAGGGCAATATGCCGACTCAATTGCGTAAGCTCGCCGATATCCGCCATGCCGCGCGCCGTATCGCCCAGAAATTGGGGTGCCAGATACAGCACCAGTTCATCCACCAGCCCGGCTTTGACCAGTCCGCCATTCAGGGTGCGCCCCGCCTCTACCAGCAATTCATTGATACCGCGCTTGCCTAGATTGCACATCACTTCGGCCAAATCCACCTGGCCATCCGCATCGACCGCCGTCACCACTTCCGCGCCGCATGCGATCAGAGACCGTTGTTTTGCCGCATCCGTGCAGGCGGTATAGATGAGTGTCGCTTGGCGCTGCAGGATCTGGGCTTTGGGCGGAATGCGCAACCGGCTATCCAGCACCACACGCAACGGTTGCCTTTCTGTTGAAATATCCCTCACATCAAGCCGGGGGTCGTCCGCCAGCACCGTGCCGATACCAGTCAGCACTGCACAGGAGCGCGCGCGCCAGTGCTGCACATCGTGCCGCGCGGCCTCGCCGGTGATCCATTTGCTGCTGCCGTTCGCCAGCGCGGTCCGGCCGTCCAGGCTTGCGGCGATCTTGCTGCGCACCCAGGGTGTGCCTCGCGTCATGCGCGAAAAGAAGCCGATGTTCAATTCGCGCGCGGCAGCTTCCATCAAACCGCACTCAACATCGATACCTGCTGCACGCAATCGGGCGACACCTTGCCCCGCCACAAGAGGATTCGGGTCTAGTATCGCCACCACCACACGCCGTACTCCCGCCGCGATAAGTGCATCGGCACAGGGAGGCGTGCGCCCATGGTGGCTGCACGGTTCCAGCGTGACATAAGCGGTTGCGCCGCGCGCCGCTTCACCGGCCGCACGCAATGCATGAACTTCTGCATGCGGCTCACCAGCACGCATATGCCAACCTTCTGCGATGAGCCTGCCGTCGCGTACCAACACGCAACCGACACGCGGATTCGGACTTGTCGTCCACAGCCCCCGCTCTGCAAGATGCAGTGCCTGAGCCATCCACTGACTGTCGGCAGCATTCATTTTTTGTCGTTCTGGCGGCGCCGGGTGTTCTTGACCGCATCGATCGCGTCTGAAAAGTCGCCCACGTCCTGAAAACTCTTGTATACGGAGGCAAAACGGATATAGGCGACCTTGTCGAGCTTGAGCAGCTCTTTCATCACCATCTCGCCTATCTGGCGCGAACCGATCTCGCGTTCGCCGATCGCAAATACCTTTTGCGTGACATTATCGATGGCGGCATCGACCATTTCGGTGGGAACCGGGCGTTTGTGCAGCGCCCGGGTAAAGCTGGTGCGCAACTTTTCTTCATCGAACTCGCTGCGCATGCCGTTCTGCTTGACCACCTGCGGCATGCGCAATTCGACGATCTCATACGTTGTAAATCGCTTGTCGCAGGACAAACACCGGCGGCGACGCCGGATACTGTCGCCCTCCTCATTCTCGCGAGTGTCGACGACCTGGGTACTCGGGTGCTTGCAGAAGGGGCACTTCATCGGGAAGCGTGAAGGGGCAAGGGAAAAGGGAGAGAAACCGCCGTTTCCCTTCCCTCTTCCCTCTTCTCCCTTCTCATGATTTAAGCACCATACACTGGGAACTGCGCGGTCAGCTTCTTCACTTCGCCGACGACACGCGCGATCACCGCATCGTCGTTCGGCGCATCCAGCACGTCGGCGATGAGGTGAGCCAGCTTTTCGGCTTCCAGCTCCCCGAAACCGCGCGTCGTCATCGCAGGTGAACCGATACGGATACCGGAAGTGACGAATGGCTTCTCCGGGTCATTAGGGATGGCGTTCTTGTTCACGGTGATGTGAGCCTTGCCCAAAGCGGCTTCCGCATCTTTGCCAGTCAGCTTCTTGGCACGCAGGTCAACCAGGAACACATGACTGTCGGTACGGCCCGACACGATGCGTACACCGCGCTCGGTCAGCACTTTCGCCATCACGCGGGCGTTGTCGATGACCTGCTTCTGGTATACCTTGAACTCCTTGCTCGCCGCTTCCTTGAACGCCACCGCCTTGGCCGCAATGACGTGCATCAGCGGGCCGCCTTGCAGTTGCGGGAAGATCGCGGAATTGAGCGCTTTCTCATGTTCAGCCTTGGCCAGGATCAGGCCTCCCCGCGGTCCGCGCAGGGTTTTGTGCGTGGTTGTCGTCACGAAGTCGGCGATGCCGACCGGGCTGGGGTAATAGCCCGCCGCGACCAGACCGGCATAGTGCGCCATGTCCACGAACAGGTAGGCACCGACGCTGTCGGCGATGGCACGGAAACGCTTCCAGTCGATGACCAGCGAGTAAGCGGATGCACCCGCCACGAT
>JGI20214J51088_10000940_pt1 | contig 19816 bp, 17 predicted proteins | sample WetSurMetagenome_FD_51088 | JGI IMG/M metagenome (IMG submission 51088) | reverse complement strand
GACGATATCAATGGGAATATTCTGAGGAATAAGCTCAATCTCTCTTGGCGGGTTTGGAAGCACTATCTGAATGACGTCGTCTGGTTTGACCCTGTAGTTCGGTTTCACCGCAGCATCATTTACCAGAATGTTCCCTGCATTTGCAGCAGCCTGTATGCGGGTACGCGATGTGTTTTCCAGTCTTGAAGAGAGATATTTGTCAATCCGTAAGGGTCCCTGACGTGGATCTATAACAATACGAAAATGTTCAAACAGCTCCTGTTCCTGATCCTGGTCTAACGATTCCTTATCCTCTTCTTCAAGCATACTCAGTTTACTTTAATGAATTTCAATTTTGAAACAGGCTTCCTTCCAGGGCTTTTTACGACAACAACATAATATCCCGGAGAAAGGTTTGAAATATCGACATTGGATAAATTTCCTGACTGCATAACCACAGAACCTGCAAGATTGTATATTGTCATCCTGTAGCCTTCAGTATCACCTTCCGGTGCAGTGACTGTTATAATATCTGAAGAAGGGTTAGGGTAAACCGAGAACTGGTCAGCTGCAGGTACCGGATTATCGCCGGTGGAGGTTGCGGTTCCGACGCTTCCCATAACAGCCCTCAACAGCACCGTCCCAGGAGCTGATGATTCGTACCAGTTGCCATTTATCCAGTAGTATTGTCTTCCCAGGGGTGGAGTATTAAGATCGAGCCCGGCATTCAGATATGAATCGCTTACCTGCTTCCAGCCTACCCAGAAGTAGTCTGTAACAGGCACCGATTTGCCGAACTTATATGTCACAAAACCATTATTGGCAGTGGTTGTCTGTACCAACGCTTCATTACCTGTTGCAAGTACATCTCCCGGTTTGCCGTTATTGTCAGACCAAACCATAGGGTAAAAATATTTCCTGTTTGCGTTGTTGTATGCATCGTTGAAACAAATACTGACACCTGCAACAGAGTCTGTAATATATGACCTGTAGCGTATTGCAAGCATTGCATTATCAGCTCCCTCTCCGTTTATCCCGTAACCTGCCTCTTTTGTTCCGTCGTCATATGCGAAGTAATTACTGAAGACCTGCCTGTAAACAAGAGTGTCATTCTGTAGCGAGTCGGAAGTATTGTAGGTTCCAAGGCAGCTTTTTATGAGGAACAGGGCAGAGTCAGGTGAGTTTAACTGAAATGTATATTGAAGTGTGTCCCGGATATTAAACGACTCGCTGGCCTGATAGTTGGCAGCTCCATAGTCAATGATTTGTGCTGTCTTATTTTTATATACATCTTTTATAATAACGGTGCGATCAATTTTTCTTCCTTCGTTATCGTTATTTATAAAGTTAAAATTAAACCATGATCCCATCTCAACCCAGAATGCCTTTTCTTTAAACTGTTTATAGGGCATTGCTTCGTAGTTGTTCAATAATGAGCGCAATGGAAGAGTCATTGCAACGTCTTTCATCACCGTATCGTTTATATTCCGTCCTTTGTCAAGCAGTATGCAGTCAAGATTCCATTCGTCGGCATTGCCTGCTTTGGAAGGCTCCGATACAATTCCTGAGATTGATGCATAGTTGGTGAAACGGAATTTAAAACCGCTTTTTAGATATCTTGGATTGGTAATGCCAATCATTACTCTTTTAAACCCTGATTTGGTACCTCCTTTTACCCTCCACACGCTCTGCCATCTGGCTTCTGACGGGGCATAGAATTCAAGGGTCAGACTATCATTTGTTTCTGGCATATCTGCGATGCCTCCCGGTTCATAGAGGAAGCTGAGATACAGGCTGTCTGAAGGATTGAATGCCATATTTATGGGCAGTGATGTCAGGGTGTCGGCTGCAAATGGTATTGCTGCTGCATTGGGATAGAGATTTCCATTCTGATCAAGTGCATCAAAGGTGGCTATTCCCTGGTTACGCTGATCCGTTGAGAAGGTGTTGTTAATAAACACATATCTGTCAGACCAGAGTCTTGATGCAGGGGTCAGTTGTTTGTATGAAAAGTCGTCATAGAATGGCAGTGTAAGCATTGCACTGCTTTTCAGCATGGTTTTTTTTGATCGGGTCTCTCCGGTAGCAAGCGAGGGGTTGTTCATAACCCCTGTTATCACCTCCTGAGCGTTTACCTGGGAAGCAAGCGAAAGCAGGGTAATGATGATTATGCTCCTGACCTTATCCATTCAATCAGTTGTTAATCAGGGAGTCGGTTTTTAGTGAATCACGTGCTGTTGATGGTCCAAGCTTTAGTGTGTCAACAGTAAGCCATATGTAGACTGTAGATCCAAGCTGTGCTGTGATGCCCGGACCATAGGCAGGATTCTGCTTAAATACAAAAGCCGTTGTTGAGTCGGCAGAGGTCTTTACTGTTTCATCATACATGTAGGCACCAAGGTTTAGAGACGCACCCAGTATCTGTTCCTTGGCACCAGGGAGGGTCAATCCCTTAAGGTCAGGAAGAGTGGTGGGCAGGTCACTCAGCCCTTTTCCAAGGACAAGGTCAATTACCATTCCTTTCTGAACTGAACTGCCCGGAGCAATCTCCTGGCCATGTATTTTCTGTTTCAGGACAAAATCAACTGTGATGTCAGAGACGTAGGTAAGCTGTCCTATCTGTAATCCAGAGGTCTCAATCTGTGCCAGTGCCTGGCGCCGTGGCAGTCCGACAAGGTCAGGCACAGCCACCATTTCGGGGTTGAAAGCGTTTATCGTTACTGTAACGGTACGTCCTTTTTTAACGCGATGGCCCGGCATTGGCAGCTGATCAGCGATGCAGCCTTTTGGTACAAAGCTGGTGTAAACAGAGTCAATTACCTGTAATTTAAGGTGGCTTTTGCGTATTGCGTGTTTTGCGTCCTGCATGGTGAGGCCCCTGATATCAGGTACCGGCCTTGACATCCCGTGATGTGTATAAAGATTAAGCCAGATAATAAGGATAAATACCAATCCTACACCAGCAACCAATGCAAGGGCAAAATGTCTGACAAACTCCCTGCTTCTGAGGAACTCTTTTAAACTCATTGATTCTTTGCTCAGTTAATTAATAAACGCAAAGACAAAGATAAAATTATATTGCAGAAAAGATGGTATCACCACTCTTTAAGCGGCCTGTAGTTGGTGTCGCGCTCAACAGGTTTAAGCCCTGCCGATCTGATCAGCTCCGCAATGCCGGAGGAAGTCATTGACGGACTTGACTCTTCAGCTCCTGCCATTGAATAGATGCGGGTAGTGTCATCAATTGTTCCGTCAAGATCGTCAACACCAAAGGCCAGGCTCATTACTGCCGAGTCGCGTCCTAACGCTGGCCAGTATGCCTTCAGATGAGCAAAATTGTCGAGGAATATACGTGAGATTGCGAAATTGCGCATGTCTTCAGTAACAGATACAACAGGCAAATATGACATGCTGTTGTTCTCGTTCCTGAATTTCAATGGAATGAATGCATTAAACCCGTGTGTACGATCCTGAAGGTCACGCAGTCTTGACATATGATCAATACGGTTCTCCCATGTCTCTGAGTGTCCGTAGAGCATTGTGGCATTGGAAGGAATACCAAGTTTGTGAGCCTCCTCGTGAATATTCAGATAGGTGTCAGCATCGATCTTGTCACCGCATATTATCTGACGCAGCTTGTCATCAAATATTTCTGCCCCGCCACCAGGAATGGAGTCCAACCCGCTTTTTTTAAGCAGAGCCAGCCCTTCGGCATATGTCATGCCGGCCTTTTTAATCATGTAATCCAATTCAACGGCTGAATATGCTTTGACGCTTATATCTGGTCTGAGAGCTTTTATCTCCTTAATAAGATCAGCATAATAATTGATATCGTGTTTTGGATGTACGCCTCCGGTAATATGTACTTCTGTGACAGGTGCGTGTTCGAATTTTCTGACTATGTCAAGCATATCTTCCACTGAAAGATCCCAGCATTCAGGGTCTCCTGCGGGCTTATGATATGAGCAGAAACGGCAGTTATATACGCACTTGTTTGTGGGTTCAATATGAAAGTTCCTGTTAAAGTAAACAACATTACTCCCGGCATTTCTCTTACACTCCGAGGCCAGTACCGATAATAGCGGAAGGCTTGCTCCATAGGCAAGAACCAGGGCATCATCAGCACTAATCCTTTTTCCAGACAATACTGCTCCCGCAACCCTTCTCGTCCCTTCTGTGGCAGAAGTAGAAACCATCTCCATCATATCGTTTGAAAAATTCTCCATCAAAACCCGGGTTAAAGATAAAAAGAAACCGCCCTGATTAACTGATCGGGACGGTTTCTCTTATATTTTTTTTTATCAGCCTTTATGGCTTATCTCGTCAGAAACTGTAAGCTTCTTTCTTCCTTTCGCACGGCGTGCAGCTAAAACGCGCCTGCCATTAGCAGTTGACATTCTCAATCTGAAGCCATGTTTGTTGGTTCTTTTCTTCTGTGATGGCTGAAACGTCCTTTTCATCTCGTGAATATTTTCGTGTTGTAACTTACTTGTTTTTGAGACTGCAAAAGTAATATTTTTTTACAATTAACCAGTCTTCCTGTTATTTTTTTTCACTTCGCAATGGAATGTATATGATTCTTTTTGTCTCAAAAAAGGGTTCACTGTACCATTGAGATATTTCTTTTATATCTGCTTTGCTGCCGAAAGATGACAGTTCTTCTTTGAGATCACCGCCTTTTAAGACAATATATCCGTTTGGCAGAGTGTTAAATGAAGAGGGTGAGATGAGATGGCTGGTGAATGAAATAAAACGTTTCATTTCAGTTACAGCTCTGCATATTACAAAATCATAGCTGCCTTTCATCTCTTCAGACCTTATTGCAATGCATTTTACATTTTTCAAGCCCAGATCGTTTGCAATGGATGACGCAACAAGTATCTTTTTTGCAACTGAATCAATAAGCGTGAAGTTGACTTTGGGAAACATAATGGCAAGGGGAATGCCGGGTAATCCTCCTCCGGTGCCAACATCAATGATATTTGTTCCCTCTTTGAATGTGATGAATTTAGCAATGGCCAGTGAATGCAGGAGATGATTCACATCAAAATTTCCAATATCCTTTCTGGATATCACATTAATCTTGCTGTTCCATTCACTATAGAGTGCAGCCAGCCTGGAAAACTGTTCTGACTGTTGTGGTAAAAGCAATGGGAAATATTTATCGGCGACGGAGGTCACTGTTAAACCTGTTGGTGGTTATCATTGAATGGAGGAGAGTTTTGGCTCTGAATAATCTTGCTTTAACGGTACCTATGGGCAGCCCGAGCTCATCTGATATCTCCTCATATGATTTATCATTAAAATATCTCAGTTCAATTATTCTCCTGTACCTGGGTTTGAGATATTTCATCACATCGTTAATCTGCAGGGCGGTCTCCTGGTCAATAAGAGTTTTTTCAGGATCAGGCGTTTCTGAGGCAACATTGCGGGCATAATTATTCTCTTCTTCATTATCCTGGTTGTAAGCAAGAGGGCTCTGGCTCTTTTTGCGCATGAAGTCGATACAGTTATTTGTTGCGATACGGAAAAGCCATGTACTGAATGCATGAGTAGGAGTGTACTGGGAGAGGCGAAGAAAAGCCTTGCCAAAAGCTTCGATAGTAAGGTCTTCAGCATCAGAGGGGTTATTCACCATCTTAAGGAGTACATAATAAACCGAGTCACGATAGCGGTCAAGCAGGTCTGCAAAGGCTTTCTCTTCTCCTTTGAGGGCACGGTCAATGATCTTCAGATCAACCAACGCCTTGTCAGACAGGTTGCCGTCTACTTCCATGATTTATTGCCTCTGTTTTGTCTTCGGTTGGTGATATATAAAGTGGTGTTAACCAGAGGTTGCAATATATCAAAAATGAGTGAGAAAAAGAATAGTCCACGCTCGTTGAAGGTCTCTGCCCCCCTGTTGAAAATTATGCTTCTTGTAAGCAGGCGTAACAGTCCTATGCCTGCAACAACGGGCCATGAGATCAGGGTAATAAGAAAAAAGATCAACAATCCGTAATATGACACCCGTGAAAACGGCTCCATGAACAGCCTGAATTTGTCAGTGAACCTGTAATATTTTGCTGTGGTATAATGCCTTCTTTTTTGTCTTATCCAGGCTTCGTAATTCTTTGCAGGTATTGACAGAGTGCTTGTTTCGCTTCCGGTAAGAGCATATGTGTTTTTCTTCGTGGCTGTACGGTTTACAAACAGGTCATCATCTCCAGATTGCACATGGTTGAAGGGGCCAAACGCTCCATTGTTGAAAAAGAATGTCCGCCTATAGGCAAGGTTACGCCCAACTCCCATATATGGTCTGCCAGCTATTGCCATTCCCAGGTACTGCATACCCGTGAACAGCGTCTCGTACCTGATATATTTGTTTAGCAGCCCTTTCCCCGGCAGATAACCTCCATATCCGATAATAATTTCAGCCCCACTGCTATATCCTTTTGCAACACTGGCAAGCCACTTGTCTGAAACAGGCTTACAGTCGGCATCGGTAAAGACCAGCAGATCATTTTTTGCTGCTTTGATGCCAATAAGCATAGGGAGCTTTTTGGAATGTGAAAATTGAAAATCATTCTGAATTTTTGACACCCGCAGATGTTTATATTTCTTCTGCATAAGGTCAAGAACCTCTTCGGTTTCATCTTCAGAACCGTCATTAATAACCAGTACCTCAAACGACGGATAATCCTGTTCCAGCACAGACGGTAGGAACGACTCAATATTTGAAGCTTCATTTCTGGCACAGATTATGACAGATAACGGAGGCAGGCTGCTGTCGCTGTTTTCCTTTTCCCTCTTTCTGAATGCAACCCTGCGGTAAAACCTGAAATAGTAAATCAACTGTATCAGAGCCATAACCCCCAAAAGAGATAAAAGGGTTATATGTAATGGTTCAAATGAAAATAATGTAGCATACATAACAGGGCAATATTAATAAAGAAAGAAATATTCTGATTAGATTTTTATCAACAAAATGACAGAGCTGTTTTAAATATTATGTTGAGTGTTTATAAATAATTTGGAGAAAGAGTACTTTTGTCACCGAAACCAGAGAACGGATGTTCAGGATAGAAAAAAAAGATTCGCAAACAGATGCAAGGGCAGGCGTTCTTCATACTGACCATGGTGATATTCCAACACCCGTATTTATGCCTGTTGGCACAGCAGGCACAGTGAAGGGGGTTTTGCACAGAGACCTTAAGAGCGAGATAAATGCTCACATAATCCTTGGAAACACATATCATTTGTATCTGAGGCCCGGAACTGAGATACTGCGCGGGGCAGGCGGACTTCATGGTTTTTCTTCGTGGGACAGACCTATTCTTACTGACAGCGGTGGGTATCAGGTTTTTTCACTTGCTTCAAACAGAAAGCTGACTGACGAAGGAGCCGTTTTCAGATCGCATATAGATGGCTCAAAACATCTTTTTTCTCCTGAGAGCGTTATTGACATTGAGAGAGTGATAGGAGCCGATATTATTATGGCGTTTGACGAGTGCGCACCATATCCCTGCGATCATAATTATGCGCTTAACTCGCTCCGGCTGACTGAGAAATGGCTGGATCGTTGCATAGACCATTTCAACGAAACAGAGCCCCTGTACGGTCACAGGCAGATGCTCTTTCCCATAGTTCAGGGGGCTGTCTTTCCAGACCTGAGAAAGAGAGCAGCCGGGAAAATAGCCGAAGCCGGAATGCCGGGTAATGCTATCGGCGGTCTCTCCGTAGGGGAGCCTGCTGAAGTCATGTACGAGATGATTGAAGTTGTTAACGAGATACTTCCTCAGGATAAACCACGTTACCTTATGGGCGTTGGCACCCCTGTTAATATTCTGGAGGGTATTGCCCGCGGAATAGATATGTTCGACTGCGTAATGCCTACCCGTAACGGCCGGAATGGAATGTTATTTACCTGGGATGGCGTTATTAATATAAAAAACAAAAGATGGGAGGATGATTTTTCTCCTATTGATGAGACAAGCACTTCTATGTTTAGCCGGATATATTCAAAGGCCTATCTCCGGCATCTTGTCATCTCAGGTGAAATGCTCGGAGCACAGATATCAAGCATGCATAACCTGGCATTTTATCTGAGCCTTGTTACTGAAGCCAGAAACAGAATACTGGATGGAACATTTGGAAAATGGAAAGAGGAAAAAATAAAGATACTTTCAAACAGAGCCTGAGAAAGCTGAAACCGGGATTGATTGATACTTATATTATCAAAAAATTCATAGGCACATTCTTTTTTTCGCTTGCGCTTATTATGGGTATTGCCGTAATATTTGACTTCGCTGAGAAACTCGATGAGTTTATTCAGAAAGACGCCCCCATAAAAGCAATAATCTTTGACTATTATCTCAATTTTATTCCCTACTTCGCCACCCTCTTTGCGCCAATGTTCGTATTCATTACAGTCATTTTCTTTACATCAAAAATGGCTTATAATACTGAGATCATTGCAATACTGAACAGCGGCATGAGCTTCAGGAGGCTTATGTATCCTTATTTCCTCTCAGCTGCATTTATTGCCATTTTTACCTTTTCACTTACAAACTTTGTTATTCCACACTCAAATATTGTTCGCCTCGATTTTGAGGCTAAATACTGGCGCGATCCCGGTTTCAGGCGTACCAGCATTAACTCAATTCACCGCCAGGTTTATCCTAATGTATATGTTTACATGGGGTCTTACAATGCCAAAACCCGTTCGGGGTACAACTTCACCATTGAGAAATATGATAATCATGGCAAGATGCTTTCAAAACTTTCAGCCAAGACAGTAAGATGGGACACAGTAACGAACAAATGGGGTGCTTGGAACTATAACATAAGAAATATAGACAGTCTTACTGAGACAATTACATCAGGCAGAAGGATTGACACCACGCTCACAATTAAACCTGCTGACTTTGGGCGCACACCTGAGTTTGTTGGCACCATGAACTATGGAGAGCTGAAAAAATATGTCAGGTTGCTAAGGATGCAGGGCTCTGACGAACTAAAGCTATATCTGAACGAGTACCATCGACGTTTTGCCAATCCGTATGCAATATTCATTTTAACGCTAATAGGAGTTTCTCTCTCATCAAAAAAAATCAGGGGAGGGATAGGTATGCAGATAGGCCTCGGTCTTTTGCTGAGTTTCTCATATATTCTTTTCCAGCAGTTCTCTTCGCAGTTCTCTCTTAAAGGAAGCCTGAGCCCTATGCTGGCTATGTGGATACCAAACCTCATCTACACATTTATTGCTTTGATCCTATACAAGCTCGCTCCGAAGTAATAATGCGGTCGAAAAATAGTATCTGCCAAGTAACATATATCCAGGTATATAGAAAGAAATAACTGTGTTGCGCCCCTGTCGGGTCGAAACAATATGACATATATATGTTTTTAGTCTGGCAAAATTGATTAATATTGTCACTCCTGTTTTAAAGACAGGTAAAGAATAAGTAAAACCTTAGTAAAACAAAAAATTATGGCTCTTGAAAAAAAGATCCGTGAACTGAAAGAAAAGAGAGAGAAACTTCTTCTCGGCGGAGGTGAGGAGGCTATTGAAAAGCAAAAGGCAATGGGTAAGAACACTGCCCGTGAGCGAATCCTGGCCATCCTTGACGACGACTCTTTTTGCGAGTATGATATGTTTGTAACACATGATGCCCGCGACTTCGGTATGGACAAGAAACAACTTCCAAGTGATGGCGTTGTAATCGGAACCGGAACTGTATCCGGCAATCCTGTGGCAATATTCGCGCAGGACTTTACGGTGGCAGGCGGGTCTCTCGGACTGATGCACTCACGTAAGATTACAAAGATTATGGATCATGCCTTAAAGATGCGTATGCCTCTTATTGGCATAAACGATTCAGGCGGGGCGCGTATCCAGGAAGGTGTAAACTCACTTGCCGGCTATGGCGAGATATTTTTCAGGAATACAATATCAAGCGGGGTAATACCACAGATCTCTGTTATACTTGGCCCATGTGCTGGCGGCGCAGTATATTCACCGGCACTGACTGACTTCGTCTTCGTTGTTGAAAACATTTCAAAGATGTTCATTACCGGACCAGAAGTAATTAAGACTGTTCTTGGCGAGGAGATATCCATGGAAGATCTTGGTGGTGCAAGGGTTCACTGCGAAGTGACAGGCAATGCTCACTTTTTTGCTAAAGATGAAGATGAGTGTTTCAGTCAGATAAAGAAGCTGATCTCACTTGTGCCAAGGAATAATCAGGTGAAGGCTGTCTCATGCGAGGCCTTGCCACCAGACAAAAAGTATGATATTGAAAAGATTGTTCCGGGTGATCCGACCCTGCCCTATGATGTGAAAGACGTTATCAGGGCCATCACAGACGGTTCTGACTTTTTTGAGATTCAGGAGTTATGGGCAAAAAACATTGTCATCGGTTTTGGCCGTATGGGAGGCAATACTGTAGGTTTTGTTGCTAACCAGCCCCTTGAGATGGCCGGTGTGCTTGATGTTGACTCATCTGACAAGGCCGCACGTTTTATTCGTTACTGTGATGCATTTAATATTCCTCTTATAACACTGGTGGATCTCCCGGGTTACCTTCCGGGTGTTGACCAGGAGCATGCTGGGGTGATCAGACATGGTGCCAAGGTGCTTTATGCCTATAGCGAGGCCACGGTACCAAAACTGACTGTCATTCTCAGAAAAGCTTACGGCGGAGGCTATATCGCAATGAGTTCACGCCATCTGAGAGCCGATTTTGTATTTGCATGGCCTGCAGCAGAGATTGCTGTTATGGGCCCCGAGGGAGCAGCAAATATTATCTTCAGAAAAGAGATAACCACTGCAGCTAACCCCGATGAGATGCGCAAACAGAAGGTGGAAGAATACAAGGAGAAATTTGCAAATCCATACGTTGCCGCATCTCGCGGTTATGTTGATTCTGTAATTGAACCTGCCGAGACCCGCAAACTGCTTCTTCATGCACTTGAGATCTCAACCGACAAACAGGAGTCTATGCCTGCAAAGAAACATGGTCTGCCACCATTTTAACAGATAAACTCAATGAAAGAGAATATAGATAATAATGAGCTGGGAAAGCTTTGTGTTGATGGTACCAACTATTCAACACGACTCAGCAAAAGCTACAGGAAAAGGAAGCAGTATGTGCCTGATGTGCCGGGAGCAGTAATAAGTTTTATCCCGGGTACTATTATTGACGTACTGGTGAAAGAGGGTTCGGAAGTGAAATCAGGAGATGATCTTATAATCCTTGAAGCCATGAAAATGTTTAACAGGGTAAAATGCCCGTTAACAGGCGTTGTTAAATCAGTGCATGTGACCCCGGGAATGAGGGTAACACGCGGAACGCTTCTTCTGGAAATAGAGTGAAACAATAAAAATCAAATCAGACCTGCCCCTCGTAGATGACAAATTTTGAGATCGCGTCGGGCAGGTTTGTTTTTTCTTTAAACAGAGCATAAACTGTTGAACCGCTGCCTGACATTGACGCATATATGGCACCTGCTTCATAAAGGGCCATCTTTAACTCCCCTACAAGCGGGTGCGAAATAAAAATGTTAAGCTCAAAGTCATTCACCACGCGGCCTCTCCACGATTCAACTGGAAGAGACAGTAGTTGCCTCAGAGACAAACCTGAAGGACAGGGGATGCAGTCTTTATATGCCTGAACTGTGCTAATGTTCAGCCCCGGGTTGAGTATGACAAAATAATATTTGCTCAGATCAACAGGCAGTTCAGAGAGAATATTTCCCACCCCCTCAGCATATGACGGTGCTACATCAATGAAAAACGGTGCATCACTACCTAGCCTTCCGGCGAAAGTATGCAACTCTTCAGAGGTAAGATTAAATCCGAAATACCTGTTCAGAGACTTAAGCATATAGGCAGCGTCTGATGATCCACCTCCAAGACCGGCTCCGATAGGGATGTTTTTGTGAAGGTGTATCTTCAGGTAAGGAATGCTGAAAGATTCGCGCATGAGCTTTACTGCTTTGACAACGAGGTTGTTATCAACATCTGTGTCTTTCATCAGTCCGGTCACCCTGATGATGTCTGATTTACGGCCGTCTTTCCTTACAACAAACTCAAGGGCATCACACAGTGGAATAGGGTAAAAATAGGTCTCAATATTATGAAACCCGTCAGGCCTCTTCTCAAGTATCCTGAGACCAATGTTTATTTTTGCCCGTGGAAAGACTATCATAATTACTTCAAAAGGGAATTCCAAATTTAATGCAACCTTTTCAAAATAAAGTCATTTTTTAAATTATTCCGTTTTCAACATCTTGTTAACAATTTATTGTTTGAAACAATGTTCATTCAGATATACTCCGATGTAGCGTATTGTTTATTTTTGATCTCTTCGCATACTTTGTGGTGCAGGAATCGATTTATTTATTTTTCAGAAAGTTAAAATGCCAGCACAGAATTCAAAATCACGGCAGGAGAAGAAATCTTCGGTGATGATAATACCTGAGGGAGGGAAAATACCACCTCAGTCTCCTGAGATGGAAGAGGCCGTTCTCGGGGCTGCAATGCTGGAGATTGAAGCTGCCAGGATGATTATTGATATTATTCGCCCTGAAGCTTTTTACAGTCCCCAGCACCAGAAGATATTTGCAGCAATAGTTGAACTCAATAAACGCGATGAGGCCATAGACCTGCTTACTGTTATGCAGGAGCTCCGGAGAAGAAATGAGCTTGAAGAAGCCGGGGGTCCTGTATATCTTACTGAGCTTACCACCAGGGTTGTTTCGGCAGCAAACATTGAGTTCCATGCAAGAATTGTTCTTCAGAAGTATATCCAGCGTGAGCTGTTACGCTCAACCACTGTTATTCAGAACCTGGTTTACGAAGATAACCTTGATGTTACAGAGCTGCTTGACCGCAGTGAAGATGAGTTGTTCAGAATCGCTGAAGGAAATATCAAGCATGAGATGGCGCCCATCCATGAGGTGATAAAAAAGGCACTGGGCGAGATCGAAGAGGCAGGGAAAAAAGAAGATGCTTTAATAGGCGTGCCTTCAGGATTTACCAAGCTTGACCGTTTAACTTCGGGATGGCAGAAGAGCGAGCTTGTTATCATTGCTGCCCGTCCATCCATGGGTAAAACAGCGTTTGCATTATCAATGGCACGTAACATGGCTATTGAACATGGAAAGAAAGTTGCAATCTTCTCCCTTGAGATGTCGGCTGTGCAGCTTGTAAACAGGTTGATTGTCTCTGAGACTGAGATAGCCGGCGATAAGATAAAGAACGGACGACTCTCACCACAGGAATGGTCTCTTCTTGAGACAAGGATAAAGGCACTGACTGAAGCATCTATTTATATTGATGACACACCTGCTATCTCAGTGTTTGAGCTGAGGGCAAAATGCCGGAGACTAAAGGCACAAAATAAACTTGACATAGTTATCGTCGATTACCTGCAGCTTATGACCGGGCCGCCTGAATCAGGAAGCCGCGAGCAGGAGGTTAGTTCAATCTCACGTTCTCTCAAGGGTGTGGCCAAGGAGCTTGAGGTGCCTGTGCTGTCTCTCTCACAGCTGAACCGGTCAGTGGAGACACGTAGTGGTAATAAAAAGCCTATGCTCTCTGACCTTCGTGAGTCAGGAGCCATAGAGCAGGACGCCGATATGGTGGTATTCATCCACCGCCCCGAAAAGATGGGTATCCAGATGGATGAAGACGGACAGTCTACAAAAGGACTTGCAGAGATCATTCTGGCGAAAAACCGTAACGGCCCTACCGACGAGGTTGTCCTTCGTTTCAAGGAAGAACGTGCGTTGTTCGTCGAGCCTGACGATTTTGAAGAAGATGATGCGGCAGGAGGAAATAATAATGTTTATACAATGGGGTCAAAGATGAATGATGATATATCATCAAACTTCAGTGATTTCTCATTCAATAAAAACATTACGCCTCCGCCTTTTGACTAAAAGAGTCTGTTATGACTGAAACAATAATACTACTTCTGGCCGGCATGACAGCAGGAGTCATTATCACATGGCTTCTGCTTCGCCAGCGGCATAATGCCCATGCTGCCGACCTGCGACAGCAGGCTGACGCGGCTGCTTCCGAAATAGCACGCCTGCGTGATTACGCACAGCAGAAAAACGATGAGGTGACTATGATGACCGGTAAGCTTGCTGCTGCCAATAATGAGCTTAAAAACCTGCATCAACGCGCTGAGGAGCAGAAAACCGAGGCTGCCAAAACCATGGAGACAATGAAGACGGAGTTCCGTAATCTTGCAAACGAGATAATGGAGGAAAAGAGCCGTCGTTTCACAGAGCAGAACCGTGAGAAACTCGATGAGATACTGAAGCCTCTCAATGAAAATATGAAGGACTTCAGACGCAAAATAGAGGAGACATATGTGGAGGGTGAAAAAACCAAAGCTTCACTTATGACACGTCTGCACGACATGGAGACACTGAACCGCAGGATCAGTGATGAAGCCAACGCGCTTACAAAAGCTCTTAAGGGCGATTCCCAGAGCCAGGGCAGGTGGGGAGAAATGATACTGGAAAGCATACTCGAGAAATCAGGGCTGGTGCGCGACAGGGAGTTTACAGTACAGGAGGTGTTCCAGGGCGAAAACTCAACCAGACCACGACCTGATGTAATTGTCAGGTATCCGGGTAACAGAAGTATTGTAATTGACTCCAAAGTGTCACTTACTGCTTATGAACGTTATGTGACAGCCGAAGACACTGCCGCAAAAGAGTCAGCAGTAAGGGATCATCTTCTTTCCGTGAGAAACCATATCAGCCAGCTCTCGGCACGCAACTACGAGGAACTGTACGGTTTGAATACCCTCGACTTTGTTATGATGTTCATGCCTGTCGAGCCTGCTTATATGCTGGCCATACAGCAGGATCCGGGACTATGGACACTGGCATACGAAAAAAGAATTCTCATGATAGGCCCCACAAACCTTATTGCTGCCCTGAAGATGATTGAGAGCATGTGGAAGCAGGAATACCAGAGTAAACATGTTATGGAGATCGCCACACAGGGCGGCGCCCTTTACGACGACTTTGTAATGTTTGTCGACAGGCTTAAGAAAATTGGTAAAAAGATTGACGAGGCAAAAGAGAGCTACGACTCAGCATTAAAAAAACTCAGCGACGGAAAAGGTAACCTCGTGGGGCGGGTTGAAAAGCTTAAGAGTCTTGGGATAAAAGCAAAAAAGAAACTCCCTGACGATTTTAAGGGAGAGCTTTATTCAGATGAACCTGAATCAGTTGAAGATGAAGACAAACCTGAAACCGAAGCTGTCGAATGATGTGTTACGAAACCCTGCATAAACACCTGCTTCACCAACAAGATATATTTCGCTGAGAGAGTAACCGGCTTCATAGTAATTCCCGTAATCAGGTGTCCATAGCCATGATGCCGACACGTTCTCCCTTATCAGTGTTTTACTGAGTAGCGGAAGCCTCTTTACAAGCAAACAAGGCGATGTATATCTTAAATGTGCTTCGGCAAACTGTGACGGAGACGCAATTGCATAGTTGGGCTTCAGGTAAAACGCATCTTCATAATTGTTAAGCAATACCATTGAACTCTGGGTATTAAATATGTACATGTCTTGTATCTGAAGATTTTTCTGTCTGAAAAAGCCCCCTCCGCCTATATTCCATCTAAATTCTCTTAGTGCTCCCAGGTTACGGTGCATTGAGATATCCCCCCTTAAAAGATCAAAGTGACCTGACAGGGTATCATTATAGTTGTACCCATGTTTCCAGTAAATATGGAATGTAGGGTAATCTGCCTCAAGATTTACTTTAATGTTATTTGTTATCCGGTACCGCTGACGTGGAGTATAGCTTAGCTCTGCGGCGAATGAGACATTGCTGTGATTTACAGGAATCATTGCGTCATAACCCGCAACTTCGCCATTTACAAATGGATTTGGCGGGATGTTTGGCGTGTAATCCCTGTCAGGTTTTAATAATGAAAAGGTGGTTTTATTCTCCAGAACGCCTCTCTTCTCCCATGAAGCGGAGAGCCCAAGCTTCAGGCCATTGACAATTTCACTTCTGTAAGAGACTGATGCATGGGTGCTCTGGTATAGTTTCATCCAGTTGTACTTCAAAAATAGCGATGAATAGGTATTAAGCAACGGGCTCACACCTGAAGGTGCAAAGTCTTTTGACAAACTTCCAAACCTCAACCCAATAAATGATTGCTTCATGGAGTTGAAGTTATAGCCCGAATTAATGTTCCACATGAATGCCTGCCTGTTAAATGCATATTTTGCCGATGGATTTAAAAATATCCTGGAGGTCTTCCCGGTTTTGCACATCCACGTGAACCCGGTCCCGATGGCAAATCCATCTACAGTATTGAATGAAAGCGCCTTAAGTCTTGCCAGACCATTAAAGGTAATTGAGCTGGTGTCATTGAATTTCCACTGGGTTCCCATTACTACAGCTTTTGTGAAACTCATTGCCTTGGATGACTTTGATTTTTCCTTGTCATTATTGGCTTTCTTTTTACCTATGGATAGCACAAGAGTATTGTTTCCTTTACGAAGAGAGTCAGCTATGGTGTCATTTAAAACACTGAGTCTCTCAATATCCGTCAGAGGAATTGGTCTGATTTTTTCCCAGTAAGTGCTGTCCTTCTTTGAGGCATCCGGGTCAATAATAAGCTTTGTCTTGTCAACAACTTCAAGCGGCTCTTTTTTCTTTGATTTTGAACTCTTCTCATTTAGCTTTGAAAGCCTTACCATGTCAGAAGATGAAAGCTGTTCTTTTGATAATATCGATTCAATTTCTTTCAGCTTTTTATCTTCTTCAGGGCTGTTGGTTTCTTTTATTCCTTCATCAGTTGCGACAGCCGTTGCGGTTATGCTTTTGTCGGGGATAACCTCGGTGTATTTAACACTGCTTGAGTAATTTGCCACTGCCTTTATGCCAAACATAGAGATGTCCATGTTAAACTCGTAGCTCACAGGCATCCATAAGCTCTTTTCAACCGGCATATACAGTTCTTTCAGCTTGACAACACCTGCCATGTTTTTGTTGCTCAGATCGAGACTCTGGATTGCCCAGTCATCGCTGACAATATATATGAAGCCCCTGAAAAGCTGCTGGCTTTCGCGTTTTGGGATTACCTGGATCTTATTTATGATGAAGTCGCCCTGTCTGGTGGCGCCCATGAATCTGAAATCATAATGTGAAAATGCATTTGGAGCAAGCGGAGAAATGGCCATGTTAACAATCACTGGCTGATAGAAGCTTGCCTGAATAAAGTCCATGGGCGATGCACCTGTGTCACCCACAGGCATTGTTGTACGTGATGAAACAACCTCATGAACATATTTGTCGGGTGCATTAAAGGTTATTATGTTTACTGACTCGGTGAAATAGTAATCGCCCTCTTTTATTGCTACCTGGTTTGCTGTGGCATTCATTTGCTTCATCAGTATCCGGGGCATTTTATTTACTCCCCATCCGCCTTTGATATATACTTCAGCTTTGTATTCCTTCACCTGGTTAAGGTGATAAGGAGCCATCCCGATAGCTTTACGCATTATATAAACGGCCCTGTCTTTTTCAGATGCACGTACTATAACCTCCGGCATCTGGTAAATCTGCTCTGTAAGCACTATATCTTTCGTGGTAAAATCATTGCCTACCATTACAACATGGCTTATCGGAGTATATCCGAGATACTGAAAGGTAATGGTGTATGTCCCCGGGTTCAGCGGCAGTTCATATTCTCCCTTGAGATTTGTGGAGGTGCCTGTCTTTGTCTCGCTTATATAGATTGTGGCGTAGGAGAGAGGCTCTCCTTTTTCATTTGAGATATGCCCCCTGATGCCCTGTGCCATAGCACACCGGGAGACTGAAAAGATAATGGCAGTGAGGAAGATAAACCGCGTAAAGGATCTCATTCTTCGTCTTTTTCTTTTTTAGATTTCATGCCTGCTCCCTCAACAACAATCACGAACTCACCGCGAGGCTGGTTTTTATTAAAGTGTTCAGACGCAGAGGCAAGTGTACCTCTTATTGTCTCTTCAAACTTTTTTGTCAGTTCCCTTGACACCGACACTCTTCTGTCTCCACCCAGGTATTCTGCCAGTTGCTCAAGGGTCTTTACCACCCTGAAGGGCGATTCATAAAAAACCATCGTCCTCTCTTCTTCTGCAAGCTCTTTTAATCTTTTCTGCCGTCCCTTTTTCTGGGGAACGAATCCTTCAAAGCAAAACCTGTCACACGGCAACCCTGAATTGACCAGGGCCGGTATAAGAGCTGTTGCACCCGGCAATGTTTCAACTTCTATTCCTTTCTCAAGACAATGCCTGACAATAAGAAAACCCGGATCAGATATGCCGGGCGTCCCTGCATCAGAGACAAGGGCAACTATCGTGCCATTCTCAATTTTGTTTGAGATGGCTTCAACACTCCTGTGCTCATTGAATTTGTGATGAGACTGCAACGGCACGTCAATATTGTAGTGGTTTAAAAGAATTCTTGTGGTTCTTGTATCTTCTGCCAGAACCAGTCCGGCCGTACGTAATACCTCCAGCGCCCTGAAGGTTATATCCCCAAGATTTCCTATTGGTGTGGGAACCAGAAAGAGTTTGCTCATTTAACAGGAAATTTTCTTTTGAGTAAATCAGTAAATGCTGTATAGGCCAGGACATCAGGATTTCCTACAACGCTTGTATCCAGAATCTCTATTGCCTCCTCAATACCCGTGGCCTTGTTCAGCCGGCTTATAGTCCTGTAATACTCTTCCTGTTTACCTCCAAACAGTTCCCTTGTAAAGAAAAACCGATCATTAATGCCGATGGCAGTTGTTATGTCTTCAACAGGCTTCGCTGACAGTGTCTTTAGTAAATCATTGTCAGGCTGAACGGAAAGCTGTTCACCCAGCACATTGTCTTTATCAAATCTGTCGGCAAAAATCAGCTGTGAGGAATGGACTGTCTCCTTTGACTTTTCATTTATCTCTGACGATGTTTCCTTCACAGGAGCCGCTGCCTCATTCAATTGCCGGGTTTCTTCCTTATCCTGCGCTGGCTGCTCCTGCACATCTGCAACAGGTTCTTCTTTACTTACTTTTTCAGTTAAAAGTGAAGGTTCTGGCTTTACCTCTTTTTTCTGCGTTAAAAAGGTCTCCTGTTTTTTGTTCTCCCGTGGTGCTGCAGAGGCTACGCTCTCTTTTTTTTCAACTGTTGCTGTCTTGTCTGAAAGAAGCGGAACAAGAGCCAGCATCTCTGCTGCGCTGTGAAGTCGCGCTTTCGCCAGCCCTATCTCTGTAATATGAGAAGTGCCGGCCACCTCATCAAGAATTGCGCGTGCTTCTTCAATATCACGTAGTATTATCTTTATCGCATTGTTGATATCCATAGCAGTAATTGTTTTAAAAGATGAACGCTTTTCTTTATTTTGCAAAAGTAAGTATTTATCATTTGTGCCTGATATAATGATTTTATATTATTGATTGGCAAATGCCCGTTTTATAACATGGAATTTCTTGAAAACTCAGTAATTAACGCAGGCAAGCGTGGCTCAATTGAAGTGATTGCCGGATCAATGTTCTCAGGTAAGACTGAAGAGCTTATCCGCCGGTTACGCAGGGCTAAATTTGCCAATCTGAAGGTGGAGATTTTTAAACCCTCGGTTGACACACGTTATTCTGAGACATGGGTCGTAAGCCACGATGAGAAGTCAATAATGTCAACACCTGTTGACAGTGCCAATTCAATTTTATTGCTGGCCGAGGGTGTTGAGGTTGTAGGAATTGATGAGGCACAGTTTTTTGATGACTCGCTGGTTAACGTATGCACTAAACTGGCTGACAATGGTGTGCGTGTTATTGTGGCGG
>JGI20214J51088_10000939_pt1 | contig 19821 bp, 20 predicted proteins | sample WetSurMetagenome_FD_51088 | JGI IMG/M metagenome (IMG submission 51088) | reverse complement strand
AGTGCTGTTTCCAGATGGCCATAAAACTTTTCCACCTCGTCCCCCGTCGCCGCATCCATTTCCGGCTGCGGCCAGGAGGCATGATTCAGCCAGGCCTGACGAAGTTCGTAACTCAAAACCTGCACCGCTGCTGCCAGATTCAGGGAGCTGTACTCTGGGTTGGCCGCAATCGTTATCAGTCCTTGGCACAGTCCAAGTTCTTCGTTCGACAGCCCACTGGTTTCGTTGCCGAATACCAGCGCCACGGATCCTACCTGGGCCTCGGTCAGCAGGCGGATCGAGGCTTCCGGCGGCGTCATCACCTCGGCCACAATGTCGCGGCGTCGCGCCGACACGCCGAGAGCCAGGGTGGTGTCGGCCAACGCTTCGGCNAGCGTGGAACACACTCTCGCCTGGGCGAGCAGGTCGGTCGAACCTGCAGCCATCGCATCGGCCTGGCTGTTGGGAAAAACCGCCGGATCGACCAGAACCAGCTGGGACAACCCCATCGTCTTCATCGCCCGCGCGGCCGCACCGATGTTGCCGGGGTGGCTGGTGCGCGTCAGCACGATACGAATATTGGCGAGAAGTTTCGGGTCGGATAGCGTCATACATCAAGTAAAATAGCGGCTCGTTCTTTGAATCTATTGCCAGACATCATGCATCCCATGCTCAATACGGCGGTGAAAGCCGCTCGCAAAGCCGGGGCGATCATCAATCGCGCCTCGCTCGACCTCGACCAGCTCACCGTGCGGAGCAAGCAGGATCGCGATTACGTCAGTGAGGTCGATCAGATGGCCGAACGCGCCATCATCGAAACTCTGCTCGACGCCTATCCAAACCATGGAATTTTAGCAGAGGAGTCTGGCTCGGCCGACGCCAAAAACGGCGAGGACTACCAGTGGATCATCGACCCGCTCGACGGCACCACCAACTTCCTGCACGGCCTGCAGCAGTATTCGGTCTCGATCGCGCTCAGGCACAAAGGCCAGATCACCCAAGCCGTGGTGTACGATCCCGCGCGCAACGAACTCTTCACTGCCAGCCGCGGCCGCGGTGCCATGCTCAATGACCGCCGCATCCGCGCCAGCAAGCGCAGCAAGCTTTCCGAATGCCTGATCGGCACCGGCTTCCCCTTCCGCGACTTCAGCTTTGCCGAGGCCTACCTCAACATGTTCCGCGACATGATGCGCGCCACCTCCGGCCTGCGTCGTCCTGGCTCTGCAGCGCTCGACCTGTGCTACGTCGCCTGCGGCCGCTACGACGGTTTCTGGGAAATGCATCTGCAACCCTGGGACCTCGCCGCCGGCAGCCTGATCGCACAGGAATCCGGCGCGCTGGTCGGCAATTTCATGGGCAACGAAGGCTTTCTCGATTCCGGCAACATCGTTGCAGCCAGCCCGAAAATTTTCGGGCAGATGCTGCAAATTCTCTCACCGCATTTGCCGCCCGAACTGAAGGTCTGAACCAAACGCAGGTCCATCCATGTCGAGCGCCAAGGAGCCCACTGCCCACACGCCGATGATGCAGCAGTACCTGGGCATCAAGGCGCAGCATCCCGACATGCTGCTGTTCTACCGCATGGGCGATTTTTACGAGCTGTTTTACGAAGACGCGGAAAAGGCCGCGCGGCTGCTCAATATCACGCTCACCACGCGCGGGGCCTCCGCCGGCAGTCCGATCAGGATGGCCGGTGTGCCGTATCACAGTGCCGAGCAGTATCTGGCGCGCTTGCTGAAGCTGGGCGAGTCGGTGGTGATCGCCGAGCAGGTAGGCGACCCGGCTACCAGCAAAGGCCCGGTCGAGCGCCAGGTGATGCGCATCGTCACCCCCGGAACGCTCACCGACTCCGGGCTGCTGGACGAAACCCGCGACACGCTGATTCTGGCGATTGCGCCGGGAGCCGAGGCTATCGGCGTGGCCTGGCTGAATCTCGCTGCCGGGCGGTTTCAGGTTGCACAAGTCGAAGCCGCTGCCCTGCCCACCCTCCTGGCTCGCATACGACCGGCTGAAATTCTGGCGCCTGACGACTTTACCCTCAGCGGCGCCCCTTGCGCGGTACGCCGGCTGGCGCCATGGCAGTTCGATACCGCCGGTGCAACCACCAGGCTGGCGCAGCAACTTGGCAGCCGCGACCTCGCCGGCTTTGGCGTGGCAGACCTGCCTCTCGCCATCGCGGCAGCCGGTGCCCTGCTCGACTACATCCAGACCACCCAGCGCACCGCGCTGCCGCATATCCAGGCAATCCATGCCGAGCGCGACAGTGATTTCGTGCANCTCGACGCCGCCACCCGGCGCAACCTGGAACTCACCGAAACCCTGCGCGGAGAAACGGCGCCAACGCTTTTATCGGTGCTCGACACCACCGCGACCGGCATGGGCACGCGCCTGTTGCGTCACTGGCTGCACCATCCGTTGCGTGACCGCATGATGCTTACCGAGCGGCGCGATGCCATCGGCGTGCTGTCCGAACAAACGGCAACGGCTGCCGCCCTCACCGGCTTGTTGAAAAGCAGCGCCGACGTCGAGCGCATCAGCGGCCGCATCGCATTGAAGAGCGCGCGCCCGCGCGACCTGTCCGGCCTGCGCGATACCCTCGCATTGCTACCTGATCTCGCCGCCACCCTGCCCGACGATCGCGCGCGACTCGCGTCACTGCAACATGCGCTCGCCTCCCGCCCCGACCTGCACCAACTGCTCGCCGCCGCAGTCCAACCGGAGCCCGCCAGCGTGCTGCGTGAAGGTGGCGTGATCGCCGATGGCTACGACGCCGATCTCGACGAGCTGCGCGCGCTGACGCGCGACGCCGGTTCATTTTTACTGGAACTTGAAACGCGCGAACGCGCACGCTCCGGCATCGGCACCCTCAAGGTCGAATACAACAAGGTGCACGGCTTCTACATCGAGGTCAGCCGCGCGCAATCGGAAAACGTCCCCGATGACTACCGCCGCCGCCAGACGCTGAAGAACNCCGAACGTTACATCACGCCTGAATTGAAAGCCTTCGAGGACAAGGCGCTGTCNGCGCAGGATCGCGCGCTGGCGCGCGAGAAAGCGCTGTTCGACGCGCTGCTCGACACGCTGACGCCGCACGTGCCGGATCTGCTTTCGATTGCCGCTGCGCTGGCCGAGATCGACGTGCTGGCGAGCCAGGCCGAGCGCACCGCTACGCTCAAACTGTGTGCGCCGGACTACGCCGACGAGCCCGGCATCGTCATCCGTGGCGGCCGCCATCCGGTGGTCGAAGCCCAGGTCGCGCACTTCATTGCGAATGACGTCACGCTCAGCCGCACCCGCCAGATGCTGCTGATCACAGGCCCCAACATGGGCGGCAAGTCGACCTACATGCGGCAGGTGGCACTGATCACTTTGCTGGCTTGCTGCGGCCTGTGGGTACCCGCCAGCTCGGCGAGGATAGGCGAAGTCGACCAGATATTCACCCGCATCGGCGCGTCGGACGATCTGGCCGGCGGCCGTTCGACCTTCATGGTCGAGATGACCGAAACCGCACACATCCTGCACAACGCCAGCGCCAGCAGTCTCGTGCTGCTGGATGAAATCGGCCGTGGAACGTCCACGTTTGATGGCCTGGCGCTGGCGTGGGCGGTGGCACGGCATCTGGTTAGCGCCACCCGCGCGTTCACCCTGTTTGCCACCCACTACTTCGAGCTGACCCAGTTGGCGCAGGAATTCCGCCAGCTCGCCAACGTGCACCTCGACGCCAAGGAACACGGCACCGACCTGGTATTCCTGCACTCGGTGGAAGAAGGCCCCGCTTCGCAAAGCTACGGCATCCAGGTCGCGCGCCTGGCCGGCGTGCCCAGCCCGGTGATCCACGCCGCAAGACGCCGACTGCGCGAACTCGAGGACGCACAACTGCAGCCCGGCCCGCAGGGCGACCTGTTCGCCGCGCACCTTCCCAACGACGCACCGCCGCCGCACCCTGCGCTCGACCAGCTGCGCGAGCTCGACCCCGACACGCTTACGCCGAAAGCGGCGCTGGACATGCTCTACGCGCTGAAGGCTTTGACTGACACCTCGCCATGAAAACGCTGCACCTCGATACTGCCGAACTCGGCCTCGATTTCAACGCTGCGCTGAAGCTGGCAAGCGCCATCGCCCAACAGCAACTGGGCGACGACACCATGTTGTTGAGCTGGTACGACCGTGAGCGCGATCTCGAATCACCGGCGGGGGTGAGCGAATGCCACGAAGGCTGCGCCACCAAAGGGTCGTGGGACTATGCGCTGAATCGCGGAGCACGGCTGGCGGTGGAGCTTGATTCCGGCCGTTTCTTCTTCTGCTTTCTTTAGGCCTCGGCCTCCACAACCCGAACGGTCTGCCCCAGACAGCGTACCGTCTGGTTCGCCCGGATTTTCGCCGTCTTGCGGCTTTCGGGCTGGCCATCGACGGTCACTTCGCCGTTGGCGATCATGAGCTTGCCTTGCCCGCCGCTATCGGCGATGCCCGCAAGTTTGAGCAGGTCGCAGAGTGCGACGTGCTCGCCGCGCAGCTTGAATTCCTGGGTGTTCATTCTTGATTCCGCTTGTCCATGCTTGGATTTCATAGTGCCGCCTGCCAGAGTCAAGCCTTGGGACAACCCAACTTCGTCCTACCCACCACGCCGCCGCCACAGATAGCGATAAACGAACCCCGGGTAGGCAAACACCACGAACAAGGACGCATTGACCGCATAGAACTCCCAGTTCTGCGGGTGGATGTCGCCAAGCTTGCCTTCAGGCATCATCGAGATGCCACCCACCACGAAAAACATCATCATCAGTTCCAGCAGCCGCCAGGCAAAGCTCTTGCTTCCGGCTTTGGGCTGGGCCACGAAGAAAATGCGCTCGACCAGGAACGGCAGGTTGGCGGAGATGAAGGCCAGAATCAGCAGCAGGGTGGTGGAGAAACTCACGGCGATTCGAAAAGTGGTTGACGTCTGAGCAGACCCGCTCCGGCCGGGCTTGGTTCAGAATGACGCGCCGATGGCGTGCACGCACACAGCCAGCAGTGGCTGCGGCAGGATGCCGAGCGCCAGCACGGCCAAACCGTTTGCCGACAGGATGACACGGGTGTCAGGGCTGGGGGTGATCGGTGTGGTGTCGTGCGGGGTATCGAAATACATCAGCTTGACGATGCGCAGATAGTAGAACGCGCCGATCAGAGAGAACAGCACCGCAGCCACCGCCAGCCAGACATAGCCGATTTCGACCACAGCCTGCAACACTGTCAGCTTGGCGTAGAAACCCACGGTGGGCGGCACGCCGGCCATAGAAAACATCAGCAGCAACATCATGAAAGCCAGCCACGGGCTGCGGCGATTCAGGCCCTTGAAGTCGTCAAGCTGGTCGGCCTCGAAGCCGGCGCGCGACAGCAACAGGATCATGCCGAAACTGCCCGCACTCATCAGCGCGTACACCAGCACATAAAACATCGCGCTGCCATAACCGTTCTGCGAGCCGGCCAGGATGCCGAGCAGCATGAAACCCATGTGCGAAATGGTCGAGTAGGCGAGCATGCGCTTCAGATTGCTTTGCGCGATGGCCGCGAAATTGCCGACGGCCATCGACAGCACGGCAAGAATCACCAGCATGTCGCGCCACTCGGCCACCTGCGATTCCAGGCCCTGTCCGAGGATGCGGATGACGAAGGCGAACGCGGCGATCTTGGGCGCAGAACCGATAAACAGCGTCATCGCGGTCGGCGCGCCGTGATAGACATCGGGCACCCACATGTGAAACGGCACCGCGCCGAGCTTGAACGCCAACCCGGCGACGATGAAGACGATGCCGAAGACCAGCGGAATGCGCAGGTCGGTGCCGTCCTGCAGGGAAATGGCGATGTCGGCCAGCGAGAGCGAACCGGTCACCCCGTACACCATCGACATGCCATAGAGCAGCATGCCCGACGCCAGGGCGCCCAGCACGAAGTATTTCATCGCCGCCTCGGTCGCTATGCTGGAGTCGCGCTGCAGCGCAACCATGGCATAGAGGGACAGCGACAGCAGTTCCAGACCGAGATACAGCGTGAGGAAGTGGCTGGCCGACACCATCACCATCATTCCCAGCAGCGCGAACAGCGCCAGCACGAAGAATTCGCCCTTGTAGAGCCCGCGCGCGCGCAGATAGTCGCGTGAATACGCCAGCACCACCGCGACAGTCAGATAAAGGAACAGCTTCAGCACGTCGGACAGCGGGTCGTCGATGAAGAGTCCACCGAGCGCCAGCACCGGCATGGTCGAGAAATCGCGCACTGTCAGGAAAGCTGCGCCGGCCAGCGTGACGAGCGACAACACGTAGGCGATATAACGCTTGCCATCGTCGACCGCGGCGTCGATCACCAGGATCAGCGACACCATCGCCAGTACGAAAATCTCGGGCAACGCAGGGGCGAATTGGGCGATTTCAATCAAGGCGGTGCTCATGGCGCTCACGGAAGTTTGCTTTGGGCGACGTGCGCCAACAGATCAACCACCGACACATGCATCACATCGGTGAACGGTTTGGGATACAGGCCCATGACCAGCACGCAAACGGCCAGCACGCCTAGAAACAGGATTTCTCTCGCGTTGACGTCGCGCATCTCCTCGACGTGCGGGTTGGTAACTGAGCCGAACACCACACGCTTGTACATCCACAGCGTGTAGGCCGCACCGAAAATCAGCGTGCTGGCGGCGACGAAGGCGAACCAGAAATTGACCTGGGTTGCTGCCATGATGACCATGAACTCGCCGACGAAGCCGCTGGTGGCCGGCAGGCCCGCGTTGGCCATGGCGAACAGCATGAAGAAGNCGGCGAATACCGGCATCTTGTTCACCAGNCCGCCGTAATCCTTGATCTGGCGCGAGTGCAGGCGGTCGTACATCACCCCGATGCAGAGGAACAGCGCCGCCGAGACGAAGCCGTGCGANATCATCTGCACCAGTCCACCTTCCCAGCCGAGCGGATTGAACATGAAGAAGCCGAGGGTGACGAAACCCATGTGGGCAATCGACGAATAGGCGATGAGCTTTTTCATGTCGGCCTGCACCAGCGCCACCAGGCCGATATAGGCCACGGCGATCAGGGACAGGCTAATCACGAACCAGGCGAGTTCGTGGCTGGCATCCGGCAGAATCGGCAGGATGAAACGCAGGAAGCCGTAGGCGCCGACTTTCAGGGTGATCGCCGCCAGCACCACCGAGCCGCCNGTGGGCGCCTCGACGTGGGCGTCGGGCAACCANGTNTGCACCGGCCACATCGGCACCTTGACCCCGAAGGCCAGCAGGAAGGCGAAGAACATCAGCGTCTGTGCCGTCATCCCGAGCGGGGTGGCATGCCAGGCCAGGATGTCGAAGCTGCCGCCCGACTGGAAATACAGATAGATCATCGACACCAGCATCAGCAGCGAGCCGAGCAAGGTGTAGAGGAAGAACTTGAATGCGGCATAGACTCGGTTCGGCCCGCCCCACACGCCNACGATCAGATAAAGCGGAATCAGCATGCCTTCGAAGAAGACGTAGAACAGGATGCCGTCGAGCGCCGCGAACACGCCGTTGATGAGCCCGGACATGATGAGAAAGGCCGCCATATATTGTGCGACCTTGTCCTGGATTACCTGCCAGCCGGCGATCACTACCAGTACCGTGATGAAACTGTTCAGCAGGATCAGCGGCATGGAAATGCCGTCGACGCCGAGGTGATAATGAATATTGAAAGCCGGAATCCACGCAGCCATTTCAACAAACTGCATGGCAGACGTGGCGGTATCGAAGCCTGTGACCAGCGGAATCGCCACGATCAAACCCAGCAACGCACCGGCCAGGGCCACCCAGCGGGCGAGCGGCGCGTTGCGGTCGGAGCCGGTGGCGAGAACCGCCACCCCGGCCAGAATCGGGACCCAGATGACGAGAGAAAGAATTGATTGTCCGAACATGGGCGTGAGATTCTAGTTAGGCACGGCTANTTAAGCCGCGCGAACCACGTCACCAGGGCAAACACCCCGATCAGCATGGCAAACGCGTAATGGTAGATGTACCCCGACTGGAAGGCCTTGACCACGCGGGAAAAACGTTCCACCAGATGCGCCGATCCGTTGACGAAAAAGCCGTCGATGATGTTCTGGTCGCCGCGCCGCCACAGGCTGCCACCCAGCAGGCGCGCACCGCTGGCGAAGACCGCACTGTAGAGTTCGTCGAACCAGTATTTGTTGACCAGCATGCTGTAGATGAAGCTGAAACGCTTCTGGATTGCTGCCGGAATATCCTGACGCTTGAGGTAGAAGAACGCNGACAGCCCCACGCCGGCCGCCGCCAGCCAGAACGGCAGCGTCGTGACCGCGTGCAGACCCATCGCCACTGCGCCGTGGAATTCCTGGTTGAGCTCGTGCATCACCGGATGGCGGTCGGCGACATAAATTGCGTTGCCGAAGAAATCTCCGAACAGCATCGGCTCGATCGTCATATAGCCGATCGCCAGCGACGGCAGCGCCAGCGCGAGCAAGGGGCCGGTCACCACCCACGGGGTTTCGTGCGGCGTGCCGCCGTGGCCATGATGTTCATCATGATGCGCGTCGGGTTCATTGCCGTGCGCGTGTCCCTGATGGAAGCGCTCCTTGCCGTGAAACACCAGGAAGTACATGCGGAAGGAATAGAAGGCGGTGACGAACACGCCAGCCAGCACCGCCCAGTAGGCGATATCGGCACCCGGCAGGTGCGACAGCTTGACCGCCTCGATGATGCTTTCCTTGGAATAGAAGCCCGACAGGAAAGGGGTGCCGATCAGGGCCAGCGATCCGATCAGCGAGGTGATCCAGGTGATCGGCATGTATTTCCTCAGGCCGCCCATGTAACGGATGTCCTGGTTGTGGTGCATGGCGATGATGACCGAACCGGCTGCGAGGAACAGCAGCGCCTTGAAGAAGGCGTGCGTCATCAGGTGGAACACCGCCACCGAATAGGCCGAGGCGCCGAGCGCGACGGTCATGTAGCCCAGCTGCGACAGAGTCGAATAGGCCACCACGCGCTTGATGTCATTCTGCACGATGCCGAGGAAGCCCATGAACAGCGCGGTGATCGCGCCGATGATCATGATGAAGCTGAGCGCCGTGTCGGACAGTTCAAACAGCGGCGACATGCGGGCGACCATGAAGATGCCCGCGGTCACCATCGTCGCGGCGTGGATCAGCGCGGAAATCGGCGTCGGGCCTTCCATCGAATCCGGCAGCCAGACGTGCAGCGGAAACTGCGCCGACTTGCCCATCGCGCCGATGAACAGCAGGATGCCGATGAGGGTCATCAGCATCCACGGCGTGCCGGGCCAGACGGTGATCGTCTGGCTGGCGAGTTCGGGCGCCTTGGCGAACACCGTGGCGTAGTCGAGCGAACCAAAATACGCCAGCACCAGACCGATGCCGAGGATGAAGCCGAAGTCGCCGACGCGGTTGACGAGAAAGGCCTTGAGGTTGGCGTAGATCGCCGTTTCCTTGGTGTACCAGAAGCCGATCAGCAGGTAGGACACCAGACCCACCGCCTCCCAGCCGAAGAACAGCTGCAGGAAGTTGTTGCTCATCACCAGCATCAGCATCGAGAAGGTGAACAGCGAAATGTAGCTGAAGAAGCGCTGGTAGCCGGGGTCGTCGTGCATGTAGCCGATGGTGTATACGTGCACCATCAGCGAGACGAAGGTGACGACCAGCATCATCATCGTGGTCAGGGAATCGATCAGGAAGCCCACCTCGAAACGTAGGTCGCCCAGCACCATCCACGTGTAGACCGTGCCGTTGTAGGTGTGGCCGGCGAGCACGTCCTGGAACACCAGCATCGAGGCAATGAACGACACCGCCACGCCGGCGATGGTCACCAGGTGCGACAGGGTGCGTCCGATCAGTTTGCCCAGCAGGCCTGCAACCAGCGCACCGAACAGGGGCGCCAGCGGCACGATGAGATAGAGCGTCTGCATGTCCATCCGCATCAGCCTTTCAGATGGTCGAGGTCATCGACGTTGATCGTGTGCAGGTTGCGGAACAGCACCACCAGAATCGCCAGGCCAATGGCCGATTCGGCGGCGGCGACGGTGAGAATGAAGAAGACGAAGATCTGGCCATGGATGTCGCCGAGATAGTGCGAAAACGCGATGAAGTTCATNTTCACCGCCAGCAGCATCAACTCGATCGCCATCAGCAGGATGATGACGTTCTTGCGGTTGAGGAAGATGCCCAGCACGCTGATGGCGAACAGGATGCCGCCCAGCACCAGGTAATGCGACAAGGAAATCATGCGCCACCCTCCCCTGTCCCCGACTTCGGGGTCGATTGCATTTTCACGATGCGCAGCCGGTCGTTGCGCTTGACCTTCACCTGCTCGGCTGGATCGATGTACTTGCTGTCCTTGCGACGGCGCAAGGTCAGTGCAATGGCGGCCACGATCGCCACCAGCAGAATCACTGCCGCCAGCTCGAAGGCATAGACATAATCGGTATACAGCAGGCGCCCGAGTTCCTTGGTGTTGCTGTAGTCAGCGCCGTGCGGTGCCGGCNTGGCCATCACCTCCAGGCCGAAATGGCGGCTTCCTAGAATCAGCGCCATCTCGATCATCAGCAGCACCGAAACGAAACCGGCGATCGGCAGATAATCCCAGAAGCCTTCCCGCAATTTGTCCAGGTTGATGTCGAGCATCATCACCACGAACAGGAACAGCACCATCACCGCGCCGACGTAGACCAGCACCAGCGTGATGGCGAGGAACTCGGCCTCCAGCAGCATCCACAACCCGGCGGCGGTGAAGAACGCCAGAACCAGAAACAAGGCGGCATGCACCGGGTTGCGCGCAGTGATGACGCGCAGGCCGGCAAACACCAGGATGGCGGCGAAGAAATAGAAGATCGCGTTCGTGTAGGTCATAGAGGTTTAACGATACTTCGCGCTGTATTCATTATCGATACTTCGCATCCTGCGCGCGGTCTTTCGCGATCTGTTCTTCGTATTGGTCNCCGATCGCCAGNAGCATGGGCTTGGTGTAATAGAGATCGCCGCGTTTCTCGCCGTGGTACTCGAGGATGCGGGTTTCGACGATGGAATCGACCGGGCAGGACTCCTCGCAGAAGCCGCAGAAAATGCACTTGGTCAGGTCGATGTCGTAGCGCGTGGTACGGCGGGTGCCGTCTTCGCGCTTTTCCGATTCGATGGTGATGGCGAGCGCCGGACACACCGCTTCGCACAGCTTGCAGGCGATGCAGCGTTCCTCGCCGTTGGGGTAGCGGCGCAGCGCGTGCAATCCCCTGAATCTAGGACTTTGCGGGGTTTTCTCTTCCGGATACTGCACCGTGATCTTGCGCGCGAACAGATGCCGCCCGGTGAGCATCATGCCGCGCAGCAGTTCGATCAGGAGCAGGCTGCCGAAGAAATTCGTGATCCGTTTCATGGCGCGCTCAGTGGAAGAGATGACCATACGGCGTCTGCATCATGCCGCCGACCACGACGATCCAGACGATGGTGATGGGGATGAACACCTTCCAGCCCAGGCGCATGATCTGGTCGTAGCGGTAGCGCGGGAAGGTGGCGCGGAACCACAGGAACAGGAACAGCACGAAGCCGACCTTGAGCAGCCACCACACGATGCCGTCGGGCAGGAAGGTCACCGGCGACAGCCAGCCGCCGAGGAACATCAGCGTGGTCAGCGCGGCGACCAGAATCATGTTGGCGTATTCGGCGAGAAAGAACACCGCGAATGCCATGCCGGAATATTCCACATGGAAGCCGGCGACGATCTCGGATTCGCCCTCGGCGACGTCAAACGGTGAACGGTTGGTTTCGGCCACACCGGCGATCAGGTACACAACGAATAAGGGGAACAGCGGCCAGATATACCACTGATGCAGCCCGCCCGCCTGACCCCGCACGATATCGGTAAGGTTGAGCGACTGCGCCGCCATCAGCACCCCGACCAGCGCGAAGCCCATGGCGATTTCGTACGANACGATCTGCGCCGCCGAGCGCATCGCGCCGAGGAAGGCGTATTTCGAGTTCGACGCCCAGCCCGCGATGATGACGCCATAGACGCCCATCGAGGTGATCGCCATCACATACAGCAGACCGGCGTTGATATTCGCCAGCACCATTGAGTCGGTAAACGGAATCACCGCCCATGCCGCCAGCGCGGGTGCGATGGCAAGGATGGGGCCGAGGATGAACAGGCCCTTGTTGGCGCCGGAAGGAATGATGATTTCCTTCATCAGCAATTTCACCGCGTCGGCAATCGGCTGCAGCAGCCCTTGGAAACCCACGCGGTTGGGGCCGATGCGCACCTGCATCCAGCCGATAATTTTACGCTCGGCGTAGGTGAGATAGGCGACGCCCAGCATCAGCGGCACCACCAGCGCGAAGATCTTGATCAGCGTCCAGACGACGGTTTGAATGGCGGCCCAGTCCATGCCCACGTTCCCCATCAGACCGGCTCCGCCGTGATCGGCCCGAACATCGGTCCCAACCCTGCCGTCAGCGGGTGGCCGCTGGGCACATGCACGCAGTTGTCGGGCAGCAAGTCATCCCGCTGCACTTTCAGCGTCAACGCACTGGCCGACTGCCGCACCGTAACCAGTCCGTTCTTGTCCAAGCCCAGTTTCGTAATGAGCCGGCTGTGCATGCGCGCCACCGGCAGCGCGGCATCCTGCGTCATTTGCAGCGAGGCTGAGCGCCGCACCACGGCATCCGTTTGATAAATCGGCACTTCTGCCACCCGCTCCAGTCCGTCGATCGCCTGTGGTGGCTCCACCTTCACGTGGCCAATTTCGTTGTTGAGGAATGCCTGTACCGAACCCGTCGGCGTCTCGCCCAGCGCATCCAGCAATACTTCCCTGGAATCGTTGTAATCGAAGCCGGCCAGTCCCAGCACATTGCCCAGCACGCGCAGCACCTTCCAGGCAGGCCGCGCTTCGCCGAGCGGTTTGACCACGGCGTTGAAACNTTGCACCCGGCCCTCGGTGTTGATGAAGGTGCCCGAGGTTTCAGTCCACGGCGCAATCGGCAGCAATACGTCAGCGTAGTCGAGCGACTTGCCTTTGTAGGGCGACATCACCACTACGAACTCAGCGGCATTGATGCTGGCCATCGCGCTCACCGGGTCGTGCGTATCGAGCTCGGCCTCCACCCCCAGCAGCAGGTAGGCGCGCAAGGGCTTGGCCAGCATCTGCTGCGCGTTCAATCCCTTGACGGCAGGCTTACCCAGTGGCCCACATCCCGGTATGGCACCGACCGCCACCGCACCCACGCTGTTGGCCGCCTCGCCCAGCACGCCGAAGCTTGCACCGGCAAGTCGTGCCACTTCCTGCGCCAGCGCATGGATCTGCGAGTAGGTGGGATGGTGCTGAGCCATATTGCCGAGAAAGACCGCACGGGTTTCGCCGCCCGAAATACTTTCGGCCATCTTGTGCGCCGTATCGTCCGCGACACCTTGGGCTGCAATATCCGGCACCGGCAGGTTTTTCATTTCGGCCAGCGCGCGGCACACGCCGGCAAGCGTCGCAGCAAGCTGCGACGGGGCAACGATGCGCTTGGCGTGCACCTTGCCGAGGAACTCGTCTTCGGCCGCGTTGATGAGATTAAGCTGGCCATACCAGCGCACCGACTCGCGTATGCGGTGCGACATCAGCGGATGATCCTTGCGCAGGTTGGAGCCCACCACCAGCATGCGATTGAGGCGCGACATGTAGGTCACCGGCATGCCGAGCCAGAATCCGCCATGCGCCTTGGCGTCGAGCGAGAAATCAGACTGCCGCAGGCGATGGTCGACGTTGCCGCTACCCAGACCGCGCATCAGCTTTTGCAGCAGAAAGAGTTCCTCAGCCGGGCGATACGGGGTCGACAGCGCGCCGATCTGATCAGCCGGGATAGCCTTCAGCTTGTCTGCAACAAAGTCGAGCGCCGCTTGCCAGGTTATCTCGATCCACTGACCGCCCTGTTTGATCATCGGCTGGGTCAGGCGCTCGGGCGTGTTGAGGCCTTCATAGGAAAAACGGTCGCGGTCGGCCAGCCAGCACTCGTTGACGTCCTCGTTCTCGCGCGGCAAAACCCGCATCACCTTGTTGTCCATGACATGCACGGTCAGATTCGAGCCGAGGCTGTCGTGCGGGCTGATCGAAAAACGACGCGACAACTCCCACGTACGCGCACGATAGCGGAAGGGCTTGCTGGTGAGTGCGCCGACCGGGCACAGATCGATGACATTGCCCGACAATTCCGACGCCACCTGCGATTCCAGAAACGGCATCACTTCCGTGTGTTCGCCGCGCCCGACCATGCCGAGTTCCATCACGCCGGCGATTTCCTGGCCGAAGCGCACGCAGCGGCTGCAGTGGATGCAGCGCGTCATGTCGGTTGCAATCAGCGGGCCGAGGTTTTTTTCGCGTACCACGCGCTTGACTTCCTGGTAGCGCGAGGCGGAACCGCCGTACCCCACCGCCAGATCCTGCAGGGTGCATTCGCCGCCCTGGTCGCAGATCGGACAATCGAGCGGATGGTTGATCAGCAAAAATTCCATCACGCTTTTTTGCGCATTGATCGCGTATTCCGAACGCGTGTGCACCTTCATGCCGTCGGTCACTGGCGTCGCGCAGGCGGGCAGCGGCTTCGGCGCTTTTTCCACCTGCACCAGACACATGCGGCAGTTGGCGGCGATGGACAGTTTCTTGTGATAACAGAAATGCGGAATCGTGATGCCGGCCTGATTCGCCGCATCCATGATGGTGCCGCCGCTTTCGATCTGAAGCGTGCGTCCGTCAATCTCGATATTCAACGTAGCCATCGTTTACGCCATTCCCGATTCAGACCATGCAGCGCTTGTGTTCGACGTGATACGCGAACTCATCGCCAAAATGCTTGAGGAAACTCTGCACCGGCATCGCCGCCGCGTCGCCCAGCGCGCAGATGGTGTGGCCACCGATCTTGCCCGCGACGCTGTTGAGCAGTTCCAGGTCGTCGGGACGCCCCTGGCCGTGTTCGATGCGATGGATCACGCGATACATCCAGCCGGTTCCCTCGCGGCACGGCGTGCACTGGCCGCACGACTCCTCGAAGTAGAAATAGGACAACCGCTCCAGCGCGCGCACCATGCAAACGGTTTCGTCCATCACNATNACCGCACCTGATCCCAGCATGGAGCCGGCCTTGGCGATGGAATCGAAGTCCATGGTGCAGTCCATCATGATGTCNGCCGGCAGCACCGGTGCTGATGATCCACCCGGAATCACGGCTTTGAGCTTGTGGCCGTTGCGCACCCCACCGGCCATGTCCAGCAGTTCGGAGAACGGCGTGCCGAGCGACACCTCGAAGTTGCCCGGCTTGTTGACGTGGCCCGACACCGAAAACAGCTTGGAACCGCCGTTATTGGGCTTGCCCAATTCGAGGAAGGCCTGGCCGCCGTGCTGCATGATCCACGGCACGGAAGCCAGTGTTTCNGTGTTGTTGATCGTGGTCGGCTTGCCATAGAGGCCGAAACTCGCCGGGAACGGCGGCTTGAAGCGCGGCTGGCCTTTCTTGCCCTCGATCGATTCCAGCAGCGCGGTTTCCTCGCCGCAGATGTAGGCGCCATAGCCATGATGCGCATGCAACTGGAAACAAAAATCGGTACCGAAGAGATTGTCACCGAGATAACCCGCCTCACGGGCCTCCTTCAACGCCCGTTCGAAAATGTCGTAAATCTCGAAAATTTCACCGTGGATGTAGTTGTAGCCCACGCGCGCGCCCAGCACGTAACCGGCAATCGCCATGCCTTCGATCAGCTGGTGCGGGTTGTAACGCAGGATGTCACGGTCCTTGAAGGTGCCCGGCTCGCCTTCGTCGCTGTTGCAGACGATGTACTTGTCGCCCGGAAACGCGCGCGGCATGAAGCTCCACTTGAGCCCCGTCGGGAAACCCGCGCCGCCGCGACCACGCAGTGCGCTGGTCTTGAGTTCGGCGATAATGGCGTCGCCCGGCACCTGCTCTGCCACGACACGGCGCAGCGCCTGGTAGCCGCCATGGGCGACATAGGTCGCGAGCGATGCCGGGTCGGCCAATTCCTGCGTCCAGGAACAGACTTTGACGGTAGGCTTGAGCAAACTCATTTCAGATGGCCGTCATTTCAATTTATCAAGCAACTCGTCCACCTTTTCGGGCGTGAGGTGCGTATGCATCTTGTGGTTGTTGTGCAGGCACATCGGCGCATCGCCGCAGGCACCCATGCACTCGCCTTCCTTCAGGGTGTAGCGGCCATCCTCGGTGGTCTGGCCGAAACCGATGCCGAGCCTGTTTTTCAGATGCTCGCCGAGTTCTCCCGCTCCCATCAGCATGCACGGCAGATTGGTGCACAGTGTGATCTTGTGACGCCCAACGGATTGGGTGTCGTACATGTTGTAGAAAGTGGCCACTTCATACGCGGCAATCGCCGGCATATCGAGGTAGTCGGCAACGTATTCTATGAGTTCGGGCTTCAGCCAGCCACGTTCGGNCTGGGCGATGCGCAACGCACCCATCACCGCTGACTGTTTCTGGTCGGCAGGATATTTGGCGACNTCAACATCGATCAACGCGAGCGATTCAGCACTCAGCCGANGGCTGTTCGAATCAGGATTGGCCATCAGCGATCGATCTCCCCAAAAACAATATCCTGCGTGCCAATGATGGCCACCACGTCGGCGATCATGTGGCCGCGGCTCATTTCGTCGAGCGCCGCCAGATGAGCATAGCCCGGCGCGCGGATTTTCAGACGATAGGGTTTGTTGGCGCCGTCGGACACCAGATAGATGCCGAACTCGCCCTTGGGATGCTCCACCGCGGCGTAGGCCTCGCCTGCCGGCACGTGCATCCCCTCGGTGAAGAGCTTGAAATGGTGGATCAACTCTTCCATGTTCTGCTTCATCGACAGGCGGTCGGGCGGAGCCACCTTGTGATTGGCCGTGATAACCGGGCCGGGGTTTTTCCTCAGCCAGTCCACACACTGCTTGATGATGCGATTCGACTGGCGGAATTCCTCGATGCGCACCAGATAGCGGTCGTAGCAATCGCCGTTGGTGCCGACCGGAATATCAAAGTCCATGCGATCGTAGACTTCGTACGGCTGCTTCTTGCGCAAGTCCCATTCGACCCCGGAGCCACGCAGCATGGGGCCGGTGAATCCCAGCGCCTTGGCGCGTTCGGGCGAGACGACCCCAATTCCAACGGTGCGCTGCTTCCAGATACGGTTGTCGGTCAGCAGGGTTTCGTATTCGTCGACATAGGTCGGGAAGCGCTGAGTGAAATCCTCGATGAAATCGAGCAGCGAACCCTGGCGGTTGGCGTTCATCGACTTCATGGTTTCGGCATTGCGAGTGTGCTGCGCCTGGTATTGCGGCATGCTGTCGGGCAGATCGCGGTAGACCCCGCCCGGACGGTAGTAGGCCGCATGCAGCCGTGCACCGGAGACCGCCTCATAGCAGTCCATCAGGTCTTCGCGCTCGCGGAAGGCGTACAGAAACACCGTCATCGCACCCACGTCGAGCGCGTGCGCGCCCAGCCACAGCAGGTGATTCAGCACGCGGGTGATTTCGTCGAACATCACGCGAATGTATTGCGCGCGCTCCGGCACCTGTATCCCCAGCAGCTTTTCGATCGCCATCACATAGGCATGCTCGTTGACCATCATCGACACATAGTCGAGACGGTCCATGTAGGGCACCGATTGGATGAAGGTCTTGTGCTCGGCCAGCTTCTCGGTGGCGCGATGCAGCAGACCGATATGCGGATCGGCGCGCTGGATCACCTCGCCATCGAGCTCCAGCACCAGCCGCAGCACGCCGTGCGCGGCCGGATGCTGGGGGCCGAAGTTCATGGTGTAGTTCCGGATTTCAGCCATTTGAACACTCCGGGACGACACCGATTAATCCTGCACGGTTGCGGGCCGTTTTGATTTGAACCGGGGCCATTAGCGTCCTTCCCCGTAACTCTCGTCGCGCACGATACGGGGCGTAACTTCGCGTGGCTCGATCGACACCGGCTGGTAAATCACCCGCTGCTGGGTCGGGTCGTAGCGCATTTCGACGTTTCCGGACAGCGGGAAATCCTTGCGAAACGGATGGCCGATGAAACCGTAGTCGGTCAGGATACGGCGCAAATCGGGATGCCCCTCGAACACGATGCCGTACAGGTCGAAGGCCTCGCGCTCGAACCAGTTGGCAGACGGCCAGATCTCGATCAGGGACGCCACCACCGGCAGATCGTCGTCGGGACAGAACACGCGCACACGAATACGCCGGTTGTCCGTAATCGAAAGCAGATGCACCACCACAGCAAAGCGCGCGCCTTCCCACACGCCGTCGCCATAGCCTGAATAATCCATGCCGCACAGATCGATCAGCTGCTCGAAGCGGCAATCGGGGTGGTCGCGCAGGGTGCGCATCGCCGCTGCGTAATGCTGCGGCTTGATGATAAGCGTCAATTCGCCCAGACGAACAAACGACTGCACCAACGCATCGCCGAGAACATTTTCAAGAGACAAGGAGAGGGCATCCATGGTTTGCGGCATGGGCTATCAACGGGCGATGGTATTGGTGCGTTTGATCTTGTTCTGCAGCTGGATGATGCCGAACAACAACGCCTCAGCAGTGGGCGGGCAGCCTGGGACATAGATGTCCACTGGCACAATGCGATCACAGCCNCGCACCACCGAATAGGAATAATGATAATAGCCGCCACCGTTGGCGCACGATCCCATGGATATCACCCAGCGCGGCTCGGCCATCTGGTCGTAGACCTTGCGCAGCGCGGGTGCCATCTTGTTGCACAGCGTGCCCGCCACGATCATCACGTCGGACTGACGCGGACTCGGACGGAACACGATGCCGAAGCGGTCGAGGTCATAACGCGAAGCCCCAGCCTGCATCATTTCCACTGCGCAGCATGCCAGACCGAAGGTCATCGGCCACATCGAGCCAGTGCGCATGTAATTGATGAGTTGATCGGCCTTGGTGGTGACGAAGCCCTGTTCGAGGATGCCTTCGATGCTCATGTCAGGCCCCTGCAAACCACATGCGAACTCGCCCGTTCCGCCAGGCTTGTCGCAGGCCTGCCGCCTGCGCGTCGCGGACAGGCCTTTTCGCCGGGTCGATCCCCGTGCTGCGCTCGGGGCCCCTCGCCCAACGGCTCATGCACGCCCGCTCGGTAAGCGTCAGCGACAGACTCACACCCTGCGCATCGCGGGCAAGCCCTTTCGCCGGGTCGATCCCCGTGCTGCGCTCGGGGCCCCTCGCCCAACGGCTCAAAGGCTTTACTCCCATTCCAGCGCCCCCTTCATCCACTCGTAAATGAAGCCCACCACCAGAATGCCGAGGAATACCAGCATGGCCAGAAAACCAGCCAGACCGATCTCCTCCAGCACGATGGCCCAGGGGAAAAGAAAGGCAATTTCCAGATCGAACAGGATGAACAGGATGGCGACCAGGTAGTAGCGCACGTCAAACTTCATGCGTGCATCTTCGAAAGCCTCGAAGCCACATTCGTAGGGGGAGAGCTTTTCGCTGTCCGGGCGGTGCGGTGCCAGCAGACCACCCGCGATGATCGGGCCGACGCCAATAGCCAAGCCAACCAGAACAAACAACAGGATAGGGAGGTAATTCTCCAGCACCGGGTTCCTCCGAGTTTGCCCATGTCGGGCAGTTGAATAATTATGACCCGAGTGTATTAGTGCGGAGCATCGGCTGTCAAGCCGAAATTTGGTATATTTGTCTTGATAATCAAAAGCTTATTCAATAGCGAATGCTGATGAATCAATTAGGAAATTTGATGGTGCCGACGGCGAGACTCGAACTCGCACGACCTAGGTCACTACCCCCTCAAGATAGCGTGTCTACCAATTCC
>JGI20214J51088_10000937_pt1 | contig 19843 bp, 15 predicted proteins | sample WetSurMetagenome_FD_51088 | JGI IMG/M metagenome (IMG submission 51088) | reverse complement strand
TATTATGGGGGGGATCCAGCATTCTTTGCTCCAACAGGACAAAACTATTATCTATGGAACAATGAAACTTCAAACACTATACTGGATAATTTCATTACGTCTACAAGCGATTCAGAGAAAGCAAGCCTACTAGATCAATGGCAAAAAGTTTACTACGATGACGTCCCAGCATCACAAATAATGTATCAAGCAGCACCTGCTATTGTTAATCCAGCAATTGGCAACTTATACAAACCAGCGACTGGCGGAGGAGAAGGATGGCTATACTTCAACGCTGAACCTTATCCACAATTGCTTACAAGAAGTGACGGAAAAACTTCAATAACCTACTGTTCGACTTCATCAATCGACTCATTGAACCCACCAGAATCCAACAGTTGGTATGACACAATCGTCTACACTCCGATCTTTGACGGCTTAGCAGAAGTATGGCCAACCATGAACGGATTAAGCGATCTGCAAACACCAGCTCTACTTACCTCTTGGAGCCATAGCACTGACGGATTCACATGGACATTCAACTGCAGACAAGGCGTGACTTGGCAAGATGGACAACCATTTAGCGCTGACGATGTAGTCTTCTCACTATGGGCTCTGATGAATGCCGAGACAGGCTCTCAATTTGTAGGCTACTACCAAAGTGTCTATGGAGACAACGTTAAATTCACATACTCAGACGGCACTACCGTTACTTTGGGAAACGGTAACAGAACAGGCACAATAACTGCAACTGACAAGAACACAGTCACCGCAACGCTACCAGTTATAGCTAATGGAAAACCATATGGAGACTTTGAACCGTTCCTACTTTCACTTGCAAACAACATGATTCCAAAGCATATCTTTACCAATATAGCTCCAGCAGACTGGTCGACTTCACCATTCAACACGGGCACAGGATCAATGACTATCAACGGCGTAACCTATACGGGCCCAGTAGGCACTGGACCATACAAATGGGTAAGCTATGATCCAACCGCTCAAGTCATACACCTGCAGAAATACGACAATTACTGGAACGCGACAGGCTTACAAAGCATGGGCTTATTCCAAATAAAAGACTACTATATACGATTCATAGCAGACAAAACATCGGCGCTAGCAGCATTGAAGAACGGAGAAGTGGATATGCTTGATTACAACTACCAAATGCAAACCGACATTCCATCAGTTGACGCGTCATGGGGCAAAGTTCTAAACCTCAATGGAGTGGGGAGACAAGAATTTGGTTATAACATGCAACACCCAATCTTTGGCACAGGCGTTGATACTCCAGTAGGCAAAACTGATCCTTCGAAGGCAGCTGCAGCAGCAAGAGATGTTAGAGTTGCTTTTGATTATGCTATTCCACGACAACAAATAATTAATAGTCTACTCTCTGGTTATGGAACTCCAGCATCAACACCAATGCTACCATCCCAACCATACTATGACAGCTCAATCAAAGCGCGACCTTATGACCTTGACCAAGCCAGACACTATTTAGAACTAGCAGGGTATACTCCACCGACAAGCAACGGAGCAGGCACAGTAAACATAGCTGGAATCTATAACGATACAAGCGGAAATCCAGTAGGGAATGTAACTGTTACTCTATATCAAGGAACAAAAAATGACACAAGCTCACTAACCGCAATTTCACATTTCACTACGGATGAGAACGGGTTCTTTAGCTTCACAGTCAACCCATCGTCAACTGGAACATACTACTACTATATCCAAGAAGATACGACAGGTCCATATACATACCTTCAGAGCGCAACTGTAGGAGGCACTTCTTCATTCTTCGGCAGTACGACACTGATACTGATTATAGCAATTATTGTTATCGTTGTGGTAATTGCTGCAGTACTCTTAGTCTTTAGAAGACGCAAGCATCCTGAGCCGCATCCTGCGGCTTAAATTTTCCTTTTTCTTTTTGAGATTTTTTAGGTTTTTCTAAAAAGTTGTTTCACTATTTGACTAGTAACACCGGCACGGTTGCATAATGAAGTACATGATCACTTACACTTCCTAAAAGATGACTTAATCTACCATGNCCNCCTCTGCTCAAAATAATAAGGTCTACATTAGCTGTTTCTGCTCTGTCGAGAATTAAAGTGGCAGGATCGCCCGATACAAAGAATTGTTCTACATCCAATCCTGCGAGCATACTAATAGTTTGCGCTAAAATTTGATTCCCTAAATCGTTAGTTTGAAAACCGAACTTAAACAGAGATTTTTCTTGAGCGTGCAGTACTAAAACTTTAGAACCAGATACTTTTGCTAATGTGCTAGTTGTTTCGATAGCTTTCTTATCTTTTTCAGGATCCTCAACGCAAAGAAGTACACTCCTCAGTTGTGTTTTTCGCCTTACAATTAGGGTTGGAACCAAATTTCCTGAAGATATTTTTGCGGCGACACTGCCGAGGTGAAGATCAAGCGGTGCTTCCTCATTGCCAGTGTTACCCATAATAACTAGGTCATATTGACCGACCATAATCTCCTCAATTATTGCATCCGCAACATTAGGACTAGTTACTTTTTTTTGAAAAGTTTGTATACCTTCTTTAGCTATTGAAGAAGCGGCATCAGAAAGCAAATTCTCAGCTTTTTCATTGTAGCTTTCCATTACTTCTTTAACAACTGCGTCTGGAATCAGATATTCCTCGGGTTTAGGAACGATTAGCGTTCTAGGAAATTGTCCGGTTGCGGTATTTATTGGAGCAAGATTCTCTCTTGGAACGTAAACCCGTCTGGGCAAACTCAACAAGTCATTGGAGACTATATGGACTAATGTTACTTGTGAATTGAAAAGCTTGGATATTGTCGCTGCCATGTTTTCCGCAATTTTAGATTGCGGCGATCCATCAACAGGAAGTAAAATTCTATTAAAAAGTGGCATGTTAGAACCCATTTTAAGTGTGTTTTACTGGCTAATTAACAATTCGACATTTGAGCAGATCGCCACTTTCGGAACCTTCCCAACTTACTATAAGCCTATTAATGAAATTAAGATTGATTGAATGAAAAGCACAATTGCTAATAATAGATATTTATTTGCTCGTTTTTCGCCTTGCCTGAGAGTTTCGATTGACCAGTGTTCTTCTGATTGCCTAATGTGTTCCTTTGCTTTAGTAGGTAAAGCAGAGCTTGAAAATGCGATTATGCCGCCTATTAAAAATGCAATGCCTGTCTCAAGAAATAGAACTTTTGAGAAATAGGCGTAAAGCAGATCAGGATTCCAATGTGATATGGCTAAAACAGCGAATATAAAGCCGTTGAAGATCCAGATTACCATATTTAGCTTTATTATCCATTTCAATAGTGATGGCCAAGGAGATTGGGTCATGTGGTTTACTTATTGATACTTTGCCTTTATAGTTTGTCAGGATACTTTATTTGTACTTTAGAATGGCAAGAGAGAAAAATGCGTAGATTGCAAAGAAAATACCTGTTGCTAAAAATACTGGTGTATATCCAAGGTATTGGACAATAAAACCTGCTGAAAGCAATGAAGCGAATTCTGCGATTCTCATGGGAACATGTAGCAAGCCGATGTCTACACATAGGTTCGTGCTTTCTTTAGATACTTTTAGAACGGTCAACTCAAAGAAGCCTATGCCATACCCTCGAACAATAGATAGTATCATTAGGCACGCAGTAAAAACTGCTGCCGATCCAGCTAAGAATAAAGAAGAAGAGATGCTGAGCAGACTTAAAATCAAAGCGCGTCGAAAATCAAACGCTTGCTTAACGGTAAGATATGTTGCTATTGCAGAAATTACATTGTAGAGCATGAACAAGATGCCGATGGTGACGTAATTGAAGCTTAATTGTTGAGCCATAAAAGCTGGAAGTAACAAGTTAACCAGCGGATAAATTGCTAGGCTGTTAAACATTATTGCTATTGAAACTATCCAAAACATTCTAGGTCTTCCACGAGGGTCTAAGGGGGCAAAAATATGACTGTTCTCTACGATAGGAATTTTACTGCTACATTTCCACAGCATTAATGCTGGTATTCCTATAGCTAACGATATTAGCGCTAAAACTGCGAGAGTAGAATCAAAGCCTAAAGCAGCTATACTTAATCCAGCGAGAGCTCCCCCGAAAGCGGTACCGAACCAAATTATTGCGTTGTTCTTTGTTGCTTCCCTTCCTGCTTTCTTAGGCGTCAAATGGTATATTGCTGTTCGACTTACAGCCCAATAAGAAGATTCGCGTAGGCTCTCAATTAGCTTTCCAATCGCAAAAAAAAGTAATGAAGTAGCAGAATAGTAGATAACGCATGAAAGAAATGTTGATGGCCAATTGATGAGAACGAAAATGCGTGACCAGCCAACGGAATCTGCTATTGCTGCGAAGAATAGACGAGCAATAAGAAAAACGATTGGCAGAATAGAAAGCACAATTCCTATTTGAGCGATGTTGAAGCCTTTTTCTAAGAGCAGAAGTGGGATAAGAAGAGTTAGCGATCCTGAGACTAGATAATTTAGGAATGTTATGACGTTAACACGTATCAAATAATGCTTCTCCTATCGGCTCTACATTCGGAATTGCGTTTATCGCTACAGTAATTTACCTTTTGCTATTAGCAGGACTTTTCCGCCAACTTTGACCTCTATTTTTCCCAAAACTTTGTCAGCATTCAGATACAGTGTAGATGGTCTTCTTATTTTGAAACCTTGCTCGACTTTAGCATCGACCTTTGGAGAACCAAAATATTGGTAATACGAGAGATAGGCTGCTAAGCACCCGTTGCCAGAGCCAGTTGCTGGATCTTCAGGGATTCCAAACATATCAACAAAGACACGAACATGTAGACTATTTTCTTTAAAGTATGTTTTGGGGCAAAAAACCAGAATCCCCGCTTTCACTTGCTTAGCTATTTGTGTGAGGGATGCTTGATTTATTTTGACCTGATTTACTGACTCAAGAGTTTTAAGAGGCACAATAATAAAGGGCAATCCAGTGGAGACTTCTTGAATTGGATATTTAGAGTCGAAATCCGATGCAACAACACCTAGCAAGTCTTGAAATATTTCGACAGAAAATTTTTGGCCAAATGTTGGAGGTATTTGTTTCATCCAGCACAATTCTTCATTATCTGTTAGGATTTGGAATGTTACTTCAATTTGACCTGCTTTGGTGTTTATAATAACCCTTTCATTCGTGTTTCTGGCTAAAAAATTCCTGATAACATAAGCTGTTCCTAAAGTCGGATGCCCAGCGAATGGTACTTCTATCAAAGGGGTGAAAATACGAACGTTATAGCCGTTATTTGTAGTCTTGCTGGATTGGACGAAAGCGGTTTCAGAAAAATGCATTTCGTTGGCTATGTTTTGCATTTTCTCATCGGTAAATCTGCCGGCGTTTGTTATTACTGCAAGTTGGTTTCCACTGTATTTGGTTTGAGCAAACACATCAACTATATAGAAGGTGTTGTTTGGCGTTAGCGCTCACCGACTTAATTGGTTTGTTGCTTACTATAAGAGGTTTCAGGTTTGCTATCATGTAGAAAATTTTATTATAACAGTTTTAAAGTTAAGTCACATTAGTGGATTGATGATTGGAGAACTAGCTGCTCTGGGTGCAGCTGTAAGTTGGGCAATCGCGCCGATAATGTACAGAAAAGCATTAGCTAATACTAGTCCTGTTTCTGCTAACATTGTTAGATGCGTTACTAACGCTGCTATAATGATGATTTTGTTGTTTACATTGGGAATGGGTGGTGCTTTAGCATCTCTTCCACTTTGGGTGATCATAGTCACGATTTTTAGTGGTTTAATCGGTCTGGGGTTAGGTGATACGCTCTACATGACTGGCTTAAAAAGTATAGGTGTTTCAAGGGCAGTTCCTCTGGCTTCTACTTATCCGTTGTTCGGTTTAGTTTGGGCTGTGTTGCTGCTTGGTGAACCTCTTTCCCTTTTGGCGGTGGTTGGAGCGGTGGTCATTTTGCTTGGGATCTGGCTGCTCAGTAGACGCAAAGATGAGGAGACATCCAAGGCTAAGGGCAAAACGCTCATGATAGGAGTCATTTTTAGTTTAATGACTGCGGTTATTTGGTCTGTTAGCATTACTTTAATGAACGTGGTAGTTTCCAATGGCATCACTGGATTACCGGAAAACTATGCAATTACAACCATTAGAATTACCTCTATTGCACTTTTTTTGGGGGTTACGGCTCCTTTTATTGATAAGTCGAGAGGATTTATGAAGATAAGGCGAAATGGTATTGCACTCCTTTGTGTCGGTGGTCTTGTTGCGAATGCGTTAGGTTGGTTGCTTATGAATTATAGTTTTCTGAGCTTGCCTGTGGCGCAGGCTATTCCGATTTCTTCGACTTCACCATTGTTCGCTACACTGGCTGGATACCTACTCTTTCAAGAAAAAACCACCAGATGGAGTGTTTCAGGCGCTATAGCTATCATAGTTGGTATTGTATTAATTTTCATAGTTTAGATGATTAACTAATATCTTTTAAGAAGGCGCAAATAAGATATTTGTTAAACCTTTTTAGATCGTTTTTGGCAAAAGCGAAAGTTACTAAAATTACCGGTCATCTGCACTTTTCCATATATTAAATGGACAATGACCCAGACAATGAGGATTTTCTTTATGCATGTAACTTTTGCATTCTAACTTATCAAATCGTTTTTGTCTAACTCCACTCAAAAAAACGCCCTTAAAAAAAGTAAAGGAAGCGTTGGACTATGCTTCTTTCTTTTTGACTACGTTTGCAAAGCTTTTCTTTGTAGTTTTCTTTCGATAGTCACAGTGTGGTCGAACTGATGATTTACATCTGCGACAGTTTTTTACTAAACCTACTCTTAATTGACACATATTTTATACCTCGTATTTTGTAGAAAAGAATCAATTACTCAATTAGATTGGTTAATTTCCAAGAGGATAATAGAAACTCTTCAGTCTAAGTTGCATCTCCGTAGTTAATAAGGATTAGATCACAATTATTTTTTCTCAGGATCTAAAATCAATTGTTTTTTCTGTCTAAGCAGGTCATTTTATTGCTATTTTCAAATTTTAAGCTAAGAAATACTTCTTTTCGGCGAATATCCTAATATAGTTCTGAGTTCCTTTTAGTCGTAATTAGAATTCTTTAGAGGAAGAGTTGATCGAGATTATCGCTTTGCTTTTTCTCCAGATTATTCTGACAGCGATAGTTGAGGATTAAGAAATGGGTAAAAGAAAAATAACAAATGAAGGCAGCCTAGACAACATGATTCTGCCTTCCCCTAATGACGTATTAGGCGTAGCAGTAAAAATGTTGGGTGCCGATAGAATAACGGTAAAATGTCAAGATGGAAAAGAAAGGTTATGCCGAGTTAGAGGCAAACTTAAAAGACGTGTCTGGATTCGCGAAGGCGATATAGTTCTGGTTTCTCCATGGGATTTCCAGTTTGATACAAGAGGAGACATTTTCTGGAGATACCGCAAAAACCAGTCAGATTGGCTGCGAAGTCACAACTATCTAACAATGTAAACGGGGGGGCTATTACATAATTCTCAAGTGTACAGAGTGTGGAAATACTTTTTCAAAAGAATGTACGAAAAACGAAGAAATAGTTTGCTGCCCGATCTGTGAAGCACAATACAAAGCAGTACTGAAATCCGGGAAATTGTATTTAGAAGATTATGTCTTTGAGGAAAAGGACTTAGGCGAATTATAATTAAAAAGAAAGGAGAAAAATAAAATGGGAATGGAAAACAAGACTAATTTTATAATCGCGGTAAGAGGTTATAAAATCGTAAAGAAAGAAGCAAAAGCAAACTATACAGATGTTACCGTATCAGATAGTTTGAATAATAAAGTGTTATTGCGAATAATAGAGCCACTAAATAATGAGTGTATAGGCAGCGATGCAGTTAAGACTATGACGGAATTCATGAAAACCGAAGATTATAACCAAGTAATCTTAGTTAGTAACAGATTCACTGATAACGCAATTCAAGAAATGGGAAAACAAAATATTCAGCGGGTTTCCGACGACTACATGCCACCATTTGAAATTACGGAACTATATTCTGCAATAGTAAATTGTGCAAATAATCAATGCAACAAAAAATGTGGTAAAATTCAAGAAACAATCGCTGAATGTGAAGAGAAAAAAATTGCGGACATATGCAGAATTAAAACATTAGGAAAAAGTGCAAAATCGCATTTTGAGCTTGGATTAGTTGGATTATTAAAAAACGATTTAAAGACAGCTTTAGCGCTAAATAAATAATCATCTTTTTGAATGGAAAACTCTGCAAACAATCTAAATCTGAGGTGAATGTCTTAATGCAAATTACAGTTGCCACAAAAAGAATAGATAGAGTCGGCGGTGGCAAAGTTAGAGGATCACTCGTAATTAACTCTGATGATCAATATGAATTTATGAACCACATTTAATTAATTTATTCTCAAAGAATAATAATTCTTTGTAAAGTGCTAATTTTTAGTTTAAACCATAGATAATTGTTGAGTGGACATCTTTTCTTATATCTATTTTTGTTCTAGCTACAACGATATGTGCCTTGCTGAGACCTAATTCTATAAAAGCTTATATTTGAGCTGAATTCAAGTTATCGCTTGGAGATTTGATTGAAGGGAGCAATAGTATTTTTAGTTGTGTTTGCAATTGTGCTTTTTGCAACATTAGCTTACACGTCTATACCGCCAGGAAACATTATTTACCAAACAGTCTTGCCCAACACAGAGCAATACACATCAACCTACGCTATAGCTGGAACAAATGCCTTCGCGCTCATAGTCGCAGTGTTTAACGGTGTCATTTTTGGGTTCATCGCTTGGCTAATATTTACCTTAGTCAACATGGCCAATAAGAAAGACAAGAAAAATGTCAACGTCAATGTAACAGTCAATAACCCGCCTAATCCGCCACCAGCACAAAACTAATCTTCTTCACTAATTTTTTTTCCCGGTTTTTTTAGCAACAGAAAAAGTTATAGCTTTAGGCGAGTTATCTAATTCAGGTAGTTTTATGCAATTTTTTACTGTTATGGATGCTTCTGAGAATAAACATAAAGTTCTTGTAATTCCTTTAAACGAAACAGAGATGAATGAAATTTCTGGGCAATGCGCTAAATGTATGCCTTCAATTTCTATTTCATCTATAGTTCAATTGGGACACCCATATGTTATTATTGATTTTGGAGGCGGCGGAGCATGGAAAACCGCAATAGCGCTTGATGAAAAATCTGAGGATGGACATAAAATCGGCGATGAACTGGCAATAGGCGATACCTTAACGGTAATTTTGACATCTAAGGCTAAAGCTGTAAGTTTTACCAGAGACAAAGTGATTGTGAATGTGCCGTTGGAGGAAATCTTAGCTTTTACCTTCTTATATACGGCAGACGTGGCTGCAAACTATGCGTTGTTTAAGATGTACGAGCAGCCTAAAGCAGAATAAGTCTTGAATTGCTAGAAAAATGCTCAAAGAAAGCCGAAAAAATCGGCTAATCCCATTTTAACTTATTTAGACCTTTGGTTAATTCTATTTGGCAGCCGAATTTTTCTCATTCACGATTTAAGGTTTGTTTAAGCCATAACACATCGGTACGAATAGAGTCATTTACTTTCAAGTTTCTAATCTGAGTTGGAACCAGCTCTAAGATTGCCAAAGCACCTGTTTCCGCTTGGATAGTTGGAAAATACATTAAGCCTAAGTCACCTCTAAAATCCTCAAAGCCCCTGATACCCTCATAATCATTCAAGAAATCTCCACAGCCATATAGGATTAGCTTGTTTTTGTAAACTTCAATTACCTAAGGATAACGGGATGAGTGCCCATGAATCAAATCCTCACCTGCCTTGTCTATGAGAGAATGCGCAAACGATTACATTTCAAAGGGCACCTCATACCCCCAGTTTGCACCCCAATGAATTGAAAGAACTACAACATCGTTGGGTTGCTTTAAATTTCTTATTTGGGTTTCATGCGGGTTTAAGTCTCAGCTTGAATGTTCTTCTAGAATGTTTTACTCCAGGATGATTTGAAGAAGCAGACCAGTCTAGAGGTAAACCACTGTTTCAGATGCAAAAGGGAAAAAGAGAACTCTGCCTTTGCCCTCAGCTTCCAAAATTGCAGGAGACTCAGCGCCTCAGACGTTTTTACCTGCCCCTGAGTTTTTAATGCCTGGTTTCTTCAGCGTTTTGAGTTTCTTCTATACCAGAATATCCCCCAATCTAAAACATGATTGTTTGCCAATGCACAACAACTTATCTGGCCACTGTGAGACAANGTGTGTTTTTAGGGTTCATCCGATAATTGATGCCTTTTCCACGCCAANAGTCTTCGCTTGAAGTAATGCTTGTTTCTAAATTGATTATCCTAAAATCAGGCGAGAAATGTTCTAAGTGGCTAAGTGCATCTCCCCAAATATAGTCAAAGCTTACAAGCTTTGGTATCTTGCCGTTTTTTCCCGGCTATTTCTGTGTATTCTCTTGCATCTTCAACATGTAATTCATAGATTATGGGTTTGTTTGGGTAGGCAGAATTTGATCAATGCCCCTTGCCAGTCATAACATCGCCAAATAGAAAAAGCCTAATCAAAAAAATCAACTCTAAATTGGCATGGAAAGAAGTAACTTAATGACACTTGTCTATTCTAGATATTGTAAAAACCATTCTGTTGCTATTTTGGCGACTTCTTCGAGCTTCCCTGGTTCCTCAAAAAGGTGAGTTGCGCTGGGGATGATTACAAGTTTTTTTTCAGCAGTCATCTTCGCCATTGCCTGCTTGTTAAGCTCGATAACTTCTGTGTCATAGCCACCTACTAGCAGGAGGGTTGGCGCTTTAACCTTGGGCAAATATTCCTCTGCGAGGTCAGGACGCCCTCCCCTTGAAACAATCGTCGTGATATCGTTTGGGAGTTTAGCCGCTGCAATCAATGCGGCAGCCGCTCCTGTGCTTGCTCCAAAATATGCTAATTTAAGAGCGTGAGTTATTGAACTTTTTTTCAGCCACTCTGTCGCACCTACAAGGCGTTCAGCTAACAGGTGAATGTTGAAACGGTACTCGGCTGTCATGAGGTCTTCTTCCTCCTCAGCGCTTGTTAACAGGTCAAAGAGCAGAGTTCCGATTTGAGATTTGTTTAATCCTTTTGCTACGTATTGGTTTCGTGGGCTGAATCTGCCGCTTCCACTTCCATGGGCAAACAGTACAATTCCTCTGGCATTATGAGGCACAGTCAAGTTGCCTTCGACTGTTGTCTGTCCAATCGTTACAGAGATTTCCTTTTCAATCATAAAGTCATCACACCTGCAGATTTCTCTTGGGTTTTCTGCCTGCTTAATCTGAGCAGTTCTATGACTTCTTCGTCGCTTGTTTGGCTAAAATCCAAGTAGAACTGTCCTATGGCTTGGAAATATTCAGGGGTCTTTAGGCATATTACTTTGTCTGATAGTTTTTTTAGTTCCTCTATGGTTGAAGGTGGAGCAACTGGAACTGCTACAGTAACCGTTTTGGCACCTTGATTTTTAACAGAGGCTAAAGCAGCTTTCATGGTTGAACCTGTTGCGATGCCATCATCTACGAGTATAACGTCGAGACCTTTGACATTTGGGGATGACTCGCATGGCCGGTAAACTTTGAGTCTTCGCTTGATTTCCTCTCTTTGCCGTTCACTCTCTTCCCGAATAAACGATTCAGGTACACCCAAATAGGCAACGAGGCTCTTGTCCAAAATTATTGTTCCGTCTTCTGCGACTGCGCCAATTGCAAGTTCAGGATTTTCTGGCGCACCGATTTTGCGAGGAATGATTACATCAAGCAATAATCCAAGTTCAGACGCTATCTCAAAGCCTACAACGACTCCGCCTCTTGGAATAGCTAAGACGATTGCTTTCTTTTCTTTAAAAGCTGCGAGTGCTTTGGTTAATAGTTTACCTGCTTCAACTCGGTCATTAAAATAAGCCATTCTTAATCCTCAAAACCTCATTTAAACTAAGGCAGATTCCAATATAAAAAGTGGTTTGACAACATAGTACACTCACAAATATTTTATGACCAAAATTAAGGCTCATTAAATTGGATGTCTTTTCGTTTGTCAACAAATATTTTGGCACTTTACCAATAAAATACAAAACACATTTGAAGTGCCTGCAGAAACAATGATAGATAAGTCAAAATAATCAGAAATACCTCAGCATCAATAATAATTTTCTTTTAGCTTGGTACACAAATCGGAATTAAAAAAATTGAAAATATTTTTTATGATTTCTTAATAAGCCACATATTTTGTTTATCAAAGTCGTATTCATTGAAATTTTGCAGATAGTATACTTGTAGATATTGAGCAGCATATTTGGTTTCGAATGGTAGGTCGACTGTTGTTAGTTTCATTTTTGTTTTCAGTTGGTCTTCTATTGCAATTTTGGCCATTGGATAGTTGAGTAGGAATTCTCTTCGTTCATTGTAGATTGTTAAGGTTTGTATACATTCGTCGATGTAACCCTCAAATTTGGGCAGGTTTTCCATGATTTCATTTACTTTACTTCTTGGGCTAGACAAGACAGTTAATGCTTCAGTCATACGTTCATCTAAAGTGGCATTTTTCTCCCAAAGATAGTTGCTTGTTGGAAGCATATCTTCGATTGATTTCTCCTGATACTGCAATGAATCGTTAAGGACAATGAAGATGTCTTTGGAAATGTCAAGTGTTGCGTCAAGCAGATCGCGTATTGTAATTAAGTTTAGTACGTTGAGTTTTTTGTCACTTGTCTCTTTAAGAGACTGGGCCTTTTTTGCGTGCGCAAGTATGATTGGCATCTTGTTACCCATAACTGGGGCTAAACTGCCGCTTTGCTTTGGCAATGCGATAATAGGTATAAGAGAACGTTTTAGGTACTCGGTTGATTTTGCAATTTCAGCACTGTATTGTTTGCGCCAGTTATTGAGAGCTACATACAATTCTTGGATGGATTGCCATGGTGCTTTTTCATCGAGTTTCTTTTTGGCGAAAGCTACTGCTTCGCTGTCTTGGGGAAGTTTATGGTCGTAGAGGGCGCGGATGATAACGTATATTGGGTCAACTGCTTCGATAANGCTAACAGCCAAGATTCTGCCCGCTTCCAAAACCTCTTGTATGCAAATTATGCGTTGCTCCAGCGGNAGTTCTGGCTCGTAATGGGNTTTAATGGTGGCTTTAAAGTCTAAACCAATATCGTCTTTTAGACGACCAAGCCATTGAGCATACTCTGTGTTAACTCGGATCTGGTATTCATTTAGGATAGACGTTAACTCTAGTATTAAGGCATCTATTTCTGGATCTATAGTTTTATCGAGTTCCAAGTAGACTTTATCAATTTCATTAGCCTCATAGAAGTTCTTTTGCGCTTTGCTTAGGATATCATTGATTTTGTCTTTCAATAGGAGCATTTTTACGTCTGTGCCACTGACGTTCAATGGAATGCTTGTTTTGACTATGTTTAGTTGGGTTTCGAATGTTTGGAGTTTATTCATGAGTTCGTTTGCTTTCTCTGTAATCATGTCTGAGGTTGCATTTTTCTTAGGTTGAAAACTAATCAATGATATGGGCAGGGTAAATAATAGAGTTGCCAATGTCGCGTAAGCTATGGTTCCTCCATCAACTTTCGCAGTAAACGCTAAAGAGCCTTGCAAAGCGCCAAGTAAGATGAAGAATAACGCTGTTGCTAATGTGGCAATAAGAGAGGGCATTACACGATCGCCAAAGTTAGCTCTCTTCACAAACGAGTTCGCCAAAAGTGTAAGAGCCAAAACCACGCCTACAATGATAACAACAAACAATAGTATACCGGGGAAAGAGTCACGATATTGGAAAATTGCTGACCGCATTGTTTTGCCTAAAACATCTGGATAAGTAGTGAATTGATTGATTATTGTGTTTGNGAGCTCATTGGCGTTAAATAGCCTAAAGGACCCCATATCCGCTGTTCTAAGAGCGTTAAATGTGTTTGTGAGGGGTTCAAAGAGCGGTGGGCTTGATCCTTTCAGAATCCACCATTCCGTAGCTGTTGTTTTTGCAATAAAATAGTTGAAGTATTCCATAATCATTAAAGGTAAACTGATAAGAACATAGTACACTGCGGCGATTATTGCGTCTTTTTTATAAAAAACAATTGGAGTTAAGATTAATGGAATAGCCAAAAAATATGTTGAGTTACTTGAGAGTGATACTGCCGCCAATATTCCGAAGTCGATAGCTATGGCATGCCTGTAACGATAGAAGATTAGTGGCAACGCAACAAACAAACCTATGAAAATTGCTACAAAGGCAACTCTGTACTGCAAATCGCCTATCAAAGCAATAAAATTGACTGACGGTAAAGATAGATGATAGAGCATACCTATACCAATTATAACACTTCCAACAGGCATTCCAATTCTTGGTTTTTGCCAGGTAACAAAAGCAACAAGCAAAGCCAGAAGAATCGGCAAAGGCTGAGAAAGCAGTGGTATCAATGAGAAAGCTAACCCCATTGCTACAAACGTAAAAATAAACGTTATAAGCTTAATTCTGGTTGTTTCAAGCGCCTTCTCTCTTTTCTCGGTTTCTTTCAGCCTCTTCCTGATAGCGCTGATACTGTATTTGTCAAACCGCGATGGCTTCTTTGATTTCAGCGGTTGAGTTGGCTGTCCGTCGGCTTTGTTATTCTCTTCTTTCTGTTTAGGCGCTTTATTGCGTCTGCTAAATAAAGATTTGAAACGTGATGTCTTTGTTCTCTCTCCCGCTTTCAAGGGTAAATACCTAAAACCTTATTTTACCTAAACCCCTCTTAAGCTTATCTAAAAAAACCGCTTGAAAGGGATAAAATTGCCTAAAAGAAAACTGCGATTATGGTACAGCAAAGAAGATTATAAAAGAGAACGCGAGGAAGAACTCGCCAAAAAAACGCAAGAAACTCAAAACGAAGAGTTAAAGACGCAGCCAACGGTTGATGTTTCAGCAACACAGCCTACGGCGATTGAAAGCCAGGGACATCCCGTTGAAAGCGATCAAGTGGCGCATGTCGAAGGTGAGCCCCAGGCAAGGACTGACGGGGAAGCACAAATACCAGCAATTGCAGAAGGCAACCAGCAATCGGAAAAAACGGTCTTTACCGATTCGGAAACTTTGCAAGAACAAGCACAAAATGCACCACCTGAACAGGTTACTGTTAAGGAATCTGTAACCCCCCCAGTTGAAACTGGGCAACCGGAACCTCTAAAAGACGAAACCCAAGTTTCAGCAGAGAGCGAAATTAAACCTGCATCAACCGAAAGCGAAGCACAAAGCTTACCGACTACAGTGGAGCAGCAAACCCCGGCTGAAGTGGAAAGCCAAGAAGTACAAACTGAAGTTCCAGTTGTCACTTCAGTTGAAGCTCCGTCACCTACTCAGCCAGAGAGCATTCCAACTCCAACTGAAGCCGAATTTCCCATTATTGGGCCTGTAAAAGAAGAAGCCGAGGAAGTACCTTCAGAAATAACGATTCCTTTAACGGCCAGCGTGGAAAGCATTGAAAAATACACTCAAAGTTTAAAGTATCTGCTTCCGACCAGAGCCGTTGTTTGTATTGGTGAGTACCCCATAAATATTATTTTGAAAGCTGACTTTACAAGCAAAAAAAACCAGGGAGTTCTGCCAATTTTTGTTGAGAAATCAAGCACAGATGTGATTAAATGGGGACAGGGAAAACTTGAGAGTGGCAGCATCATTTGTTTAGATGAGGATTTGGATACACATTTTTGGTATGATATCAGACCTTTTATCGCTAATAGCCAAGGCTTCTTTGCAAAAATAANAAACAAGCCTCTTGAGAANCTTAAAGGCGCAATATTGNTTTCATCCACGTGGAACGGAGTCGGCAGCGCCCTACTGCCCAGTTTATACGCACAGTTCACCGATTGGAACATAAATTCGGTGGCTTTAGCACTATTACCTTCAAAGGCTCAACCGTTAGATGCACAATTCAACAGTTTTGCTTCATTGGGTATGTTAACCTCAAAAGACACAACAATCGCCGTACTTTTAGACAGGGATAACCTTGAAGACTATACTGGCATCGATAGAAACGGCTTTGCTATAAACGGCAATGAGATAATTAATTATGTTTTAGATTTGATGCTTTCAAAAGAAACCTTTGTGCCTGAGCTATGCGAGATATCGAAGGCTTTTGGTTCAAAAATCTTTACAGCGATGTTGGCGCCTGGAGTGAGCTTGAAAATTTATGGTTCACTGGAAAACATGCTAAACACTACGTTAACGAGACCGTTATTAAATTTTGATTTGTCAACGGCTTCTTTGCTCTATGTGCTTATACGCATGCCATTTCAATTAAAAGATAAGCTGCCAAGAGGAAAAATCGAGCTAGCTATAGACAACTGGTTCAAAGACAAAGCAGACCTTGAATCAATCTATATAGCTGATCCAGTCTACGTTGAAGACAGTAGCGACCGCATCGACATAGCGTTGCTCATAGGCGGCTTCGACATAGCAACTCGCTTCAAAGCTGTACACGCTAGAGTTGAAAAGATGAAGAATAAAGCAGTCAAAAAAGGCTCAATTACAGAAGAAGATTGGCAGCTAATTAGTAAAAACTTGGTTGAGTAAAAATAAATTAGAAGGAGTTAAAAACTCCTTAGCTATTTCTTGTTGTTTTTGCCGTTGTTTGCGATTTCTTCGCCGTTTCCGCTTAATTCTTTAACGATACTCGTTGCTGCTACTCCGTGTTCCAACAGATATGATCTTGATAGGTGTCTTTCGAAGTCGCTTGATTTTTTGAATAGTAGTTGCATTTCGTCGAATGCTTCCATATCCGAGGGTTTGGCTCTGCCGCCTACTACGAGTACTCGTGTTGTCCATGGGTCGCGTGATTCGGTTACTCTGACTGTAATGGTTCTTGATACTTCGCTGGTGACGTATCCGGCTAATGCAGTGTAGACTTCTTGAGACATGTCTTCGGTCCACATGTTTGGTGGGCATTGTACTGTTACCCAGATGTAATCGGTTTTGTAGATAGGTTTGAATCCCATTACGCTAGGTGTCTTGAATGCACGGATGACGCTCTTCATGTAGTCTTTAAAGTGATCCATATCCATGATATCTTTGTATATAACATCTTTTGTCAGCATTTCCTCTTGTTCAGTTAATATTTTGAACAGGATTTTTCTTTGTTCAAGTTGTGTAAGTTCAGCGTTTTTCTCGAAGTACTTCTTAGGTTCTGTGATTTTTGCGAGTCTTTCTGTGTATTCCCTGTCCATTTCAACGATTTTGCTGAGGCGTTTGCGGTAATCGGAAATTAGCTCTATTTTCTTCGCCAAGTTTTCGTATAGCTGGATTGAGTTGTCTGCTTTAGTCAGGTTTTCTAATGCAAGTGCTTCTTCAGTTTCGATGCGTTTGAGGTCTCTATCTAATTGAAGCAATTGTTCGCGCGCATAACGTTTTGAACTAAATGTTTTTCGTAGTTGCGCTTCCATTTTGGATTTGTCGAATTCTTTACGTTTCTTGGATTCTTGTATTCTAACTACTTCGTTATCAACTGTTCCACGTTTGTCTTGGCGTTTTAGAATGATACCATTAACATATGCAAGGTGTTCCTCAATCATTTTTACTTCGTCAGACGGGGCTCTTAGCATTAATTGAACTAAAAGGTAAATGGTTGCCAATTCTGATTGAATATCTTTGAGGTCATTTTGTTCGCAGGTGCATTCTGGCATAACATCATAGTATCTAACTAAAGCGTCAGTTAGGTATCGGGCTTCATCATAGAATTTGAGTGTGTTTAGGGATTTTTCTGCAACTTCGCCAATGTTAACGAAATCGTCAAGAAGTCGCTTCTGTCTTACTGTGAAAACTTGTGAGCTTGGAATCAATTGTTTTAGTCGTTCGTTAATTGCCGCTTTTCTTTCTGCGAATTCAAGGTGTGTTTTCGTGAGGTTCAGTAGTAATGCTTCGAGACTATCGATTTTTCTTGAGCCTGGCTTTTTAAGCGTAAGGTCGATAATGGCTTCTTCTATTGGACCTGGTTTTCCCATGAATTTGATGGTTGATAGGAACCGTGTTAGTTCTGCCATCCAGTTTCTAACTTGTATTTCTATGCCTTTGATATGTAGGGCTAAATCGTCTTCCATGCGTGGGTTGCTTGTGATTAATGCTTTGACTTTTTCTTCGAATTGCTCGTCGTTGTATGTGCCTGTTTTTATGAGGTAGTTCTTGTAGTATTCTTTTGCAACGTCATAATTGTTCTTAACGAGGCAGTACATTGCATCAAGCAACGAGAGTTTTTCTTTGCGGTGTTCTTGTAGTAGCTGGAGGCTTTCGAAATGAACTTTATATGCTGTGATGTAATCGTCAACTGGATAGATTACTTTCATCATACCAATTGTATGGGCTGAATTGGTGGTTAGGCCTACTTCTGTGCCTATGCCACCCATTAAGTCTGCCAAGTCGAAATCCATAAGCACATAAAGCATGTCTACAACCATGTCATCCATTTCTTTGCGGGCAGTAACAATGTTACCAACTTTGGAAAATGCTGGAAGCAATGGTAGATAGATCAGAGCGTTGAGTGGATTTCTGTATAAGTCACCATATTCTTTGGTTATATATTCATTATAATCTTTATTGAGAAGTAGTGAAAGCTCGTTTATTGCGGTGAATGATGAGCATCCTTTTGCTGGTGGGTCGTCTCCGCCGCATGGAGTGATGACGAAAGCGATTATGGGTACTCCTGAACCTAAGACTTTTCGAAGGTGTCTTGCAAAATCGAAGAAGATGCCGCTGCCTGTTCCTCCGCCTAGGCCATAGACGAGAACTACTGTTGGCGTAACAATTGATGATAGTGCTTGTTCTTTGAAAACGTTAATGCAGTTTCTAATGATTCCAAGTTGATAGTAGTTGAGTGCATAGATTGCTTTTGCTAAGGCTCTTCGTCTTCCTGCGCCGCCTGCCATTGGCGGAATTGCCATGGTGGATTGGAGCCATGGAACAAAGTTTTCCAGTTTTGCCCCTTCGCCGACGAGGTACTCGTTGTATTTTTGGTTAATGAAATCAAACATTGCCTCGGCTGTTGGGAACTTTACCGATTGCGCTACTACGCGAAGTCTCTCTTTGGGGATTCCTGCTCTGAGGAGAGCTTTTTGCATTTTTTCGTCTGTTTCAAGTAGACTGCGGATTTCTGGGTCAGCGATGTCTATAGCTAAAAGGGAGAGACGAGTTAAGTCGTTCTCCAATAGCTCTGTGGTTTTGGAGTTTTTAAGGAACGATTCAACGATGTTTGTTCCGGCTGAACCTAAGCCAATCAACTGTACACTATTTTGGTATATTCGCGTTTTCTATCACATCCCAACCAGACGTTTAAGTCTGTCTTTCACACCATCAAGGTTTGAAGCCATTGTTCTGTCGATCTTTTGTGCTCGAAGTGTTAAGCCTTCAAGGTCTTTGATTTGGTCTTCAACTACCATTTGATAGTAACTGATTTTGCCTCTGTTTCGGAAGAACATAAAAGCAAACAAACCTGTTAAAGCTGCAAAGATCGCGACCAAGGGTATGAAGAGTATTTGCATTGCGCCAGAAGCTGGTGCATTAGCATTGTTTAAGGCATCAAGCATTTCGCTCGCTTGATCAGTTAAACCTGTGGCAGCAACAGCTTTTGCGTTGTCTATTACGCCTTGGGCTAAGGNGACGTATGCTGGATCGGAACCGCTGAGTCCGTTCACTGTTTTCTGTGCAGATGCCGCTTTAGTATTAAATTCGTTAATTGATGCGTCTGTGATGTCATGCGATATTTCGTCTAATACTGCCCCGCTGGGGTCTGAGAGTTTAACTAAGACAACTGGAACACCTTTATGGAGTGTTACCCCGCCTACTG
>JGI20214J51088_10000936_pt1 | contig 19856 bp, 17 predicted proteins | sample WetSurMetagenome_FD_51088 | JGI IMG/M metagenome (IMG submission 51088) | reverse complement strand
CAACCACCTCGACCTCGATGCGCTGGTGTGGCTGGAGGCCTGGCTCAAGAAATATCCCGGCACCATGCTGGTGATCAGCCACGATCGCGAATTTCTCGATGCGGTGACCAATGTCACCCTGCACATCGAAAACGGCCAGCTCACCCGCTACGGCGGCAACTACAGCACCTTCGAGGACATGCACGCCGAACAGATGGCGCTGCAGCAGGCCGCGTTTTCCAGACAGCAGGAGAAGATCGCCCACCTGCAGGAATTCATCAACCGCTTCAAGGCCAAGGCCAGCAAGGCCAAGCAGGCGCAGAGCCGGGTCAAGGCGCTGGACCGCATGGAGCGCCTGGCGCCGATGCTGGCAAACGCTGAATTCACCTTTGAATTCAAGGCCCCGCAGAACCTGCCCAATCCCATGCTGACGATCGACGACGCCAGCTTCGGTTACCCGCCCCCCGCCGATGCGCCGCCTGGAACGCCGCCGACGGTGATCGTGCGGCATGTCAGCAAATCCGTTTTCGCCGGGCAGCGAATCGGCATTCTCGGTGCGAACGGCCAGGGCAAATCGACGTTGGTGAAGACGATAGCTCGCACCTTGGCAGTGGTCGAGGGCGAGGTCATCGAAGGCCGCGGCCTCAATATCGGCTACTTCGCGCAGCAGGAACTCGACGTGCTGCGTCCCAAGGATACCCCGCTGGAACACATGATCAGACTCGCCCGCGACACCATCGCCAACGGCGGCGCCGGCCAGTACAGCAGCCGCGAGCAGGACCTGCGCACCTTCCTCGGCACCTTCAACTTTAGCGGCGACATGGTCAAGCAGGCCGTCGGCACCATGAGCGGCGGCGAAAAGGCGCGCCTGGTGCTGTGCATGATCGTGTGGCAGCGCCCCAACCTGTTGCTGCTGGACGAACCGACCAACCACCTCGATCTGGCCACGCGCGAAGCATTGGCGATGGCGCTCAACGAATTCGAAGGCACCGTCATGCTTGTCAGCCACGACCGCGCGCTGTTGCGCTCGGTATGCGACGAGTTCTGGATGGTCAGCAAGGGCGGCGTCGAGCCGTTCGACGGCGATCTGGACGACTACCAGCGCTATCTGCTGGAGGAGAGCAAGCGCTTGCGCGACGAGTTGAAGCAGGCCGGCAAAGCGGCCGAAGCGCCGATGGCAAAGGCGGAACCTGCGCCGGTGACGGCGAAAAAACCGGTTTCATCGGGCAAGATCAAGTCGCTCAAACAGAAACTGGAGCGGCTCGACAAAAGCATGGCAGCGCTGCAAGCGGAAAAGGCTGCGTTCGAAGCGCGCCTGGGTGAAACGCTTGCCGTCGAGGAGATCACCGAAACCGGCAAGCAGCTCCAGCATGTCATTGACGAGTTGGCGATCGAAGAGGGGGAGTGGCTGGAGTTGTCGGAGCAGATAGAGGCGCTGGAAACAGCGAGCGCGTAGCGCCCATCCTCACTTTTACAGTCAAGGCCAAGCCACAGCTTGAACAAAGCCATGGCTTGTCGATGCCCGCGCAAGCTCACTGAATCACGGTTTTCCCGCTTGCGGCAATACAACTCGATCCCGTATAACCCGTTTCCGGGCAGACGACAATGTAGGTCGCTCGTTTGCCGCATCCGGCCACGCCGACCGTGTATTCCGCGCGCACCACGCCGAAGCGCATGCTCAACGGCTGCACCGTTTCACGCGAAAGCAGCTCGGCCGTGGCGGTGCGGCAATCCATTTCGAACTGGCCACGGCGCGCGGCAACCGACAAGGCTTCCGGCTGCATGCTGTCGATGAACGGAGGACCCGATGCGCAGCCGGAAGCAAGCAATACCGCAGCAATGGACAGACCAAAGGCAGGATTCTTCACAGCTTGTTCTCCTTGAATGTGGGGCGAGGATCTATTTGAGTAAAGCATGAGCACTTTACCAAACAATCGGGATTGCACAGATGAGCAAGCCCGTGTTCATCCAGGCATGCCTTCGAACCCCCCAAGCACGCTAAAATGCCGCTTTCCCGAAAAGCCATGTATTTGCCGTGAAACCCACCTTTCAGGACATCATCCTCACCCTGCAGCGCTACTGGGCCGAACGCGGCTGTGCGCTGCTGCAGCCCTACGACATGGAAGTCGGTGCCGGCACCTCGCATACCGCGACCTTCCTGCGTGCTTTGGGCCCGGAGCCGTGGAAAGCGGCTTACGTTCAGCCGAGCCGCCGTCCGAAGGACGGCCGCTACGGCGACAACCCCAACCGCTTGCAGCATTACTACCAGTTTCAAGTGGTGTTGAAGCCGGCGCCGTCGGATATCCTCGAGTTGTATCTCGGTTCTCTGGAAGCGCTCGGGTTCGATCTCAGGAAGAACGACGTGCGCTTCGTCGAGGACGACTGGGAAAACCCCACGCTCGGCGCCTGGGGGCTGGGCTGGGAGGTGTGGCTGAACGGCATGGAGGTGACGCAGTTCACCTACTTCCAGCAGGTCGGCGGCATCGACTGCAAGCCGATCACCGGCGAAATCACCTACGGCCTGGAGCGCCTCGCCATGTATCTGCAGGGCGTGGAAAGCGTGTACGACCTGACCTGGACCGAGGACCTGACCTACCGTGACGTGTATCACCAGAACGAGGTCGAGCAATCCACCTACAACTTCGAGCACAGCGACGTCGACTTTCTGTTGACGGCGTTCGCCGCGCACGAGAAGAAAGCACAGGAACTGATGGCGGCGCAGCTCGCGCTGCCGGGGTATGAACAGGTGCTGAAAGCGGCGCACACCTTCAACCTGCTCGACGCGCGTGGCGCGATCTCGGTGACCGAGCGCGCGGCCTATATCGGCCGCATCCGCAACCTGGCGCGCGCGGTGGCGAAGAGTTATCTCGACAGCCGTGCGCGGCTGGGCTTTCCGATGGCGCCCCGTGCATGGGCGGATGAAGTCCTGGCTCAAATTGAAAAGAAAGTGGCCACCGCATGACCACGCAAAATCTACTCGTCGAACTCTTCGTCGAAGAACTGCCGCCAAAAGCGCTGAAAAAGCTGGGGGAGGCCTTCGCCGCGAGAATATTTGAAGGTTTGGAGCAGAATGACTTTCTGGAACCGGGCTCCGAACTTACATCCTACGCTACGCCGCGTCGACTGGCCGTTCACATCACTCGTGTACGAGGAATTTCACAACCCCGCCCCCACCCCCCAAAAACACTTATGCCCGCCTCAGTGGGCCTCGATGCCGAGGGTGAACCGACAGCTCCACTTCTCAAGCGATTGCGCTCGATGTACCACGATGAGGTAGATATCCAGTGGTTAATGAGCGAACGAATTTTTGTTGAAGAGGAGAGTGGGAAAAAGGTACTTAAGCATCGTGATGATCTCGCTACTGGTGGTCCTTTGTTCATCAGGTTGGAGGGCGCTCTTGAAGACGCGCTGGAAAAACTACCAATCCCCAAGGTGATGACATATCCCAATCCGTCAGCTGATGGCTGGGAAACTGTAAGGTTTCGTGCGTCCCGCGCACAGTTTGATAGCTTTGCACGGTACGGACATCTTGCCGGTTACCGTGCTTGGCTTGCAGGCCGGGCGCGACACGCAGGGCCATCGCTTCGAGGCGCGCGTCAGCCCGGTTTCGATCACATCGGCCGACAGCTATGCTAGCCAACTGAAAGACGAAGGCGCAGTGATCGCCAGTTTTGCCGAGCGCCGTGCCGAAATCGTCCGCCAGTTGCAGGTAGCTGCTGCGCCGCTCGGCCTGAAGCCGATCGAGGACGATGCGCTGCTGGACGAAGTTACCGCGCTGGTCGAACGCCCCAATGTGCTGGTTGGCAAGTTCGAGGAAGCCTTCCTCGAAGTGCCGCAGGAATGCCTGATCCTGACCATGAAGGCGAACCAGAAATACTTCCCGCTGCTGGATGCAAACGGCAAGCTTACGAACAAATTCCTGATCGTGTCCAACATCTCGCCCGACGATGCCTCTGCCGTGATCCAGGGCAACGAACGCGTGGTACGACCGCGTCTGGCTGATGCCAAGTTCTTCTTCGACCAGGATCGCAAGAAGGCGCTGGATTCGCGCGTGCTGGGGCTGGCCAAGGTGGTGTACCACAACAAACTCGGTACCCAGGGCGAGCGCGTCACGCGTGTGCAGGCGATTGCCCGCGCCATCGGCCAGCAGATCGGCGGCGAGGCGCTGGCGCTGAAAGCCGATCAGGCTGCGCTGCTCGCCAAAGCCGACCTGCTCACCGACATGGTCGGCGAGTTCCCCGAACTGCAGGGCATCATGGGGCGCTACTACGCACAGCACGACGGTCTGGCTGACGACATCGCCTTCGCCATCGAGGATCACTACAAGCCGCGCTTTGCCGGCGACGAGTTGCCGCGCAGCGATGTCGGCGTGTGCGTGGCGCTGGCGGATAAGCTGGAGACACTGGTCGGTATGTTCGGTATCGGGCAGATTCCGACGGGGGACAAGGATCCGTTCGCACTGCGTCGACATGCTCTGGGAGTACTGCGGATACTTATCGAGAAATCGCTGCCGCTAAATTTAGATAGTTTGTTACGGGAAGCGACCCAAGCATTTCAAGAGATATCTGAATTTGTGCCGGGACGCGCGTTAATTGAAGCAGAAGGTTTTATTTGGAATCGCTTGTACGTGAATATGGGCGAGCAGGGTTTCGCTTCCAATGAAGTCGACTCTGTTTTGTCTCTCAGGCAGATGCAGATTTCTCTTGTTCCCAAACGTCTTGAGGCTGTGCGCGCTTTTGCCGAGTTGCCGGAATCGGAAAGCCTAGCTGCCGCCAACAAGCGCGTCGGCAACATTCTCAAGAAAGTGGAGGGCGGGGTACCGGTCAAGATCGACGCGTCGCTCTTTGTTGAGCATGCGGAAAAAGCCTTGTCGGATGCGCTGGCGCAAATCAAGCCCAAGGCAGATGCGGCCTTCGAGGCCGGCGATTACACTGCGTCGCTGCAGGCGCTCGCTGCCCTCAAAGCCCCGGTCGACGCCTTCTTCGATCACGTGATGGTCAACGCCGACGATCCCGCTCTCAAGGCCAACCGGCTGGCGCTGTTGAACCAGTTGCACCAGACCATGAACCGGGTGGCGGACTTGTCGCGTCTGGCGGCGTAAACTTTCGCACATGAAGCTCATCATTCTCGACCGTGACGGCGTCATCAATTTCGACTCCGACCAGTTCATCAAGTCGCCGGACGAATGGAAGCCCATTCCCGGCAGCCTGGAAGCGATCGCGCGGCTGACGCGCGAGGGTTGGCGCGTGGTGGTGGCGACCAACCAGTCGGGGCTGGCGCGCGGTCTGTTCGAGATGGCGACGCTGAACGCCATCCACGCCAAGATGCACAAGGCGGTGGCGCAGGCGGGCGGGCGTATCGACGCGGTTTTTTATTGCCCGCATGGCGCCGACATGAACTGCGACTGCCGCAAGCCCAAGTCGGGGATGTTCAACGAGATCGCCGCGCGCTATGGCCGCGACCTGAGCGACGTGCCCGCGATTGGCGACTCGCTGCGCGACCTGCAGGCGGCGGTCAACGTGGGCGCACGGCCCTTCCTGGTGAGAACCGGGAAAGGTGAAAAGACCCTGGCGGCGGGCGGTCTGCCCAAGGACACTCCGGTGTTCGCCAATTTGAGCGAAGCGGTCGATCACCTGCTCAAGGTTGTCCAATGAACCTGATCCGTTCGGTGATTTTTTTTGTCTTTCAGACCATGCTGACCATTGTGTTCAGTNTAGTGGCACTGTTCAGCTTTCCATTCCCGGCGCATGNGCGCTACCGGTTGATCACCGGCTACAACCATACGGTGATCTGGCTGGCGCGCTGGGTGATCGGCATTCGTTATGTGGTGCTGGGCGCGGAGAATCTGCCGTCGCGGCCGGCCATCATCCTTGCCAAGCATCAATCGGCATGGGAAACGGTGGCGTTTCTGTTCCTGTTTCCGCCAGTCTCGCCCGTCATCAAGCAGGAACTGCTGAAGGTGCCATTCTTCGGTTGGGCGTTCCGTTTGCTGTCTCCGATCGCGATCGACCGCGGCGCCGGGCGCGAGGCCTTGAAGCAGATCGTCACGCAGGGCAAGGAAAAGCTCGCGCAGGGATTCTGGGTGCTGGTGTTTCCAGAAGGCACGCGCGTCGCTCCCGGCGAGAAGGGGCGCTACGGCATCGGCGGCGGCTGGCTGGCGGCGGAGACCGGCACCCCCATCGTGCCGGTGGCCCACAATGCCGGCGAGGTGTGGCCGAAGAACGCGTTCATCAAGCGCCCCGGCACCGTCACCGTCAGCATCGGTCCGGTGATCGACTCCAGCGGCAAGAGCGCGGCCGAACTCACGCGCGCGGTCGAATCCTGGATCGAAACTGAAATGACGAGGTTGCCCCCTGCTGCCGCACACCAATAGCGGCGTCCTGCAACTCGGCGACGCTGCCGTTCCGTTTCAACTGCGCCGCTCGCGTCGCCGTCGCACCCTGGGTTTGACCGTGACCGCATGCGAAGTGCGGATCCACGCGCCGTGCTGGACGCCGCGTGCCGAAATCGAACATTACGTATCGCAACAGCATGACTGGCTTCGCCGCGCCTGGGGCCGCATGCAGGCGCGCGTGCCGGCGGCGGCTGTGGCATCGTCCGCACCCGCGAGTGAAGTTCGCTACCTCGGGCGCCAACTCGCGCTCGACATCCGGCCCTCGCTCTTCCACGAGATACGCCGGCATGGCGATGCACTGCGCGTCTATGCGCCGCCCGGCATGGATGCGGGGGAACTCGTGCGCGCCTGGCTCGTCGCTCGCGCCGAACGTTTGCTCGTCTGGCGGCTTGCACGCATCGCGCGCAGACTGGGCCGCACGCCCAGCCGCTTCGCCCTGTCCAATGCGCAAACGCAATGGGGCAGCTGCACCCAGCGTGGCCATATCCGCCTCAACTGGCGCCTGGTTCAGGCACCGCTCACGCTCATCGACTACGTTGCAGCGCACGAGCTTGCGCACCTCGTTCACCTCGACCACTCGCCACGTTTCTGGGCGCAGGTTGCGGCACTGTGCCCGGACGCGTTGGCGCGACGCGCAGAGTTGCGCACAATGAGCACAGTGCTGTTTCAGGTTTGATTGACTAATAACCGGTTTGTCCACGCAGGACACGAAGAAAGCGCAACATGCAGTTTGGCCCGGCCCTCCCGGCAGGGGCTGCCAGGACAAAATCCGTTATCTGTCTTCGTGTCCCTCGTGCTCTTCGTGGAGGAAGGCTATGAGACTTTTACACACCATGCTGCGCGTCGGCGATCTGGATCGCTCGATTGATTTCTACACCCACGTCCTCGGCATGAAACTGCTGCGCCGCAAGGACTACCCGGGCGGCAAATTCACGCTGGCTTTCGTCGGCTACGACAGCGAGGACAAGGCGGCGGTGCTCGAGCTCACCTACAACTGGGGCATCGACACCTACGAGGTCGGCAGCGGCTACGGTCACATCGCCATCGAGGTCGACGACGCCTATGCCGCGTGTGATGCTGTCGCGGCAAAAGGCGGCAAGGTGCTGCGCCCGGCCGGGCCGATGTCGCACAGCACGACCGTGATCGCATTCATCGAGGATCCGGACGGCTACCCGATCGAATTCATCCAGCGGGGAACCGCAGGTTGGGTCCAGCAAACGGCTGTCTGAGCAACGGCATTCGGCTGCGATTACTGACTGATCGCCCTGGTGATCAGCGGCACCAGGGGCTCGGGCAATCTGATCCTGCCGGACAGGGCAAAGGCCTGGGCGTTCTTCGACATCTTGCCCCAGGTGCGGCGGATGATTTCCATCCATTTCGCTTCATCGTACTNAGGCTTGCTGAGGGCGAAGGGCTGCATGTAATGCTCGATGAAGACGAGATTGGCGATGTCTTCCAGCAACTGCGTGTCCGGGTTGACCTTGATGCCGCGCTTGCCTACTGCTTTCTTGACACGTTCTATCATTGCGTCGTCGTAACCGGCCTGGCGCATCAATTCTCCAGCGGTATTGGCATGAAACGTATAGAGGCCGGTGCGCCATGCGTGATAGCCTTCCTTGGTCATCGGATAAGTATTGCGTGGCACCGTCCAGCGCTGGATGTGCTGGGCACGCACCGCCAGTTGCGCTGCTTCCGAGGCAGCCGGCGCAAAGCGGCCGATCATGTCCGACATGCGTTGGCCGTAAAGCAGTTCCTTCGGCTGGCCTTCGTCCATATTGGGATCATTCGCGTTGGCGGCATCGAACAGTGCCATCGCTCGACTGAAGCGTTCCTGGTTCTCGATCATCTTTCAATTCCTTGGTCACGGGCCGATATGGATTTATATGCAGGATTGTCGCCAGTATCAGGGCCNCAAGTAAATCCTGTCATTGACACCCACTGGAGGGCGCAGGCGTGCGTCAATATTCGACCACTGGTCGCTTGTCATTCAAAATTCAGCCACAAGGCATGTTAAACAAGTGTCGCATCCCATTTGCCCGCAGGGCTCAACTCAAAGGAATTCCTACGTGACCGATCTTTTCTCGCCTGGCCGCTTCGGCGCCATCGAACTGGCCAATCGTGTGGTGATGTCCTCACTCACACGCAACCGTGCCGGAGCCGGCAATGTGCCGACGCCGCTGGTGGCCGAATACTATCGCCAGCGCGCGTCGGCCGGCCTGATCCTGACCGAGGCCTCGCCGATCTGCGCGGAGGGCCATGGCTATCCGCGCACGCCCGGCATTCATACGCCCGAGCAGATTGCAGGCTGGAAGCAGGTGACGGAGGCGGTTCATGGCGCCGGCGGCAGGATCGCCTTGCAACTCTGGCACGTGGGGCGGATTTCGCATCCCGATCTGCAGCCAGGCGGCGCGCTGCCTGTCGCTCCCTCCGCAATTCGCCCGNCCGGCCAGGCATTCACCGGGCAGGCCATGAAGGATTTCGTCACGCCGCGTGCACTCGATCTTGCGGAAATTCCTGCCCTGATCGCACGCTACGCCGAGGCCGCGCGCAATGCCATCGATGCCGGCTTTGATGGCGTCGAAATCCATGCCGGCAACGGCTATCTGCTGGACCAGTTCCTGCGTTCCTCCACCAACCGGCGTACCGACGCCTACGGCGGCAGCAAGGAAAACCGCGCACGACTGTTGCTGGAAGTGCTGGAAGCGGTGTGCAAGGCGGTTGGCAACGAGCGTGTCGGCCTGCGGCTGACGCCTTCGACGCCGTTCAATGACATCAGCGACGACCATCCGCAGGAAACCTTCGATTATGTGGTCGGCCAGCTCAATCCACTGCGGCTGGCATTCCTCGACGTGCTGCAGGGAACCGGCGGCGCGCCCAGGGAGCAATGGTTGCCATTCGACTACGACCGGCTGCGTGCGCTGTATACAGGCAACCTGATCCGCAACAACGGCTACGATTTCGCAACCGCGCAGCTGGCCGTGACCTCCGGCGCAGCCGACGCGATTGCGTTCGGCCGCCTGCTGCTGGCCAATCCGGACCTGGTCGAGCGCTTCCGGCGTGGTGCGCCGCTGAATCAGCCTGATTACCCAACCTTCTACAGCGGGGAAGACAAGGGTTATACCGACTATCCCTTCCTGCCGGACTGAGCGTTGCCGCTACGCAGGGCCCTGCAGGCTGGCCAGGTGTCGGGTAATGGCTTCGTAGTCGGGGACAGCGAGATTCTCTGCGCGCTTGCCGGCGTCGATGCCGAGCACGACGAATTCTTCGGGCTTCAGCAAGCTGCCGAGCGTGTTCTTCAGTGTCTTGCGCCGCTGCGAGAATGCGGCGGCGACCACGCGTGCAAACAGGGCCTCGTCGAGCGGCACGATTTCAGCGGGAGTTTTGGGGATCAGCCGCACCACCGCGGAATCGACCTTGGGCGGCGGGTTGAAGGCGGTAGGTGGCACGTCGAGCAGCCATTCGAGGTGAAAGCGGCGCTGCAGCATGATCGACAGCCGCCCGTAATCCGCGGAGGAGGGCTCGGCAACCATGCGTTCGACGACTTCCTTCTGCAGCATGAAAGTCATGTCGCGGATCTGCGCGGAAAAGTCCATCAGGTGGAACAGTAGCGGCGTAGAAATGTTGTACGGCAGGTTGCCGACGATGCGCAGGTCGTGGCCCAGCGCGCCAAAATTGAATTTCAACGCATCCCCCTCGTGGATCGTCAGGCGCCCGGCGGCCCAGGTCTTCCGCAGACGCGCGACGATGTCGCGGTCGAGTTCCACGGCATGCAGATGGGGCAGGCGTTCGAGCAGGGGGCGGGTCAGCGCTCCCAGGCCCGGACCGATCTCGACGACGGTTTCGTTCGCTTGGGGATGGATGGCATTGACAATGGCGTGGATGATGCCGTCGTCGATCAGGAAGTTCTGGCCGAAGCGTTTGCGGGGCGTGTGCATTTTTAGGGGCTAGGAGTTAGGGGCTAGGGGCTAGAGGGTTTTAGAGAAGCGCGGTGAAGCCGCACATCCCCTAAATCCTAGCTCCCAGATCCTCGCCCCTTCTTCTCCACCATCTCCAGCGCCACCTTGATCGCAGTCATCAGGCTGCCCGCCTCCGCCCGTCCGGTGCCGGCAAGATCGAGTGCGGTGCCATGATCGACCGAGGTGCGAATGAAAGGCAGCCCCAGGGTGATGTTCACGCCGGCGCCAAAACTGGCGTATTTGAGCACGGGCAGGCCCTGGTCGTGGTACATCGCCAGCACGGCGTCGCAGGGGTCATTGCGAATGCGCGAGAACAGGGTGTCGGCAGGCAGCGGGCCGACGAGGTGCATGCCTTGGGCGCGCAAACGGTCGAGCGCGGGTTCGATGATGTCGATTTCCTCGTGACCCAGATGACCGGATTCACCGGCGTGCGGATTGAGCCCGGCCACCAGAATGCGCGGCTGGACGATGCCGAATTTTTCCTGCAGGTCGGCGTGCAGGATGCGGATCACCTCGTCGAGCAGACCGGGGGTGATGGCATCGGCCACCTCGCGCAAGGGCAGGTGGGTGGTGGCGAGTGCCACGCGCAGGCCGCCGCCGGCGAGCATCATCACCACCTTATGGGTGCCGCTGTGGTCAGCCAGGTATTCGGTGTGGCCGGTGAAGGCAAAGCCGGCGTCGTTGATGACGCCCTTGTGGACCGGCGCGGTGACGATGGCGTGATATGCCCCGTTCATGCAGCCGGAGATCGCGGCATCGAGCAAGGCCAGGACGTGGCCGCTGTTGCGGGCGTCGAGCCAACCCGGGGTCACGGAAGCGACAACCGGAATATGACGCACATGCAGCCTGCCGGGCTGATGGGCGGGGATGACGTCGCCGCCGACGAAGTCGACTGCGATGCCAAGCTGTGCGGCGCGGGCCTGCAGCACGGCGATATCGCCCAGCACCGATACCCGGCACGGCAACGCCTGCTGCGTCGACAACGCGATACAGAGGTCGGGTCCGATTCCCGCCGGCTCGCCGGCTGTCAGCGCGAGGATGGGCAGATCGGTGGCTTCGCTCACCCGGCGCGTACCCGGGCTATTCGAGCGGACGCAGTTCGACGTAGGCCGAATCGCGAATCTGCCGGACCCAGTCCTGGAAAGCCTCTTCCGCCTTGCGTTCACGGATGGCCTGGCGGGCCGTCAGCTTCAGGCGTTCCTGCGTGACGTCCTGATTGCGGCGCTCCAGCACCTGGATCAGGTGCCAGCCGAAAGGCGACTGGATGGGGTCGCTTACCTCACCGTCTTTCAAGGCATTCATCGCCTTCTCGAATTCGGGCACGGTGTCGCCCGGGCTGATCCAGCCGAGGTCGCCGCCTTTGGCCGCGCTGGCATCATCGGAGTGCTGGCGTGCGAGTTGATCGAATTTCACGCCATTTTCGATGCGCTCCTTGAGCTGCAACAGGCGGGAGCGGGCATCGGATTCCGAGGTCAGTTCGTTGGTTTTGATCAGAATGTGGCGGGCATGCGTTTGCGTGACGCTGAGCGTGGCGTTGAGGCCGCGTTTGTCGTTGAGCTTGAGGATGTGGAAGCCGTTGCCGCTTTTTAGGAGCGGGCTGATCTGGCCGGGTTGCAGCGGCTTCAGGGCATCGACGAACAGTGCCGGCAATTTGCCGCCGGGGCGCCAGCCGAAGGCGCCGCCCTGGAGCGCATTGCTGGCGTCGGAGTAGCGGGCGGACAACTGGGCAAAGTCGGCGCCCTTGGCAAGCAAGTCGATGATTTCCTCGGCGCGGGCGCGGCGCGCCTGGATGTCTTCCGGTGCGGCATTTTCCGGCACGGTGATGAGGATATGGGAGAAGTTGTACTCGGTCTCCGCCCCCTGTTGGGCCTGGGTCTGCAGATACCCTTCGATTTCCGAATCGCTGACGGTCACGCGGTTGTCGACGTCGCGTTCACGTGCGCGCGCAATGAGAAGTTCATTGCGGACGGCGTTGCGCATGCTGTCGAGTGACTGACCTTCTTTTGCCAGCGCGGCTTGCAGGCCGGCCATGTCCATCTTGTTCTGCGCGGCAATGCGCTGCAGGGTGCGCTCGACCTGGGTTGGGTCGACCCGTACGCCGGTATTGCGGGCATGCTGCTGCAAGGCCAGTTCGGTGATCATGCGTTCGAGCAGCTGTTTCTCAAGGGCTTCACGCGGCGGCAACGGGGTGTTCTGTCGCGCCAGGCTCTGCACGGCTTCGTCGTAACGCTTGACCAGTTCCTTGCGGGTGATGACTTCGTCATTGACGACGGCGACGATGTGATTCAGCGGCACCACAGCGGCGTGGGCGGGAAGCAGGGTCGACGCGGCCAGCACGAGTGCCAGCATCCACTGCGGTCGATGCCATTCAGGGCGTTTGGAGAAAATCATTGGTAGTCCTGTATCCGGGAACACTGTTTTTCAAAACTTCGAGCGGGTTTGCGCCAAGGCGCCCAATGCCGTTCAATTCCAACTGCAGGAAAAACGCGTCAGTGGACTGGTCCTCCTTGGTGGCCAGGCGCTGGATCACACCCCGCATCGCCCAGCATCCGCCATTGTATTCAAGACCCGCCAGCCCCTCGATCAGCTTGTTGTCCTCGAAGGAGTAGTTGTAGCGGAACATCCCGTACATGCGGTGGCTCAGCGGCCATTGTCCCGACACGTCGATCTGGTTGGTGGATTGGTCAATGAAGCGGTAGCCAAAGTTCAATGCGTGACCATCCCGGGGATGGTAGGACACCCCCAGGTTCTGTTGGTAAGTGGAGTGATTCTGGGCATCGTATTCCCAGTTGGCGGCCATACGCCAGTCGCGCGAGATCTGCCCGCTGACCGCGGCGAGCAGATCGGAGCTGTTGCTGGTTCGGGGCGCAACGCCGGGCAGGGTGACCTGCTGGGAGGTGAAGTAGTAGCGCTGCCCGAGGGTGACCATCAGGCGCTCGAGGCCGCTGGATGATTCGATGAAACGGCTGGTGAATGCCAGCGTCAGCTGATTGGCGTCGTTGATGCGGTCGAATCCTACGAACTGGTTCTCGGTGAACATTTGCGCATAGCTGAACTCCATCTGCGCGGTATCGAATACCGGAATGTTGTCCTGGTTGCGGTAGGGCGCGTATACATAGTAGGCACGGGGCTCCAGGGTCTGAACGTAATCGGTGCCGGAAAAATGGAACGGGCGATCGAAGGTGACGCCGCTGTCGACGCTTAAGATGGGCAGATTGCGGGTAATGCTCTGCGTGGGCATGCTCTCGTCCAGCGCATAGTAGGTGCTGCTCCAGCCAACTTGCGGGACGAGAAAGCCGAACGAGCTGACGAGCGGCAGCTCAAGCGTCGGATAGGCCATTACCCGCGTGCCGTCAGGCAGCGTGGACTCGGGCGAGACAAAGCGGGTGGCCTGGGTTTCCAGTTTGAACTCGATTCCGCTGGGCAGGGACTGTTTGAGTCCCAGCCGTGCAAAGGGCAGCCGATCATAGGGTGGGGTGATCGGGGGCGCGGTGGAGTCCTGCAAGGTCTGGAAGCTTTGCACCCGCAACTCGGCATCCCAGTTTTCATGCTGGGTGACCACCCAGGCCTCGGCATTGAGGTTGGTGAGCGAGGTGACGGCAATGCGGTTCGACAGGTCNCGAAAAAAATCGTTGTCGGAGACACGGATGACGTTCAAGCCGANCCGGGTATTCGCATTCAGGCGGTATTCATCGATAAGCGCCACGCTCCAGCGCGAATCGTCGGCCACTCTGTCGTTGGGCAGGAGTTCGAAGCTGTTGATGCCATGGGCATTGTCCAGCAGAAAGCGGGACTCGATCCCCAGCAGTACGCCGCGCTTGGTCAGCAGGCGTGGGAACAGCGTCGCGTCGTAATTGGGGGCGAGATTCAGATAATAGGGCACCGTGACGTCGATGCCGCTGCGCTCGGTGATGCCGACGGTGGGCGCCAGCACGCCGGACTTGCGCGCGTTGTTGAGTGAAAAGTCCATCCACGGCGTATACAGGATCGGCGTACCTAGAAACTGCAGGGTGGCATGGCGTGCGGTGCCGACATTGCGGGTTTTGTCGATATCGAGATCGCCCACTTTGAAAAACCAGTCGTCGTTGTCTACCGGGCAGGTAGTGTAGGTGGCATCCTGCAGGCTGAAGTGGTTCTCGTCGATTAAATCGATGCGTTCGGCATGGCCCCGCCCCTGCGGGGCCGGCAGGTTGGAGCTTGCCTCGTCTACTAATAATTCGATGCGCTGGTCATGGCTCTGCCGCTTCTGGGCGGGCAGGAGGTAGACCGGCTTGATGAGTTCGCCGCCGTAGGTGTCGAGATTGAGTTCGAGCGAATCGCCCTCGACCACCAGCGCCGGCTGTTCCAGCCGCACCTGCCCGCGTGCCTGCACAAGATTCAACGTGGTGTCGTAACGCAGCCAGCTGGCAAAAAAGTTGCGCCCGGCCTGGCGGGCTTCCACCTGACCACTGGCTTCGATGACATTGGGTGCAGTCGATTCGATGAGATCGGCGGTCAGAAACAGCGGTCCCGCCTGGCCGGCCACTGCCGAGCCCATCAATTCGACATCCTTCTTCAGCACGAGCCCATCCGCGACCGCCGAACTGGCTGTCAGCAACAATACAACGAGCGCATAGCCGGGCAAGGTGGACAAGCGATGTAAAATCCGGAAGTTCGTTATTCGGAGCCGAGCGGCAGTGGAACGTTTGCAAGTATTACAGGACTGGTCTGCCCGACAGCTGGGGGGCGATTCGCTGGATATCGCCCCGGCATCGGCGGACGCCAGCTTTCGCCGTTATTTTCGCGTGACTGCCAAAGGCCGCGATTATATCGTGATGGACGCGCCGCCGGCGCACGAGGATTGTCGCCCGTTTGTCATCGTCGCACGGCTGTTTGCCGATGCCGGGGTGCATGTGCCGCAAGTGCTGGCGCAGGATCTGGATCAGGGATTTCTGCTGCTGACCGACCTGGGCAACACCACCTATCTGTCTGCGCTCACCGAATCCACTGCCCGTGAACTCTATCTGGCGTCGAACGACGCGCTGATTCGCATCCAGCAGGCGAGCCGGCCCGGGGTGCTGCCGGAATACGACCGTGCGTTGCTTAGCCGCGAGCTGATGCTGTTTCCCGAGTGGTATGTGGCGAAGCATCTGGGCGTCATGATGAACGACGACCAGCGGGCCATTCTCGATGCCGTGTTCGAGCGCCTGCTTGCCAATAACCTTGCGCAGCCGCAGGTCTACGTGCACCGTGACTGGCATTCACGCAATTTGATGGTGTCGGACCCCAATCCTGGCATCCTTGATTTCCAGGACGCGGTGTATGGTCCCATCACCTACGATCTCGCGTCGATCTACCGCGATGCCTACATCCAGTGGGACGAGGAACAGCAGCTCGACTGGGTGATCCGCTACTGGGAGAAGGCGCGTGCCGCCCGATTGCCGGTGCGCGAGGATTTCGGCGACTTCTGGCTCGACTTCGAATGGATGGGCGCGCAGCGCCACATCAAGGTGCTCGGCATCTTTGCGCGGCTGTATCACCGCGACGGCAAGGAGGGCTACCTCAAGGACATGCCACGGGTGATGCNCTACCTGCGCAAGGTATGCGAACGCTACAACGAACTTAAACCTTTGCTGTTCCTGCTCGATGCCCTGCAGGACAGGCAGCCGCAGGTGGGATATACGTTTTAGGAATCAGGGGTCAGGGACAAGCGTGTGCAACGAGCGAATATGAATANTGCGATGATTCTCGCCGCCGGGCGCGGCGAGCGCATGCGTCCGCTCACCGACCATACGCCCAAGCCCCTGTTGCAGGNCGGTGGCAAGCCGCTCGTCGTCTGGCATATCGAACGCCTGCGTGCGGCGGGCTACCACCACATCGTCATCAATCATGCGCATCTCGGCGAGCAGATCGAGGCGATGCTGGGGAACGGTTCAACGCTGGGCGTGTCGATCGACTATTCGCGCGAAGTCAGCGCACTGGAAACCGCGGGCGGCATTGCCACCGCGCTGCCGCTGATTGAATGTGACGTCTTCCCCGTGGTCAATGGCGATATCTACTGCGAATACGATTTCAGCTGCCTCGCCGAACCGATGAAGCGGCTCTCAGCTTCAGGCGATCAGGCTCATCTGGTGCTGGTCGACAATCCGCCGCATCACCCGGCGGGCGATTTCGTGCTCGACGGCGGCCGGGTGAAGGACGCCGATATTCCGCTCACGCCAAACCCGGCACGCTTCACCTTCTCCGGCATCGGCGTGTATCACCGTGCGCTGTTCGCGCATGCCCGGGCGGGTGAGAAAGCCCCGCTCGCGCCGCTGCTGCGGCTGGCGATCGACGCCGGACGCGTCACGGGTGAATACTATGCCGGGCGCTGGGAAGACGTCGGCACACCGGCCCGCCTGATCGCACTGGACGAGGAACTGAGACAGCATCATGCAGCCTGATTCCGCAATTTACCGCGCTCGCCGCCAGCGGGTCCTGGAGCAGATGGGCGACGGGGTGATGGTCATCGCCACCGCCCCGGAGGTACCGCGCAACCGCGACACGCATTATCCCTACCGGCACGACAGCTATTTTTACTGGCTGACCGGTTTCAACGAGCCCGAGGCGGTGGTGGTGCTGGTGGGCGGCATAGAGCCGCGCCACATCCTGTTCTGCCGCGAGCGGAACGAGGAAAGGGAGATCTGGGACGGTTTTCGCCATGGCCCGGCGGCGGCCCGTGAGGGCTTCGACTTCGACGACGCCTTCGCCTATGAGGCGCTGGATGCGGAATTGCCGANGCTGCTGGAAAACCAGCCGCTGCTGGCCTACCTCATCGGCCGCGACATGGCCTGGGACACGCAGGTGATGGGCTGGCTCAACGCGGTGCGCGGCAAGGCGCGCGGCGGCGTGCACGCCCCGGCCCGACTGGCGGACGCACGCATCTGGCTGGACGAGTTCCGCCTCGTCAAGGATGGCCACGAACTCGCCCTGATGCGCCGCGCCGCCGAGATCTCCAGCGGCGCGCATCGCGCCGCCATGCGCGCCACCCGGCCGGGCCGCCACGAATACGAGATCGAGGCGGAACTGCTGTGCGCCTTCCGCAGNGGCGGCGCCGAGGCGCCGGCCTATACCTCCATCGTCGCCAGCGGCGCCAATGCCTGCGTGCTGCACTACGTCTTCAACAACCAGCCGCTGCGCGATGGCGACCTGCTGCTGATCGACGCCGCGGCCGAGTTCGGCAGCTATGCGGCCGACATCACCCGCACCTTTCCGGTGAACGGCCGCTTTTCGGCGGCGCAGAAGGATGTCTACGAACTGGTGCTGGCCGCGCAGGCGGCGGCCATCGACATGGTACGACCGGGCAGCCGCTGGAATGCTCCGCACGACGCCGCGGTGCGGGTGCTGACGCAGGGCATGGCGGACCTTGGTCTGCTCCATGGCGAAGTCGACGGTCTGATCGAGTCGGAGGCCTACAAGCGTTTCTACATGCACCGCACCGGTCACTGGCTGGGCATGGACGTGCACGACGCAGGCGAATACAAGCTGCAGGGCGAATGGCGCCCGCTGCGGCCGGGCATGACCCTGACGGTCGAGCCGGGCTTGTACATCCGCCCGGCGGATGACGTACCGGCGGCCTTGTGGAACACCGGCATCCGCATCGAGGATGACGTTGTGGTGACGGAATCCGGCTGCGAGGTGCTGACTTCACCGCCGAAAACCGTGGCGGAGATCGAAGCATGGATGAACCCGTGAACGGTCCGCTGATCGTCGGGGCCGGGCCGGTCGGTGCGGTGTGCGCGCTGGCCCTGCAGCAGCAGGGCATTGCAGCGCGCGTGCTCGAAGCCATGCCGGCCGATGCGCGCACCGACACCCGCACTCTGGCCTTGTCCTACGGTTCGCGCCTGATCCTCGACCGCCTCGGCGTGTGGGACAGGATCGAGGCGGTGACCCCGATCACCCGCATCCATATTTCGCAGCGCGGCGCGCTCGGCATGGCGCGGCTGTCGGCCGACGAGGTGAAGGTGCCGGCGTTGGGATATGTGCTGCCTTACGCCACGCTTACCGTGGCGCTGAAACAGGCATTGGCCGACGCGGCCATTGCGGTGGATTACGGCGTGGCGGTGGCGCGCATCGAGTCCGGCGCCACCTGCGCCACGCTTCACCCGGAAGCGGGGGAAGCCCTCACGGCACCGTTGGTGGTGGTGGCCGACGGTGGTCGCAGCGGCAAAGGCAAATTGATGCCCGCGGCGCCTGAACCAAAATTTGCACGCGACTACGATCAGACGGCGGTGGTGTGTGACGTGCAGACCGAACTGCCGCACGCCAATCAGGCCTACGAGCGCTTTACGCCCGAAGGCCCGGCGGCGCTGCTGCCAAGCGGGGAGCGTTATGCACTCGTTTGGTCCGCAAGCGACGCCGATGCCCAGCGCATTGCTGCATTGCCGGACGCAGCGTTTCTGGATGCCTTGTACCGGCACTTTGGCGGGCGGCAGGGGCGGTTTGTGGCGGCCAGCCCGCGCAAGACCTTCCCGCTCAAACTCGCCTACACCGGGAGCGAAGCATCCGAGCGTGTCGTGCGTATCGGCAATGCCGCGCAGACGCTGCATCCGGTGGCGGGGCAGGGTTTCAACATCGGTCTGCGCGACGCCTGGGAACTGGCGAACCTGTGCGGCGATACGCCACNGGCNGCGCTGGGCAGCCCGGCCATGCTGGCAGCCTATGCGCGTGGGCGCCGGCTGGACGTGATGGGGGGGGTCGGCTTCACCGATTTTCTGGTGCGCGTGTTTTCCAACGACATCGCGCCGCTGCGGCATGCGCGCGGACTGGGCTTGCTGGCACTGGAAGTTTTTCCGCCGCTGAAAACCTTCGTTGCGCGGCGGATGATTTTCGGGGCGCGCGGATGAATACAGAACGCTATCAGGTGGTGATTGTCGGTGCCGGTCTGGTGGGCGCTGCAGCGGCGCTTGCGCTCGGCCGGCAGGGCTTGCGTGTCGCGCTGATCGAGCGGCAGCCCCCCCAGGTTCCGGATGCGGTCTGGGACACCCGAATCTATGCCATCAGCCCGGCCAGCCAGCGTTTCCTCGAACGCCTGGGCGCATGGCAGCGCATGGACGCCGCTCGCGTGCAGCCGGTTTTCCGCATGGACGTGGCGGGCGACGCAGGTGGCACCATCCGGCTCGACGCCTATGAATCGGGCGTGTCGCATCTGGCCGCCATCGTCGAGAGCGGGCGCCTGCAGCACGCCCTGTGGCAGGCGCTGCAGGCCGACGGCAACGTGGCGCTGCATTGCCCGGCAGCGATCGAATCCATCATGTGGGGCGAGCCCTGTTCCAGACTGGTGCTGGCGGATGGTTCCGTCCTTGACACCGAACTGGTCGTCGGCGCCGATGGCGCCGCCTCGCGCATTCGCGAATGGGCCGGCCTGGNNTCGACGCTGACCCCCTACGGCCAGAGCGGCGTGGTGGCGAATTTCGAATGCGAGCGTCCGCATCGCGGCACCGCCTTCCAGTGGTTCTTCGACAGCGACATCCTCGCCTGGCTGCCTTTGAGTGGACATACGATTCCAC
>JGI20214J51088_10000935_pt1 | contig 19863 bp, 11 predicted proteins | sample WetSurMetagenome_FD_51088 | JGI IMG/M metagenome (IMG submission 51088) | reverse complement strand
GGATGTGCTCGTATTCATAACACAGGTAATATGGATGCACTTCCCTGCGATAATAAAGGGTTGGATGGAACGGGTTTTTTCTTACGGATTTGCATACAGGTTAAATGAAAAAGGATGGCAAGGTGATCCGGATGGCAGAATTCCATTATTGAAAATTAAGAAAGCTATAATAATGCATCCTACTTTCTTCAACGAAATAGTGTACAGGGAAAAGGAATTCAGAGAGTCCATGGAAAAAATTATTGATAACTGGAGCCTTAAATACCCCGGAATCCAAACTGTCGACCATATCTACTTCCATTCAATACTGGCAGTGGATAATGACACACGTAAAAAGTATCTTGAAATCGCATATTTAAAAGGCAAAACCTTATAAGATTGTAAAATAGATCCTAAGTGATAAATTAATTATAGTACATATAAACCAATGTTGTAATCAGCGATGAGAAAGACAGAAACACCATCACAGATAAGCTCCGGAAAACCATCTACAGTTACTCCTCTATTGAGTTACAGGACCAAAACGATGTATCGCTGGCGCGGCTTTTCCAATCTGCTTAAGATGGGCCATTGTGCTCCGGCTGTTATGCAGACTTTTCTCGATCTGGAAAATAGCAAAGAAGAATGGCTGGTCAGGATGACTACCGGACTGCCTGGTGGTATAGGCAGTACCGGGTTTGAATGTGGGGGGATTACATCCCCGATGATTCAGTTGGGGCTGGAGAATGGTCTCAGTGCAAACAATGACGGACTTCCCACAGTCATCTATGCAGGGCATGATTATATGCGGCGATTTCGGAAATGCAACAACTCACTTTTGTGCAAGGAAATTCTGGGCCACCGACGAGTCCCTCTGCCATGCATAAAAGTGGTCCGTCATGCCCCTGAGCTTTACAAACAAACTGGCGGGAAAGAGGACACCGAGGCTATTTCAGGCGAGTCCAGGGAAGCCTTTAGTCTTTTGTACTCTCACATGTCCGCCAATTGTTTTCACTGTTCCCATGCAGTCCTGAATCATCTCAGTAACACTATTCCTGTAACGCGGGAACTATTGGATGGAACCAGTGGTTTTATTGGTGGGACAGCATTCAAAGGACTGACCTGCAGTGCTTTTACCACCGCATTGATGGCTGTCGGCTTGAAACTTGGTGAGCTTGAGGACAGTTACCTTAGGGTCATACGAATGTTAGCTACCATGGTTGTTGGCGGTAATGCCTTAGCAGACAATATGAACAAAACCAACAGGCTCACGAACATCGGTAACAGGATGTCGAAGTGGTTCACAAAAGAGTTCGGAAGCACTTTATGTCATGAAATCACACAATGCGACTTTTCCTCTTTAGAGAGTGTACACCGTTATATCGGGAAGGGTTCTGTAAACACATGTAAGATAATTGCGGAAAAAGTGGCGAAACAGGCCGAAAGGATCATAATGGATAAAGGAGTTGGCTTCTGATATGACAGCCTTAAATGCGGATATATTCATATTAGTAATAGTAAGGCAATTCATTCTATTGTTCAACCTGAATTACAGATTAGATGAATTGCCAGCCGATTTGACATGAATAACTTAGATATAAGTTGTTCGGTTAATTGGAATTCTTTTGTCCAATGGGGTTTCAAGACAGATTGATAACAAGAGTGAAAACAAATCACTATCGCTTCGTTTTCTCCCTCTCCCTCCTTCTCCTTCTCTCCCATTCGTTTTCTTTGACCCATTGCTTTTTGGAGATTCCCACAAAAGAAATGCCATTAAAGCTGGCCTGTAAATGTCAATTGAAAGTATTGGTTGCAAGTTTTATTTTACACTAAACCTCATTCTCTCCTCCTTGCAGATATACTGAATTGCCCATTTACCCGATTGTCCGGCCGGAGGGAGGCCTCCTCCCGGAAAGAGCCACTGTCCGGCCATATAGAACTTCTTAAGGCCGGGAATGACCGGATTAATATTATCCATAAGATTCTTGCTTGTTGGCATAAACCCTTCATACGAACCTTTCCACACACCTGTGTAGTTTAAATCGGTAACCGGAGTAGCTACATCGCAGACTTCTATGCTGGCAGAAATACCAGGATAACGTCTTTCGAGAAAAGCTATTGAATCTCTTTCAATCTGCTCTTTTTCACTTTTATATTCTGAAGGTTCAATATTTTTCCATAATTCCCACGGTGAATCGAACCTCATCACGATAACAGACTTTCCATCAGGAGCCATTGTCGGATCATAACAATAGTTCATAACTGAATAACCGTGAATTGTTTTAGTCTTTCCTATAAACTGATCATTAGTTAGCCATGTCTCAACAGGAGCATCAGAATCAATCTTCTTATTTAACCCGAAAGAAACCTGTACAATCGGAGTAAATAACTCCCAGTTCTCATATGCGTATGAGATTTTCTTACTTAGATACTTCCCCTCGAGCATTTCAAAAATGGTGGAGTGTCCGTCAGCTGCACTGATAACGTAATCAGCTCTGATTTCACTACCGTCAGAAAGAGTGACCCCTTTTGCCGAATTGTCTTCCACCATTATTTTCACAACTCTAGCTTTTGTTGTAAGCTTACCCCCAAGACCAAGGTACCGCTCGGTCATCCTTTTTGCCATTGGCAACGAGCCGCCAATCAGATAACCTGCATTCTTCTGGTTAAACCAGGCGAACATCATTATAAATGCCAATGATGAAAAGTCACGTGAGCCATAAATAGAGTTTAAGAAGTATTTCAGCGTCTCATTTCTGAATCCGAACTTTCTGAAGTATTCATCACAGTTTTTACGGCCATACTTCATAAACAAGATCATAATGGGAATCATACTGAACATTGAAGAGATAGTATTACCTAATTTTCTCAATCCGGGAGGATCCGAAAAGGGTTGAAGAAAGGCAGATTTCCTCATATCTTTGCACATCTTTTTAATTCTGACTGAATCTTCCGGTGCAAGATCGCAAAGATACTTCTCCCACCTTTCAAGATTGGTATAAATAATAAACTCCCTCCCATCCTCTGCAAACACTTTTGTATGCACCTCATGGTCAACAATTTCAACATTTTCGTTTATAACATTTGTCTCTTTCCAGATATCGTTAAAAGGTCCTTTTCTGGTTCCTACCAGCCAGTGAAGACAGTAATCAAACCTGTAACCTTTCCTTGTCCATGCTGTGCACTGGCCTCCGGTAACAGAATGCATCTCAATAATTTCTGTATCGAAACCATTAAGTTTTGCATAAATGCCCGCTGATAGTCCGGCAACTCCACCCCCGATAATCACAATTTTTTTAGCCATTTCAGTTCATATTTGTTGTTCCCTATTAATAACGATAGATTAAAAATTTTTCAAAGAAATCATTTACATCTAAACAGGCAAATTTTAAATCGGCGTGCTGCAGAAACAATAAGGGGAATGGCATATTATAACAGACATTTAATATCTGGTCAGATTCCAGATTTCTATCATTAGCTGCTATCGTCGGTCTGAAGTTCCAATAATTGTTAAGATGTTATCTCGGCCCTCTTTCTTTTTCAAACTACACAAAACCTCACTAATTATGAGGATGAGTTGTATGGATTCTGTGAAAGTTCTGGTGCAACTTTTATCCGCCTGCCCGCTAACCAGCAGATTCGGGATAAACCTACATTTCGAAAGTCTCTGGTTTCCGAGGCTTTTGGTTTTTTAAGTAACTAAATAGTAACAATATCAGTATATTTAATGCAAAATATGATACATAATTGCTGACCGAACTATTTCATTATTTTTAACAAATATGTTAGATATGGCAGGATCGCCCACTAATTTTTCGTTTGAAAATGCCTCTTAAACATAATGTTACTACAACTGTAATGACCTTAATTTTAAAATTATGGCTTCTATCAGATCACAATTACTGATTTGTATTACTGTAATCTTTTCATTCACAATTTCAGGATGTATAAAATCTCATGATGCCAGACAGCTGAGAGAATCTTTTATCACACCTCCTGATTCAGCGAAACCAAGAGTGTACTGGTGGTGGCTTTATAATCGGATTGACAAAGAGAGCATTACACGGGACCTTGAGGAATTCAGGCTGAAAGGCATAAGTGGTGTGAACCTGATATGCACAGGCGGTTATGCAGGTCAAGCACCACTTCCTGGCGTGACTTTTCTCAGTAAGGAGTGGAGGGAACTCTTTCGCCATGCTTTAACTGAAGCAAGGCGCTTAAATATTGAAATTGGCTTTAATATGGCCGGAGGATGGACAATGATGGGGCCATGGGTTACTCCTGATAATGCTATGAAAAAAGTTGTTTATTCAGAACTGATCCTCTCCGGACCAAAAAAGTATTCTGCCAAACTGCCTCAACCTGAAATAGTCGATGGCTATTATAAGGATATATGGGTTCAGGCGTTCAGGATTAAGGATGACGGAGAAAAAAGCCCTATCGGGTCATTGACAAACCTTACAGACAAAATGAAGCCTGACGGACAATTTGAATGGGACGTCCCTGAAGGTAAATGGGTAATACTACGGTCCGGTTACACTCTCACCGGTCATCAGTGGAGCAGATGGTATGCATATCCCAAAGGTGATACTTTTGATGGAGGAGAAGGCTACGAGATTGATTATTTAAGTACCAAGGCACTGGAAAATCATTTCAACCACCTTGGAAAGCTTGTCCTTGATGAAACCCGCAAAGCCGGAGCCAATCTGGCATATCTGTGGTCAGACAGCTGGGAATGCGGCAAGCTGACCTGGACACAGGATTTTCCCAACCAGTTTTTAAGGTTCCGCAATTATGACCTGACTCCATTTATGCCGGTACTTGCCGGTTATACTGTTATCGATTCACTTGTATCAGCCCGGTTCCGTGATGATTTTGACCGTACCATACAGGATTGCATTTCTGAGAATTATTACGGCCGTTTTGCTGAGTTGTGTCATGAGAATGGTATGAAGGTTGGAAACGAAGCAGGAGGTCCCAATGACATTCCTCCTCAGGATGTGCTGAAGAACCTTGGGAGATGTGATATACCTGCCGGAGAATTCTGGGTGAATTACAACTTTCCCGATAAGTACAACCCGGGCAGGTTCCTGAGGCTTAACCTGAAGCAAACAGCCACAGCTGCTCATATCTATGGCAAAAAGGAAGCCATGGCAGAGTCTTTCACACAGATGGAATATGACCGGACACACTGGTCGATGGGACCTTTTGATCTGAAACCCTATGCAAACCAGGCATTCTGTGATGGTATTAACCGAATAATGCTTCACCAGGCTACATGTCAGCCTCCATCCGATGGCAAACCAGGGTATGAGTTCTGTGCAGGACAGCATTTTACTCCTAACATAACCTGGTGGGAGCAGTCGACTGCGTTTTTCACCTGGCTTTCACGCTGCCAGTATATGTTGCAACAGGGGAAGTTTATTGCTGATGTCTGCTTTTACCTGGGCGAAAGGCCTCCAACACTTGTGCCACCCAAATACAATGTACCATCACTCGGTCCTGGCTATGATTGTGATTACAGCAATGCTGAAGTGCTAATTACCCGGATGTCGGTCAAAGACGGAAGGATAGTACTGCCTGATGGCATGAGTTACAGGTTGCTTGTGCTGCAGAACTGTACCTCTCCCTCAGCAGAAATATGCAGCGAAGTGGGAAAGTACCAGAAACTTAATGTTTCCGAATTGCCATATACCGGGATGTCTGTTGAGGTCATACAAAAGATAAGTGAACTGGTTCGCAATGGAGCTACTGTAGTCGGTCCTCCTCCAGACATGTCAGCCGGACTGAAGAACTATCCGGTTTGCGATGAGCAGGTAAGGATAATTGCGTCAGAAGTATGGGGTGATCTGGACGGCAAGATCCGAACAGAAAGAAATTATGGAAAAGGTCGGGTTATCTGGGGTAAAACACCGCGTGAAATCCTTCTCAGTGATGGTTTTAAACCTGACTTCACATACTCCGGTCAGGACAGCCTTCCTGATCAGTTCGATTATATTCACCGCACTGCTGGTGAAACTGAGATCTATTTTGTTATAAACCGGAATAAACTTCGCAAGATCCAGGATTTCACTTTCCGTGTAGCCGGGAAACAGCCGGAAATATGGGATCCTGTTAAAGGTGAAATGCGCGAAGCTGCTGCCTTCAGTCAGAAAGATGGATACACAACTTTACCGTTGGATATCGAGGAGTTTGGCTCCTGTTTCATCGTATTTAATAGAAAGATATCGCAGCACGCAAAGGGCAAAACCAGTAGAAATTTCCCCGAACTTAAAGATCTGACCGTACTTAATGGTCCCTGGAGAGTAGAATTCGATCCTCTACGAGAGGGACCGGAAGAGGCAGTTTTTGATTCACTTGAAAGCTGGACAAAAAACAAGGATGACAGAATAAGGTATTATTCCGGTAAGGCTACTTACAGAAAAACTTTTGATCTTGTAAACATACCTGATAAACGCATCTTTCTCGACCTTGGGAAACTCAATCATGTTGCAGAAGTACATCTTAACGGCAGGTACCTCGGAATACTCTGGTGTTCTCCATGGCGAGTGGAAGTCACAAGTGATATCAGAGCTTCGGGCAATCAGCTGGAAGTAGATGTCATCAATTTATGGGCAAATCGCGTAATAGGCGACCTGAACCTTCCCAGAGAGAAAAGGCTTACGGCCACACACGACTTCTTCCGTTTTGATGAGTTCAGGAAAAACACTCCTCTGATCGAATCCGGATTATTTGGACCTGTCAGCATTTCAATAAGTGAGTAAATTTTTCCCCATTTACCTCAACACTTTAATAAAATAGCCATATCAGGCAGGTAAGATACATAAGCACAAACACATCGATCTCTGCATTGCCATCTGGCTTCGTCAGATAAAGTCTTAAGCTTAAGCGAAGGATGTAGCCCTGAGGCATTCAACGAGTTTATCAGCAAAAATGCAGGAAGGGATCTTCTTTTTGGTAACAACGTCTGACTTTCTGTAATATTCCCGGAGGTTTAAAGCCATGGAAGTTCCTTCAAGATGGGAATCATGAAGGCAGAGAACAATAAATTCCATGAGACTTATAATTCTGAAATGTTATACTTATCTTTAATAAGTAGTAAAACTCAAAATATATTGTTTAATAATGTGACATAATTGTTGTTTTACCTGTAGCCGCATTTTAAAGCCTGGCTCATCACAGCATGAATGGTCCGACAACTTCCGAACAGGTAAATATTGCCGGATTTAATTGCTGCCTTAAGGATCACTTGCAGGATATGGTTTACAGGTCTGATTCAAAATTTTAAAATTCCAGCTTATGCAATTTCAAGCAACCAGATTCATCGTTATTCTGACACTGTTGTGCTACGCTTCTCAACAGGGTAATTGTCAGGACAATCTCTTCATACGTCAGCTGAAGCAAAGCCATAATCTTCAGACACTGATGAAACCTGACTCTTCAACAATGGGATTTACCACCTGGAAAAAGAAAGAAATAATCAGGTCATTAACTTTACCCCTGGGGCAACGGTTTAATGATTTAAAGATCAAGGGCCCCGGTAGTCTTAAAATCGCGGAAAATGAAACAATCTCCGGAGGAGGAAGTATACTGCTTGAAACACCAACATCTCTGGCTGTAAAAAATCCAACCAACAGATCTTATGCTTCTGCTGAGATGATAATACCACTGGATAGTGCAAATCTGGAAAGCTATAACCGGATAACAGGCTGGGTTAAATTAGACGCACCAGGCTTTTATTCTGCTTTTGTCGGAGTGACGCTTTACAATGATGGAAAGAAAATTACGCCCACACCCGGAAGATTTGAAGGGCAGCATTATGTTACAGTGTATCCCGGTCAATGGCAGCAGATTATATGGGAGATCCCAGACCTGTATCGCGATAAGGTTACAGGTATTTCAGTGAGTATTATGCTCAGCGGTTCACCTGAGGGAGCCAGTGATCGTTTTAAGCTCTATATTGATAAACTGAGTATTGATGAGGTTTTGCCTGAAATAAGCCGAGGATTTGATCTCAGAAAAAATTCATTCGCATATTGTCACAGCGGATATATAACGGACGCACGGAAACAGGCACTTGTGCAGAACTTTCAGGATACACACTTTCAGGTACTTAATGAAAAAGGCAAGGTGGCTTTCGAGGGTGCCGGTAAAAAACTTGAAAACGGATTTGTGCTGTTGGATTTCAGCCCGTTGGATATTTCCGGATTCTATAGTTTAAAAATGGGTGCCAGTACTTCCGGTAAATTCCCTATCGGAGAGAATGCCTGGTTGTCCACAGCCTGGCGCACTCTCAATTTCTTCTATGCCGAGCGTTGCGGCTTTGATCAGCCTGGGATTCACCAGGTCTGCCACAAGGATATCTTTAGCGTTCATCCCGATGGCAGACGTATTACAGTCAACGGTGGCTGGCATGATGCAGCTGATCTTACACAGGGTGTTGGCAATACCGCCAGAGGCATTATATCAATGCTTGAGCTGGCAAATACTGTTAAAACCATTCATCCCGATCTGTATGTTCGGCTTTTGGAAGAAGGACGCTGGGGACTTAACTGGTTGCTGAGTACCCGGTTCGGTGATGGATACCGTGATGGGGGAATGATCGTGGGTATATGGACGGATAATGTGATCGGCACAAAAGATGATATGGAAACGAAAGCAACCAATAACCCGTTTGATAATTATATTTCGTCTATTGCTGCAGCTTCGGCAGTACCTTATTATGAATCAGCTGATCCGGTCTTTTCATCATGGTGCCGTAAAGCAGCAATTGAAGATTATTCCTTTGCAACAGACATGTTAGGTCAGATACTGAACCAAAAAAATGAAGCAGAACTTTATTCAACTGCAACAATAGCTGCAATGCAGCTATATCAGCTAACCGGGAAGCAGGAATACCTCGATAATGCCGTTAGCTATGCGAACATAATAATAGAGTGCCAGCAACTCGAAAGACTCAAAGACTGGAGTATCCCTCTTCACGGATTCTTCTACGAATCACGGGATAAAAAATGCCCTCTGGCATTTTTCCATCGCAGCAATGAAGAATTGATGATCCAGGCGCTTTGTATTTTGCTTAATAATGCACCTAAACACCCGGATTCGTCAAAGTGGATGGCTTCCTGCAAGGCTTATGCTGACTATATACGCGATATTTCCAAAACCATTGAACCCTATGAAATTTTACCCGCAGCTGTTTATCAGCTCAACAATGCGGATTTCAGCGGGATCTACCACGAAGGAGCGAAGGTTGGCCTTCCTTCAATGGAAGAATTTAATGCCCAGGTTATAAATGGTATTCATCTCGGAAAAGACTTCTATCTGCGTCGTTTCCCGGTAGCCTATCAGTTCCGAGGCTTTCACGCTGTGGTTATGGGAAAAGCCAAAGCTGCTTTTTTGCTTTCTGAATTACTGAATGATAAGGAGTTAAGAAATATTGCCACACGGCAGCTGGAATACATAGTGGGCTATAATCCATTTGCCATAAGTACAATCTATGGGGAAGGATATGATTATCCCAATCTGTATGGTGGCTATCTTGGTGATGTGGTTGGGGCTGTTCCTGTGGGGATCGAGACCTTTGAAAATGAGGACAAGCCCTATATGCCAATGCAGGTGAACGCAACCTATAAGGAAGTGTGGACCCATACAACAGCTTCAGTGATGTGGCTGTTATCCCATCTGTCAGCCCGCTAACGCAATGGCTGCAACTTTTGTCCGTTCCGTATACTGAAAAATATAGAGAGTGAGAGCGAGTGCGAACACTCTCTTCTCTTTTTCTCAAGACTCATACTCACACTTTTTTCATCTCCCCCTCTCCCTTTCTTTCTTTTCTGAGCTTTTCAAAACTTCACTAATCCTGAGGATGAGTTATTTGAATCCACAAATGAGTCCGGGAGATGGTGCAATTATAACTGATTATGGTATCTTTGTGTTGACAGTTATATTTCCATTTAGGTTATCTTTTGTTAAAGTTTATTTAAAAGTTACGGGGAATCGTTAAACAGATCTCTGTGATTTTTGTTTATAAGGATAACAAAACCGAATAAATCAATAAAATGAGAATTACTTCTTCAGTTGTTTTTTTAACAGTATTTTTTATTTCCTCATGTAAACATGACAAGGGGGGTGGTCCTTCTGCTGAAATGGCACGAGAGTACGCTGTAACTACTATTAATCCGGTAACCGTGACAATTCATCAGCAATTTCCGGCGACTATTGAAGGGCAGCGGGTTATTGAAATAAGACCTATGATAAGCGGATATCTCCAGGATATTTTTGTCAATGAAGGCGATCATGTGAAAAAATGGCAGCTTCTTTTTAAAATAAGGAATCCAATGTACGAGCAGCAGGTGATAACAGCCAGAGCGAGCATCAACAGAGCTGAAGCCGATGTCAACACTGCTAACATGGAAATAGAGAAAATCAGGCCGCTTGTTGATAAACAGATAGTAAGCGATTACAGGTTAAAATCAGCGGAGCTTAATCTAGGATCGAAAAAAGCCGTGTTGGAACAGGCAAAAGCTGAACTCGCCAATGCTGAAGCGAACCTTGCATATACAAGTATCAAAAGTCCGATGAATGGAATCATTGGAACATTCCCATACAAGCAGGGTGCCCTGGTAAGCAGCAACAGCCAGCAGGCATTAACCACTCTTTCGAATATTGACACGGTATTTGCCTATTTCTCCTGGAATGAAAAACAGCTTCTGGATTTTCTTTCCGGTTCACCGGGTGAAAGTCTTGATGAGAAGATTAAAAACATACCTCAGGCAACACTCATTCTCGCCAATTCAACCGAATATCCCGAAAAAGGACGGATTACAATGGCAAGCGGAATGATTTCAACCCAAACAGGATCAGCAACTTTCAAGGCAATATTTTCCAATAAGGAAGGATTGATTCGCAGCGGATCGAGTGCTACAATCAGAATTCCAGAAGTGAAACAGAGTGTTCTTGTAATTCCTCAGAGTGCAACTTACGAACTGCAGAATAAATATTTTGCTTACAAGGTCGATTCTGCCAACAGAGTTGTTTCTGTGGCTTTTGAGCCTTTGCCATCTGATGATGGTCAATCTTTTCTTGTAACAAAAGGGCTTAAACCTGGTGACAGGATCGTTGTTGAAGGAATTAATTCTCTCAAGAACGGTGTTATGATCATTCCAAAGGAAATAGCGACAAAGAATGAAAAAAAATCAGAATAGCATAATCAATGTTTAAAAAATTCATAGAACGTCCCGTACTAAGTACAGTCATTTCAATAATCATTTTCATGCTCGGGATTTTGGGTCTTGTTGGATTGCCAATCGAGCAGTATCCTAATATTGCACCTCCAACTGTAAGTGTTTCAGCCTACTATGCCGGAGCTAATGCAGAAGTAGTGCTGAATAGTGTCATCATCCCGCTTGAGGAACAGATTAATGGTGTGGAAGGTATGACCTATATGACTTCGAGCGCAGCAAATGACGGAAGCGGATCAATAAATGTCTTTTTTAAAGTCGGTGCTGATCCGAATATGGCAGCTGTCGAGGTTCAGAACAGAGTATCATCAGCAGCGGGAATTCTTCCTGCAGAAGTGACAAGAGCCGGCGTCTCTGTAAGAAAACAGCAGGCAGGAAACCTCCTTATCACTTCCCTATACAGTGAAAAACCCGAATATGATCAGATGTTTCTTCAGAACTATGCTGATATAAATATCCTGCCGAAGCTGAGAAGAGTAAGTGGAGTGGGCGGGGCTTCATCTTTTGGTTCAGCGATTTATTCTATGCGTGTCTGGCTTAAGCCCGATCTTATGGCAGTTTATGGCATTGTGCCATCTGACGTTGTTTCTGCTCTTAATGATCAGAATATAGAAGCTGCTCCGGGTCGTTTCGGAGAGCAAGGCGATCAGAGCTTTCAGTATGTGATCAGGTTCACCGGCAAGCTGAAAACTGCAGAAGAATTTGAGAATGTCATAATACGAGCCGAGGATAATGGCCAGTTTTTAAGGCTTAAAGATGTGGCACGCGTGGAACTGGGATCTCTTTCATACAACAGCGATGTAATAATGAACGGACTGGCATCCAGTACTATAGCAATAAGTCAGACTGCTGGCTCGAATGCACGGAATGTGATAAATGAATGCCTGCAGGTTTTTGATGAAGCGTCAAAATCATTCCCGGAAGGGATACATTATAAAAACCTGGTAAATGCAAATGTCTTCCTGGATGAATCAATTGAAAAGATTCTGAGAACTCTGCTTGAGGCATTCATTCTTGTCTTCATTGTTGTCTATCTTTTCCTTCAGGATTTTCGTTCCACTTTAATTCCGGCAATTTCGGTCCCTGTGGCAATTGTCGGTACTTTCTTCTTTCTTTACCTGTTCGGTTTCAGCATTAATCTTCTCACACTCTTTGCCTTGCTTCTTGCGATCGGAATTGTAGTCGATGATGCGATCGTGGTTGTTGAGGCGGTCCATGCCAAGCTTGACCAGAATTATCCCACAGCGCTCAAAGCCTCAGTTGATGCAATGAGCGAAATCACTCCTGCAATAGTCTCTATCACACTGGTAATGGCTTCGGTTTTTATCCCTGTCACATTCATTACTGGATCCTCCGGTGTGTTTTATAAACAGTTTGGTGTCACACTAGCCATAGCAATTATACTTTCGGCGATAAATGCCCTTACTCTCAGTCCGGCTCTTGCAGCATTATTCCTGAAACCAAAAAACAGGGAGCAGGTAAAACATTCAGGGGCAGGAAGATTTTTTGAGCTATTCAATGCCGGCTTTGAAGCTGGAAAATCAAAATATGTCAGGTATGTACGATTTTTTTCGAAAAGAAAATGGTTGGTGATGTCTGCTATTGTTCTTTTCAGCATAGCATTTTTCGTTCTGCTTAAACTCCGGCCATCAGGTTTTGTCCCTGAAGAGGATATGGGTGCTGTCTTTGTAAGCATTAGCCTTCCGCCGGCAGCCTCACTTGAAAGAACAGCAGTTGTAGCAGCACAGGTAGACAGCATTGCAAGAACAATTCCCCAGGTTAATAATATACTGAGATTGACCGGATTCAATTTTATTGCCGGATCGGGAAGCTCATACGCGATGGTTATAATTGACCTCAAAGAATGGAAAGAACGCAAAGGAATCACGAATGTTGATATAATACAAACCCTGATTAAGAAAACTGCCGTAATAAAAGATGCACGCCTGCTGCCTTTTTCCAGACCTACAATACAGGGTTTTGGCATAAGCGGTGGTTTTACATTCGAGCTGCAGAATATTGAGGGACACACTATTGAAGAGTTCAATATGGCAGCCCAGGATTTTCTTGCCGCACTTAACAAGAGACCTGAGATAATGTCGGCTTACACAACTTTCAATCCTAATTTTCCGCAGTACCTTTTGTCTGTAAATGTTCCTAAAGTAAAACAGGCAGGTTTAACAGTATCGGGTATTATGTCTGCAATGCAGGGCTTCTTTGGTGGAATCTATGTATCAAATTACAATCAGTTCGGCAAGCAATACCGCATAATGGTCCAGTCTGAAGCGGAAGACCGTACAAGTCCCGAAACACTTAACAGGATCATGGTGCGAACGAACAATAATGAGATGGCTCCGATAACAGAATTTATAACACTTACCAGAGTTTATGGGCCCGAACGCCTTTCACGGTTCAATATGTATCTCTCTATTTCGGTGAATGGAAGCCCCAATAAAGGTTACGGATCGGGTGATGCGATGAGGGCCATAAGCGAAGTTGCAGCGGAAACACTTCCGGCGGGATTTGGATATGAATATTCAGGTGTTAGTCGTGAGGAGCAGAATGCCAGTTCACAGACAATTTACATCTTCATATTAAGTCTTCTATTTGTTTATTTTCTCCTGAGCGCTCTTTATGAAAGTTACTTTCTTCCTCTGGCTGTCCTTCTTTCACTTCCGATCGGATTGACAGGTATTTTCATATTTGATACGATCTTCGGGATCGACAATAACATTTATACGCAGATCTCAATGATAATGCTGATAGGGCTTCTTTCCAAAAATGCCATTCTGATAGTTGAATTCGCAGCTGCAAGAAGAGAAAAAGGCATGTCTATCATTGATTCCGCTACAGAAGGATCAAAGGTTCGTCTTCGTCCGATCCTAATGACATCTCTGGCTTTCATAATAGGGATAATGCCTCTCATGTTCTCTACCGGAGCAGGTGCGAGTGGGAACAAGTCAATCGGTTTTTCTGCTGTCGGAGGAATGTTGTTTGGTACTGTTCTCGGGGTTCTTGTAATTCCTGCACTTTTTATCATTTTCCAGACCATCCAGGAAAAATTCACAAAGAATAAAGTTGTTGAACAAAGAAGTATAGATGATTAAAAGATCTGAAATGTTACTAATGCTTATCATGGCAAAAATAAAGCCGGTGTTTATCTTGCTGGCTCTGACATTCATTGTTGCATCATGCAAAGTAACGCAATTGGGAAAATTCCCGGAAATCAAAGCAAACGACAGTCTGTACAGAGATCTCAATACATCTGATTCTTCAAGTATTGCACTGGTGCCATGGCGTGAACTGTTCAAAGACACCTGTCTTCAGATCATTATTGAAAAAGCTGTAAGTAATAATCCTGATATACAGGTTGCAATTGCAAGGGTAAAAAAAGCAGAAGCAGTTTTCAGGCAAAGCCGGGCTGAGTTTTTTCCTTCTCTCAATACCGGTATCAATGCTACATATCAAAGCGTAACAGGAGGATCCGGAGTTCCTGAATATTATCAGCTTTTTGGAAGCTCAAGCTGGGAAGCTGATATATGGGGTAAATTCCGGAGTGCAAAACGGGCAAATCTTGCATCCCTTATGACAAGTGAAGCTTTTAAAAAGGCAGTAACAACCGATCTTATAGCTTCCACTGCAATGAATTATTATAATCTTCTCGCCCTCGATGCACAGCTCGGCATAACCCAGAGAACACTTGAAAAAAGAATAAGCAATGCCGAAACAATGGAAGCCTTAAGGGATAATGATGTGATAACCAGCGCTGACCTTGTACTTAGTCAGGCCAACCGCTATTCAACAGAGATCATAATTCCTGACTTGAAACAAAGGATTTATGAAACAGAGAATGTCCTTAGTCTTCTGATGGGACAGGAGCCCGGACCTATAAACAGAACCTCGCTTGAACAGCAGAATCTGTCGGAGGATCTCAGGACTGGTGTTCCTGCGCAGCTTCTTTCAAATCGTCCCGACGTTTTGGAAGCAGAGTACAGGCTGAGATATTACTATGAAACTGCAAGATCTGCCAGAGCTAACTTTTATCCTTCGCTCACAATTAATGCCAGGGGAGGACTGACTGAAACAAACCTGAATGCCCTTTTTAATCAACCTGTTTTTTTCTGGAATATAGTTGGTGGCCTTGTTCAGCCAATTTTTAACTACGGACTTAACAGACAAAGATTCCTATCTGCAACAGCAGATTTTGAGGAATCACAGGCATCCTTCAGAAAGATCCTGCTCAATGCCGGGAGTGAAGTAGTTAATGCCATGCACAGCTATGAGACAGCAACTTATAAAATGTCTATTCGAGAGAAACAGATAGGATACCTCGAGAAGGCAGTTGATTATACAACAGAACTTTTGAAATATACCTCAACAACAAGCTATATAGATGTGCTGACCTCTGAAGTAACCCTGCTTTCGGCGCAGCTTAATGGTGCCAATGATAAGTTAGAGCAGCTTCAGTCAATTGTTGCCCTTTATCAAAGCCTGGGAGGAGGATGGAAATAGAATATAAAGGCGAAAGTCATTACAAAATTCTCATTCCGGAATTATCATCTCTCCATCAGATAATAAACTTTCACAGGAATTATTAGCAGTCTCACATGAAGATCCAAAATCTTCAAAGATTACATTCCTGTTTTCCTCCAGCTGTCTATTGATCGATCTTGGACTATATTCTTAAGCCATACACCAAAACTTACATTTCCCGAGTAGGTACCAATCTGTTCAAAAGCAACAAGAAATGATTCCTGCATGATGTCTTCAGCCTCAAGTGGATCATTGACAATTCTGAGACTTGTATAATACATTGTTTTATAATACAATTTGTAAATCTGGAATTGTGCTTTCTGATCCATTCTTTTACAAGCTTCGATAAGGTTATGGGGAATGTCAATTGATGCTTCCTGATTTGAAACAATGGTTGTCATGATATTCAGTTTTTAAAATCATATTCTTGGTGGTAACAGTTTATAAATCACTGGAGTTATAATCCTTGATAATAATGTTGAACTTATCAATCCTCCGATTATAACAATTGCCAATGGGGAAAGCATTGGATTTATTGAAAGGGCTATTGGCATCAACCCTCCTATAGCAGTAAGTGAGGTTAAAATAATTGGGAGGAATCGTATTTCACCGGCTTCACGGATAGCTTCTTCCAGCGGTTTTCCTTCTTTACGCAGCTGATTTGTGAAATCTACGAGCAGGATAGAATTCTTTACCTCTATTCCGGCCAGAGCTATCAATCCAATTAATGCAACAAACGATAAGGAATTACCAGTAATCCAGAGTGCAATCAAAGCTCCTACCAAACCTACCGGTATGACAGATAAAACGATCAAAGTACTTTTAAATGTTTTAAACTCCAGGACTAAAATAGCTATGAATAAAAATAAAGTTATTATAAGGATGGTGCCAAATCCCTCGAATGTGTCCTGTCTCGTTTCAAATTCTCCACCCATCTTATATGAATATCCCTGAGGCAGCCTGAAATTATCCATTTGAGTGATAACATCATTTATTACGTTATTAGCCAGGTATCCTTGCTTTACAAAGGAACTCACTGAAACTGTTCTGATTTTGTCAAAATGATTGATTGTAAGAGGAGATGATTCCAATTTTAAAGTAGCCAGTTGTGTCAGAGGAATTGCTAAACCCTGATAATTATTTACAAATAAATTGTCAAAAATATCAAGTGTTGCTCTTTCATATTTTGGTGACGTTAGTAATATATCATAGTCATTATTGTTGTTATCTGAAAAATTTCCCAGTTTAAATCCTGCAACTGACAGATGAACCAGGCGATCAATATTCACAGTAGGAATCCCTAAACTATTTGCCTTTTCTTTATCAATATTTAGCTTGATATCACTTTTAAGATTTACTACAGGGTTTTTTACATACATTGTACCCTTTGTTTCTATCAGCAGGTTTTCTACTTTTTGAGCTATCTGACGCAATGTATCAAGATTCTCTCCTTCTAACCTGACCTCCACCGGAGCTATGATATGTGCACCCTGCTCAAGATTTTTTACTTCAATCCTGGCGTCAGGGTACCCATTAAAAATGCCTCTGATCTTTTCAATCAATTCCAGCTTTTCATCTGAAGTTGTTTCAGGATCCAGTTGTACAAAGATTTGAGCATAATCACTTTTCTCATTTTCAGGCGTTTCACTATAATATATCCATGGATTGCCCTTACCAACATTACTTGTGAAATACTTTATTTCATGAAATCTGGCCAGTTCACTCTCAACATATCTCGTTACACTATCTGTTTTGTAAATATTGGTTTGCAATGGTGTATTTATGTTAATAATAAACTGTGGTTTTTCAGAGGGAGGGAACAAACTAAAACCTATCACAGGAATTAATTGCATAGATCCAATAAAAATCAAGGCAGCAACTGATAAAGTGATTACAGGGTGTTTCAGTGCTCTGTGCAAAAGTGGGCCATATATTTTATGAATACTGGTCTGAAAAGCACGTAAAAACAAATTGCCTTTGTTTTGACCTTTGTGTTCTTTTAATATCCGGCTTGCCAGGAGTGGAACAATGGTCAATGACATAATCATTGATGCAAGCACACAGCCTACTACTGCCATTGGCAATCCCCGAATAAAATCACCGGAGCCACCGGGTAAAAATAACAATGGCAGGAAGGCAATGATCAGGGTTGCTGTACATCCGATCACAGCAAATCCAATTTGCCTCGTAGCTTTAAGGGTGGCTTCTATTCTGGAGTATCCATCCCTGAGCCATCTCTCTATATTCTCCACTACAACAATACCGTCGTCCACTAACAGCCCCAGTGCTACTACCATGCCAACAATAGTGACCTGAGTCAGACTAAATCCAAGTAAATTCAGAATTACCAGTCCGATTGAAACAGATAATGGGATGGATATCATTACAATAGAAGCGGCTCTTCCTCCTAATGGTAAAAGTGTAATTGCTATTATGAGGATAGCTATCATAAAATCCTTTCCTAAACCACCTAAACGCTTATTTACATTTGCAGCCTGATCAAAGTAATCGACCAGCTCGATATTCGGAGGTAAGGTCTTTTTAAAATTTTCAATAACCGGCAAATACAACTTTTGTGTCTGAGAAATATTGGATCCTGTTTTTTGACCTGCATTTACTAAAACACACCTGTGTCCGTTAAGACGGGTAATATGCTTGGACTCCTCATAATCAAAATGCACGTTGGCTACGTCTTTTAAACGAACATTTTTTCTGTCAATACTGTAAACAATAGTGTTCTCTATTTCTGTGATTGACTTATAATTACCACTTGTTTTAATATTGAAAGTTTTACTGCCTGCATATACAGTTCCTCCCGGAATATTGGCAAGCTCGCTCTGGATACTTGCAATAACAGCATTCAGAGGAATGTGCATTTGAGCCAGTTTGTCCAGTTGTAAATCCACCCGCAAAATTTGTTTTGGCAATCCACTGATTTCGACTTTTTGTAAAGCATTTATCTTCTCCAGCTCATCCTGTAAACTCTCAGCCTGTTTTTTCAATTGTTCTCTTGGAGCATTTTCTGAAACCAGTGCCATTTGTAAAATATTCACATCTGTTGGTGATGGCTTTGTGATATCAATGCTTAAAATATCTTCAGGTAATGTTCCACGCATGTTGTTTACCTCTCGTACAACTTCCTGATATTGTTCATTCACATTGCCACCGTATTTAAATTCTACTTCGATTATAGCAATACCATCCTTAATGGTAGTTCTTATGCGCCTTATATCCTCAAGCCCGGATATTCTTTTCTCAATGGGATCGACAACCAGTTCTTCCATATCATTAGGTGAAGTGCCGGGATAAACTACAATTACAGGGAAGTAGGGGATTTTAAGTTCAGGATCCTCAGACCGTGGCATATTGATTAATGTAGTTAACCCGACAATAATGGCCATTACAAGAATAACCAATGTAAACTGATAGTTTTTTACGGCAAATTCAGAGATTTTCATTTCAAGACTATTTATTATTTACTAAATAATTATTTATCACCGTTATAACTGATTTATCTGTCAGATAAGCACTTCCCGAGACTATCAGAGATTTGTATTCATCAAGTCCTTTTGAAACAAGAACGTTTTTTCCATCAATTGAGTCAATCGTGACTGGTACCTTTAATGCATTTGTATTATCATTTGTTACAAAAACGAATCCCTGGTCAGCATTGCCATCAAGCAATGCATCATAAGGTATTTGCCATACAAGATTCTTTTGCGATAACATGATCTCAGCTTTCCCGAACATACCCGATGCGATATTTAAGTTTCGTGCATTATTCAGTTTTAAGTCAATGGAGAAGGAACCTGTCATCTGATCGGCATTCTCAGCTTTAGAACTCACAAATGCCTGCATATCTTTGATGTCCAGGGCTTCTATTTGTACACTGGCTTTGTCATTTAATCTTATTTTAGCCCATTCTTTGTCACTTACTGCCACGCGGAGAATCCAGTCAGTCCGACCCTTACTGCTTGTTACTAATACTGGCATCCCCTGTCCTACCACTTGTCCTTCATTGACTAGTTTTTGTAAAATCACACCATCATGAGCAGCTCTTATTTCTGAGTATTGTAAATTGAATTTTGCAGCAGTCAATTGCTGTTTGGCC
>JGI20214J51088_10000934_pt1 | contig 19871 bp, 15 predicted proteins | sample WetSurMetagenome_FD_51088 | JGI IMG/M metagenome (IMG submission 51088) | reverse complement strand
GTTGGAAGCGAATATAATGCAGGGTGCCATCCTTTTTGATGTGATCAACTTCTGCATCGGCGATTGCGGTTTCGTCTCTGGGACACCAGTTGACTGGGTGTGTACCCCTATACATGTAATCTTTTTTATGAAGTAAAACGAAGCTAAGTTGCGTGCGGCGCCAATAGTCTGGGTCCATCGTCTTGTACTCGGTGGTCCAGTCAATGCTTGCACCCATCTTGAGGATGCCTTCTTTCATCATCGCAATGTATTTCTCGACTAATTCGATACACCAGGCGCGGAACTGGTCTGGGGGAACGTCGCGTTTGCGGATGTTTTTGGCTTTTTCAACTTGGATTTCTATGCCTAAGCCGTGGCAATCCCAGCCTTGTGGGAACAGCACGTTGAAGCCCTGCATGCGTTTGAAGCGGGCAACCATGTCAAAGTATGTCCAGTTGAGGACATTGCCCATGTGGAGTTCGCCTGACGGGTAAGGCGGCGGAGTATCAATGCTGAAGGGCGTGCGAACTTTGTTGTTCCAGTCGTAGTGGTAAATGCCCGTTTCTTCCCATTTACTTTGCCATTTCTTCTCGATGTCAGCGAAATTGTATTCTTTAGGCATAGGCTGCAAGCTAATCAATCCTCTTCTTTTTGTTGGTGGTAGGAAAACTAAAATATAACCTAAAAACATTATCCCCTTAGTTCTTGGGGAGCTGGGAAAAGTACCTGGCTGAGAGGACGGCTGTTTGCTGTCGACCCTTAGGAACCTGAACCAGGTAATACTGGCGGAGGGAAAAACAATTGACTGCAAATCAACCTAAAGAATATACTAGTGAATCAACATCCCGAGTTTTAGCTGAAATCGCCATCTTTACAGCATTGGCGACGACGTTGAGTTTAATAGTCATCTACGTCATGCCGCAGGGCGGCTCCATAACATTAGCCTCAATGGTTCCAATTATTTGGTTGGCACTCAGAAGAGGTCCAAAAATAGGCATAGCCACGGGTATTCTCTACGGAATAATACAGTTTATGCTTTTGCCCTACGCGATTGACCNTATACAAGTGCTGCTGGATTATCCTTTAGCGTTTTCTGTCTTAGGTTTAGCTGGCTTCTTCCAGACAAGACCTATTGTAGGTGCAGCGGTAGGTATTGCTGCGCGATTCGTGATGCATTTCATTGCAGGTGCAGTCTATTGGGCCCCCGTATACGCTCCAAACTTAGACCCAATCGCCTACTCAGCTGCCTACAACGGTAGCTACCTCTTGCCCGAACTGGTAATAAGCGGATTCATACTCTACTTGCTGCAGAAAAGCAAAGTGCTGCGAGCGTACATGTAATGGGGAAACTTGCCGCTACAGAACTTCAAAAAATGTTGGAATGCATTAAGAGAGATTTTCGAGTGATCGTTCCGCCTATGGTTGGGTACGATGCGGGAGTGCACCTTTTACATGGTAAGTACGTGGCGGTTGCAACTGACCCATGCACTGGGGTTCCTGAAGAATGGTTTGGGTGGCTGCTTATAAATTATCCAGCTTCCGACGTGGCGCTTTTCGGCGCTAAACCAGAATTCTGTACGATAAACCTCCTCGGACCAATAGGCACAAAACCTGAAGTTTTCCAACAAATCATGAATCAAACCTGTAATGCAGCCGACGAATTGGGCATAGCCATCGTTCGGGGGCATACAGGAATGTACGATAGTCTAAAAGATATGCTCGGAGTTTGCACAGTTTACGGAACCGTAGAACCCAAAAAGTTGATTACTCCAGGAAACGCCAAGCCGGGCGACTTGATTTTGTGCACAAAACCATTAGGATTAGAAACTGTAACCAACTTCTCACTCATCCAAAAAGAAAAAGCTCAAAAGTTATTCGGCGCTAACAAGCAAGCAGAACTCGCTAAACAGGTTTACATGCAAAGCTGCGTAAAAGAAGCTCTCCAGCTTGCAGAGATTGAAGGGGTGCATGCCATGCATGATGCGACAGAAGGCGGGTTTGTTGCATCACTCAACGAGTTATCTGTAGCTTCCAAGGTTGGGTTTAGGGTAGAATGGGAAAGAATTCCTGTTACAAAAGAAGTTTATTCAATAAAAGAGCACTTTAAACTTACAGACGACCAGATGATGGCGATGTCTTCGACGGGCACGATTTTGGCGGCTACAGCGCCACTAGCCCGAGAAAAAGTCAAAGCTGCTTTGGAGAAAATTGGGCTTTCGGCTTATTTTTTGGGCAAATTCACAACGGACAAAGAACAAATTCTAATTAAGAAAGAGAGAGAAGTGCAGTTTCCTCAGCTCGCCGACGACCCTTACACTAAGATTCTTTATAGTAAATAGTTACTTTTTCAGTTCCTTTAATACAAAGTTGACTATTTCTTCGGCGATGTTAACTTTTGCAACAACCTGCAGCCCTTTCCATCCGGGTTGGCTGTTTACGTCAACGATTCGTGGTCCATCAGGTCCTTCAAGGATGTCAACTCCCGCGATTTTGCAACCTACAGCTTTAGCGGATTTTACGGCTATTTCCTCAAACTCTTTGCTAATTGTTGCTGGTGCCGGTTTGGCTCCTTGACTGTAGTTAGTTTTCCATCCTGTAGCTACTCTACGCATGGATGCGACCACCTGGTCACCAATTACAAAGGCACGGATGTCTGAGAATCCATGCGGGACGAATTCTTGCATGTAAATGACGCCGTGATGGAAAGTTATGGCTTTGAAGACAGTGTCAGCGATATCTATGTCGTTGACGCGTGTGGCGCCTTGTCCACGTGAGCCGAAGATTGGTTTGACTACGATGTCGCCGCCGAGTTCGTTAAAGGCTCTTAGGGCTTCGTTGACGCTTTCTGTGGCTAAGGTGCGTGGTACAGGAACACCTACATCTTCAAGGATAGCTAGGATGTCGTATTTGTCGACGCAGTGCTCGATGGCGGTCGGTGGATTCACCATATAGAAGCCTTTGCGTTCTAGTTTGTAGAGCATGTCCATGCGGAAAACCAGTTCTTCAAGTGATCCCCTCCCAATTGGGCGAATAATCAAAGCATCTAAATCGTCCAAGATGCTGGTGCCGTTAACTTTAAAATAGGGTCTATAAGCCAGGCGCGCAACAAGTCTTGGAAAAGTGAAGCATTCGTAGGGGATGCCCCGTTTGGTTAGTGCTTCTCTGACTTGTGTGGAGCTCCATGCTTCCATGTTCCGCGTCATTATTCCAAATTTCAATGCTGATCGGTCCTTGCTTTGGTCTTTAGAACATGCTGAGAGAATATGCTCTTAAAGTTTCCGCGGCAAAATGAAAATTGGAGTTATTTGATTCTTTCAAGGCGCAGCGTATTCAGCAAAAGTAGCATAGTTACTCCGTCGTCGCCTGAAGCAACTGTAAACCATAGCGGCGTTAACCCCATCAGGCCCAACGCGCCCAAAACCAGCTTAACAATCAGTGAAGCGGCGATGTTTTGTCTTGCAATTGTCATTGTTTTTTCACTTAGTTTGAGCAGGTATGGAATTTGCGCAAGCTCATCCTTAACCAATACCACGTCAGCAGATTCCAACGCAACATCTACTCCACCCGCTCCCATCGCGATTCCAACATCAGAAGCGGCAAGTGCAGGCGCATCATTAACGCCATCACCAACCATAGCCACCAAACCATCTTTTCCCTTCATATCTTCAATACATTGAAGTTTGTCTTCAGGTAACAGTTCAGCATGCACTTCATCGATTCCTAGTGTATGGGCTGTTTCGTTGGCAATCTCAGTTCTATCGCCAGTCAGCATGGCGGTTCTTATGTTGGCGCGCTTGAGGGCATTAATAGCTTTTAAGGCGTCTTCTCGGACTTCGTCAACCACGCAGACTGCAGCCAACCCTGTTTTGCCAACAGAAACACAAACGGCACTATGGCTATCGCCTTCAAGTATCTCAAAGGCATCTGTACAATCACAACCCAACTCACGCATTAACTCCAAGTTGCCTATTGCAACATGTTTACCGTCGACGATACCAACGATACCTTTACCTGGAACCTCCAGAACATCCGTCACTTTTACTTTGCTAAGGTCAATGCCCCGCTCTATAGCCTTGCGCACTATAGCCTGGGCGACTGGATGGTTAGAAAACTGATCAAGAGCTGCAGCGTAAGTCAAGGCTAAATATTCATCTTTAGAAGTATCTGGTCGCCTAATTTCATGGACCGCTTGACGCCCAAGCGTTAACGTGCCCGTCTTGTCGAAAACCACAGATTTTACCTTTGCCAATTTTTCAATAAAGATTCCACCCTTGATTATAACGCCTCTTTTAGCTGCAATTGTTATAGCAATGAATACAGTTGCTGGAACTGAAATTATGAAGGCGCTGGGACAAGAAACCACGAGGAGTATCAGTGAGCGGTAAAACCAGGTTTGGAAACTTCCGCCAATAAGGTACGGCAAGGCTCCTGCGGTGAAAACTGCAAGTGCAATAACTATAGGCACATAAAACCTAGCGAACCTGTCAACCAATCCTTCAATCGTTGCTTTTCTTTTCTGGGATTCCACAACAAGCTGAACAATCCTTGAAACTAAGGTTTCGGTGGCTTTCTTTGTAACTATAATCTTTAGCACGCCAGTCGTGTTTAATGTGCCAGCGAAAACGCAGTCATTTACTTTTTTGGGCACAGGCACAGATTCCCCTGTAACCAACGCTTGGTCAACATGTGAAAAACCATAGACAACGTTGCCGTCCAAGGGAATTCTTTCGCCAGGCTTAACAAGAAGGATTGATCCAGTTACTACCTCGTTTACGTTAACACTTTTTTCCTCACCTTGACTTATTAGGCGAGCGTTTTCAGGAATGACTTTGGATATTTTCTCAACCGTTCGTTTTGCTCTGTCTTGGATGTACCCCTCAAAGTACTCTGCTAAGCAGTAGAGGAACAACACTGTAGCAGCTTCAAATCGGTAATCGAGGAAAAGGGCGCCTAAACCTGCAACCGCCATTAGGAACTCTACGCTGAAGCGTCTCTCCAAAACCAGCTCCTTTAAGCCGACAACTCCAATGTAACTTGCTGTAGTCAAGACTGCAACGTAATGAAATATCATGGACAAAGTCGCAGGAGCATTCACAATAGGCATAGTGAAGCCCAATGAAACCCCTTTTGCGAACAGATCCAATAAACCGCTGACAAGAATAGTTACGCCTAACCAAACACCGAACCCAACCAGCACACGCTTGTTGTGTGCCTCTTCTTTTTGTTTCTCTGGTTTCTCTTTGCATGTACCCATTTTTCTCAACCGAAAATTGCTGAAAAAACTGTTTATACGTAAGAAATAAGGGTTTATCAAAGTATTCATTTAAGNATTGGTTTAATTAAGCCTTTTTTAACTNGTCTAAAGCGCAACCTCTATCTCAATGATGACTGTCGTTTTTTTGAGACTCACGATAGGTGAGGTTATTTTAAATGTAATTGGTAAGGTTACGGCATTGTTGACAAGTATACTTTCAAAGGGTTACTTGTCAAATAGATTAAGGAGAAAAAGAAAAATGAATCAATTAAAAGGCAAAACTAGAAACTCTTCAATTGCGCTTTTTCTAATGTTGACAATTGCAGCATCTTCACTTTTAATTGTACTACCCACCTCCAATGCACATACCCCTCCGTGGAAAATTCCAACCTATTCGTACATCACAGCTTCACCCAATCCAGTAGGTGTTGGTCAAACCCTGACTCTCGCATATTGGCTTGACAAACTGCCGCCAACAACAGCTGGTTTCGCTGGAGACAGATGGCGCAACCTCCAAATAGAGATTACAAAACCTGATGGATCCAAAGAGACCTTAGGCCCAATTAATTCAGACCCAGTTGGCTGTGGCTACTCTATATTCACTCCAGACGCAGTAGGAACATACACATTCTTCTTCACTTTCCCCGGACAGACTCTCTCACGAACTGGTCCTACAGGACTTGTCGGAAGCGCTAGTGACTATGAAAACGATACTTATCTGCCAAGCAATGCAACAGCGACGATAGTCGTTCAACAAGAACAAATATCCAACCCACCAATCTATCCACTGCCAAAAGAGTATTGGACACGTCCCATTGAAGGACAGAACAACGGATGGTACCAAGTTACATCAAACTGGTTAGCAGGCGCCCATGAAATTCAGAAGTTCCAACCCGACGGCATCGCTCCAAATAGTGCCCATATAATGTGGACAAAACCTGTTAGAGATGGAGGCGTCGTCGGAGGAACCAACACAAGAGAAAATGGCACCACCTACTACGACGGCACTGAATACGAAATGCAATTCCAAAATCCACTTGTAATGTATGGCAGACTTTACTACACGCAACCTTTAGGCAGCACAAGCGCAAACGGCGGATACATCTGCGTGGATCTTCGCACGGGAGAAACCGTGTGGTCTAGCAACGTAATCGGCACTTCTGCAGCTACCGCTCCATCATTTGGTCAACTGTATGCCTACGATTCAATGAACCAACATGGAGTCGTTCCAAACGGCTACCTATGGACATCCAACTTCGCAAACGCGTATGATCCATTAACGGGCAAAATGCTCTTCAACATGACTGATGTCCCTTCAGGCACCGAAGTGTATGGCCCCAACGGCGAGATACTGAGATATGTACTCAATGTAAATGCCAAATGGCTAGCGGTATGGAATAATACTGCTGGTCACAGCTTAACTGGTTCGACCATAGCCACAGATTTCACCAGCACAGGTTATAATCAATGGCGACCCATAGGTAAAAGCGTCAACATGAGCGATGCCTATTCCTGGAACGTCACAATACCCACTTTGCCGGTAGGATCAACTATTCGCCAGGCAATCTTCGATGACATATTGCTAGGCAGTAACGGCTCATTCGGAGGAGTCAGCGAAATAAACCCAGGCTACACAATGTGGGCGATAAGCCTCAAACCGGAATCACGCGGAACTCTACTGTGGTCAAAAACTTACGCAGCACCACTTGGCAATCTCACCAGAAGCTTCAGATTCATCGATCCGGTGAACCGAGCATTCATTTTCTGGGATAAAGAAACTGTGACCTATTCAGCCTACAGTCTTGATGATGGAAGATATCTTTGGACAACACCCTCTGAGAACCCCTGGAACTTATACGCTGGCGGCGGTGGCGCTCTTTGGACTCAGTCTGTTGCTTACGGAAGACTTTACTCTACGGGCTATTCCGGTATAGTCTACTGCTACGACACTAAAACTGGCAGCCAACTTTGGAACTTCAGCACAGGTTCGATGGCCGGATTCTCAACCCCCTACGGTGGCTATCCACTTGGCCTTTCAGCGGTCGCCGACGGAAAACTCTACTTGCACACCAACGAGCACTCTTCAGGTGCACCCTACTGGAAAGGCTCACCCCTCATGTGCCTCAACGCGACAACAGGTGATCTAATTTGGTCAATACCCTTCCATGGATCCTCTGGCTATGTACCTTGGGGCTATGCTGTTGCAGATGGGTACCTTGTTGGACTAAACCTGTTTGATGAACAAATTTACTGCTTCGGAAAAGGTCCAACCGCAACTACAATTACTGCTCCCGACGTTTCAATTGAGCTTGGTAAGTCTTTGGTGATTAAGGGCACAGTGACCGACATATCCGCTGGTACAAATCAAGCTGAGCAGTCTGCTCGTTTTCCAAATGGCGTTTCAGCAGTTTCTGACGAAAGCATGAGTGATTGGATGCAATATATATACCAGCAAAAGCCACGCCCAACAAACATAACAGGTGTCAAAGTTACATTAAGTGTCATTGACGGCAACGACAATTTACGAGAAATTGGCATAATCACAAGCAATGACGATGGTTACTTTAGCTTGAACTGGACTCCTGACATCGCAGGTCTATATACTGTATATGCATCGTTCGATGGTAGCGAATCCTATTGGCCTTCACACGCAGTTACTTCTTTTGCGGTTGACTCAGCGGCACCCACATCATCGCCATATCCAGTGACTATTCTACCCCCAACAGAGACCTACATCCTAAGCGTAGGAGTAGCAATCATCATAGCAGTTGCAATTGTCGGCGCGCTTATGCTTATGGCAATCAAAAAAAGACAATAAAAGGACACAAAACATTATGACAACCCTTTTCCCTTTTTATTTTTTTAAATCTGAAAAAGCGATTGTTTAGTTGTCCGTTTCGATCGGTTGATAAATTAGATTTATTATCGTCGATAACATTTGAGCTTTGATCTATTTACATTTTAATATTGCCCTTATTTTCTCATGCACAATTTCTGTAGTGCGAAGTTTGCCTCTTCGTAGGTTAAAAGCTACTAGTAGAAATGTAGCGTAATTTATAAACTGCCAGCTTTTTTTCGCACTCACGATAGGTGAGGTTTTCTTAAATTCATTTGACAAGATAAGACATTGTTGACAAGAAAGCTTTCAAAAGTTTAGTTGTCAAACAAAATTAAGGAAATGAAAAAAAATGAACTTTGAAAAGAAAAAAACTATGGCTTCTTTAGCATCAATTATCCTGACCATAACCATTGCTGTTGCAATANTACCCACCTTTCCGCAAGCCAATGCAGCTGTCTACACTAATAATTCCTTTGTCTACTGCTTCGCTTCGCCAAACGTCGTCGGCGTAGGTCAAGAAGTTTTAATTGTCATGTGGACGGCGGACATGCCACCAGACATCGGTGAAACCGCTGGTACTGTAGCTGCACCGAATGGTAGAGCAGGATGGGCTAATATACAGATAGTAATCGCAAAGCCCGACAACACTACAGAAACCTTTACTATACCTTGGACCGACCCAGTGGGAGGCGGATTCATACAGTTTACACCTGAAACCGCCGGCAGTTATCAAGCTCAAACGATATTTCCAGCAGTCTGGAAAAACACAACGGTGGATCAACGTTTCTACAGCGCTGCTACAAGCGAACTTGTAACGTTTACTGTACAAACTGAACCAATCACAGCCTTCCCAGAATCACCTCTCCCTGAAGGATATTGGACACGCCCAATAAACGCTCTCAATAGAGGTTGGTATGTACTTGCTGGCAACTGGTTGAGTGGTGCAGCTCAACAGCCAGCAGGTGCCGCAGGTGGTACAACTTCGCAACTAAGCTTAGGCCAAGGACCTGAGAGTGCACATGTAATGTGGACTAAACCTTATTATGCTGGAGGCATCATGGATGAAATGTATGGGGCTACGGGATATGAAACCTACTACTACCAAGGCTTCATGTTCGGCGCAAACGCTGGCAGCGGACCTATCATTGAAAACGGCAGAATCTTCTATGACTATCGTGCTAACGCCCATCAATGGCAAGGCTATTTCTGCGTAGATCTATACACTGGTGAGACACTCTTTTATCGCAATTCAAGCACCCCATCCTTCGGTCAAATATACAACTATGAGTCACCAAACCAACACGGTGGAATGCCCTACTTGTGGAAAACCACTAACGTCATTTTGCCTCAAGGATACGTAAGTGCTAGTGGTCTGAGTAGTTGGGAGCTGCAAGATGGATACACAGGTGAACCAATTACCTTAGTTGCCAACGTGACCTCCGGAGGCACCGCAGTCTATGGCAAAGACGGAAGCATACTACGTTACAACATAGTTAACCTCGGAACAACTCCTTCACCAAAATATTATCTGCAAGTCTGGAACTCCTCAGCGATAAAAACTATGCTGCAAGGAACCTCAGGAACCAACTACTGGTCTTGGCGACCTGCTGCAACAAATGACAGCCGACAATCTGAAAGGCTCTACTCAATGTACGTACATGATGGAAGCAAAGCTTTCTCGCTAAATATGTCAATAGCAACGAATAACATACGAGGCCCAATCAACGCAATCCAAAACCAAACATGCACTATAAGAGTAGTGCGTGAAGGTGAATTTGTGATCTTGGGAACAGCTGGAATGAACGATGACACTGGAACTATAACAGGCTACAATGTCGCTCTAAGTTTAGAACCTGGAAAAGAAGGCACTAAACTCTGGGATTCGACGTTTACGCCACCTAAAGCACCAAGCAACGTAACAATTAGCATTACAGGCGTTTATCCTGAAGACGGTGTTATACTCTTTGAATCTCCGAAACTGCTCAAACGCTGGGGTTTCGATCTTTATACGGGACAACAACTATGGGAAAGCCAACCAGAACCAGCAGGCAATTATTACGGCATGAGTGACAACGTCTACGAAGGCAAACTGCTCACATGCGGTTACGCCGGAGTACTCTTAGCTTATGACATAAAAACTGGCGAAATCCTGTGGAACTTCACTGCGAGAAGTGAAGGCTTCGAATCTGCCTATGGCGGTAATTACCCCATGGGCATAAGCAACATTGTGGACGGCAAAATCTACATAGGCACCGGCGAACATTCATGGACCCAACCTCTTTACCGCGGCAAAGTTTTACAGTGCATCAATGCGTCTAACGGTGCATTATTATGGAATATTCCAATCGCAGGAGTTTCAATGCCCTCAGGAAACGCTGGTAACAATTTTGCAATAGCGGACGGCTATCTATTAGCTCTCAACGGATATGACGCGATGGTCTACTGTATCGGAAAAGGACCCAGCGGAACCACAGTCACCGCTTCACCTAAAGCTTCAGTTTTGGGCAACGATGTTCTTGTCGAAGGCACGGTTACCGACCAGTCACCCGCAGGTAAACGTAACATAAATGGCGGCATGGAAACACCACTCAAAGGGACAGCTGCAATAAGCGACGAAGACATGGCCGCTTGGATGGAATACATCTACATGCAACAAACAAAGCCTCAGACTGCTAAAGGTGTTGAAGTTAACCTAAACGCAATTGACCCCAACGGTAATTACGTACCCATAGGCAAAACGACAAGCAACATCGACGGAAATTACGCGCTTGCATTCAAACCAGATGTTCCAGGCACTTACCAAATCATCGCTTCGTTCGAAGGCACCAAATCCTACGGACCCTCCTCAGCAACAACATACATTTCAATATCTGACGCAGCCTCAACAGCATCTCCGTATCCAGTAGCTGCTCAACCAGCAACAGAAATCTACTTCATAGGGTTGGGATTAGCTATAATTGTTGCAATCGCAATCGGTTTCACTGCAACCATTTTGATACTTCGTAAAAAACTATAGAAATTACCTCCAAATTCTTTTCTTTTTTTGTTAAATATTAGATTGATACCTAACTTTGGTGGGTTGTCTATCCAAGGGTTCCTTAATACAAACGATTTTTTTCTGGACATTCTTTGGTTTTTTTTCTGACTTTGCAAAAAACTTAGTTCTTCTCTCATCTTAGCACTGTTTCTAAAAATTGCCAAGGATAAACCAAGACTCACTTTGTATTGTGTCCATAAGTGACCTTCAACAACCTACCGCTAAATCTTTAGTTAAACAGCAAATGCTTAAAAATTTGTGAAGTTGAGTTATCCTGGTTTAGTTATCAATTAAATTTTGATGCAAAAAAACTGCAGTTCTATTCCTTGGGTTTTTTCCCTTGAAGTTATTTTCAAACCTGAAGTCATTTATAATGGAAGTTTTTGAGTCAATTTTAATTTAAGCCTGTTATAACCAATAGTTTATTCAATAGTGTGCGTACAATGGTTGGNCCACTTTTGAAACAACTATTTTTAAAAATAAACATTTGAAAACAAATTTATTAAAATCGAAGTTTTTTCTCTATTATTTAAAATTTGCAAAAAAATAAAAGTAACTCAAACTAGAATATCGGTTGGCAAACATGCGGAAAAAGAGCTTCTCAATAATCATTCTAATATCACTGTTCATTTCAATGATAAATGGCTTTCAACTTTTTCCTTATTGCTCAGCCAACTTTCCTGATTCAGCTCCAACGTTATCTATGCCAAGTGAACATGTTAACTATACTGTTGCAAGTGTCAATGGGACATTGTGGGCGAAAATCGATGGTGAGTACCCTATCTACATCCAAAACAGGTTTAAAGGTGACTTGCCGATGGTTTACCCGATGCCTCCAGGAACAACCAACATAACAGTAACTTTAGATGACCGAGAGCTCACTTGGAACAACTATACACAATCGAACCCTGATGCTTTACATCAAACAGCTATAGGCAACTGGTGGATGATTTATAGCATTCTACCAAATATTTCAGAATTTTTCACTCTTAGAATCCACTATGAGCATTCACTTGAAGTGCTAAATGGAAGTTATTTGTTTCTCTATGACCTAAACATCAGCCCTTACTTATCGGAGCAAAATGAGAATTCATCAGCGTTTTTTACTGTGCGTATGGAGACAAATTTTACAAATCTGCATGCTTACANTGCTCTACCCGATAGTACTGCCCGCGAGTGGAAACCCATAAACTACACGACATCAACCGAAAANTCAACGAAGGTTGTTAGTATCCTAATGTATTCTGAATATCCTGGTGTCTCTGGAAAACCGTTACCCGGAGATTTGGTTGTGGAATTCTCCAACCCTAACCAAACTTCAGATTTTCCACTGTGGATAATTGCAATTCTGTTTTTTGCTTCTTTGTTGTTGGTTGTATTTTTTTACATTAAAAGGCGAAAAATTTCAATACGACTGTGAGGAAAACTGCTGTTTATTGCTTCCAAGTTGAAGCATCTCAAGATTTGCTTTATCTCGATTGCTTATGGTTTGCTATGAGCCCAACTGAGCGTTTTCGGTAACTCGGCACGTCGAATTCAAAGAGCGATGTCTTTCTCATTTGATTCCTTCTCCCGCCTATGGCATGTATTCGTTGGGTTTAAAACGTTTTCGATGTATCTGTAGTGTTCTGTAATGTTTGTAGTCACTAAACTTCATTTTCGATTGGCTGAGTTAGTAGAAGCAGGGAATATACTCTCTAACCTTAAACTTAATTCCTAGACTGTCAGCAACCGCCTTAACCTTCACTAAATCAACTTCGGGCAATCTTACAGCAGAAACCTCAACCTCAAGCACAAGCTTAGCTTTTCGAATGAAATCCAGCACCGCTTCATAAGCATCGGGAAAAGTAGGTTTGCAGATTTCCACGTAAGTTTCCTCATTGCCGGCGTTTATGCTGACGCTGACCTTATCCACTCCCGCTTGCTTTAGCTCAGCAACAACATCCCTGCCCTGATTAAGCTCATAACCATGCCCATTTGTATCAAGACGAATTTGCAGCAGTCGTCCGTAATGTTGCCTCACCCAATGCGAAACCTTAAGCAAAACATCCAACTGCTCCGTTGGCTCGCCGAATCCACAGAAAACCAACCCCTCCCAATTGCGGGTATTCAAAACCTCGGCAAGCTCAATGATGATTTCTTCAAAGGTTGGTTCATGGGTCAGTTTGAGGTTGAAACCGCCGACGCCGAGTTTGTAACGTTTGAGGCAGAAATAGCAACTGTTTGAGCATTGATTGGTTATGTTGAGGTAAAGTGTATTATCCAACCAATAAACGCTGCTTGATAATTCATCAGCCATATTTCCATCAGTGGCTCTTAAGAGAATCTTTAATGAATATGTTAAAGAAAAACAATCCCCTCATACACCCAAATTTTAACATTCTGATTGCTTAGAAATCGCCAATAACACCCTAAACTTTTGATGCTCTTAAGACTATCCCATTAGGTCTTTCAAAAGATACTACTGCAGGCATCAAAATAGGTATTAATCAAACCCTCCCTTTTGCGTTTTCCTGCAATCGTTGAATATTAGGTTCAAAAATGTTTTCGGCGAATACTTTTTGTTTCCCGACTCAACATATAGATGTGTGAATGTTTGGTGCCGTTGATTTCAAGCTTTGACCCTTGGCGTTCAGGCCTCTGCACATGCCCACCTAAGCTTACATTTAATCCTTACACGGGATGCGACCACCAATGCACATATTGCTACGCATCAAGCTACATACCAAACTTCAAAGACTGCCACCCCAAAAAAGACGCTCTTGCAATGCTCAAACGCGAGGCCGCTAAACTTAACGGCGAAACTGTTTCTATTTCCAACTCATCCGACCCGTATCCACGAGCCGAAGCGACTGAAGGTTTAACGAGGCGGTGCCTCGAAATCCTTGTGGAAAGCAACTGCAAAATCCAAATCATCACAAAAAGCAACCTCGTAACACGGGATGACGACCTTCTTTGCAAGGTTCCTGCGACTGTAGCATTAACCATAACCACTGACAATGATCAGCTTGCCAAAATTCTTGAACCCTTTGCACCTACACCTTCTGATCGAATTAGAGCCGCTCAGGATTTAATCAAAGCAGGTATACCTATCTTGGTGCGAATCGATCCGATAATCCCTTCTGTTAACGACCAACCACAAAAACTTGTAGCAACCCTGGCAGGGATTGGCGTCAAGCANTTGACCTGCTCAACATACAAGGCAAAAGCAGACAATTGGATGCGTCTCACCCAAGCGATGCCTCAAATAGCGGAACATCTTAAGCCGCTTTATTTTGTGCAGGGAGAAAAGATCGGCGGTAGCGCTCTTCTACCAAAAGAACTAAGGTACAAAATTCTCAAGAGTATCCGCGATTTAGCAGATGCTAATGGAATGAAGTTTGGGGTTTGCCGGGAAGGCTTAACGCATCTAAACACTGCGACATGCGACGGCTCATGGTTAATGCCCAAAACAAAAGGAGGATTACGCTGATGCAAACTCGTGTGATCATGCTGGCGGATTTCGACTATTTTTATGCACAGTGCGAGGAACTACGAAACCCAACCCTCAANGACAAACCTGTCGTTGTCGGAGTATATTCAGGACGCACTGAGATGAGTGGCGCAGTAAGCACCAGCAACTANATAGCTAGAAAGTACAATGTTAAATCTGGTATGCCCCTGTTTTTGGCGAAACGTAAACTCGAAGGTACAGACGCCGTTTTCTTGCCTGTTGACCACGAATACTACGATCAAATAAGCGAGAGGATAATGCAGATTTTCCGTAGCTATGCAACCAGCCTTGAGCAAGTCAGCGTGGATGAGGCTTACTTGGATGTTACCGAAGAAGTTGAGGGCAGTTTCGAGAAAGCCAAAGAATACGCGCAAAAAATCAAAGTAGACGTGAAAAATCAGGTTGGCATCTCGTTTTCTGTAGGCGTTGGACCAAACAAGCTGGTAGCAAAGATTGCTTGTGACCGCCAAAAGCCCGACGGCCTAACTATCGTTAAACCCCAAGAAACCCGAGCGTTTCTTGAACCGTTGGAGGTTCACTGCCTTTTAGGTGTTGGCAAGAAAACGTCGGCTAAAATGGCGGAGATGGGCATAAAAACCATAGGTGACCTCGCAAAATATGATTGCCAAAGACTTCTGGAGGTATTCGGTAAAGTACTGGGCATCTATTTCCACAACGCCGCCAATGCAGTGGACAATGAACCCGTTCAAGAACAAGGAGAAGCTGAATCTATTAGCCGAATTGGCACCCTAAAACAGGACACACGTGACTTGGCGTTTATTCTGCAGAAAACCGACGAATTAACTGAGGACATTTTCAAAGAAGTTACAGCGAAAAAATTGAGTTTCAAAACAGTCTCCATATACACGGTTATGACTGATTTAAGCAGCAAAACACGTTCCGTAACATTTGAGCAACCTGCTAAGGACAAAGAAATCATAAAGAAGGACACTAAAGCGCTATTCGAGAAATACTTGTTGGAGTCTAAGCTTGAAATTCGTAGAGTTGGCGTGAAAGTTTCAGGTTTCGTCAAAGAAGAACCTCAGCAGAGGCATCTTTCAAGCTTTTTCCAATCAGTGTAATTTTAAAGCAAACTTTTTCTTTCTGCAAACTATATAGAAACTGGTGATAATTTTCTCAGTTAAAAAACAAAGGTTGCCGCCTGACCAGCAAGCTACTGACCACATTTTACGTTGGGGATACGATCATCCTGGAATAACCTCTACTAATCCGCAGTTGCAGCTGGAAAACTACACCTTAACCATCGACGGCGAAGTGGAGAAACCCATAAAACTCAGCTGGAACGACTTTTTGGCACTGCCCAAAACCGTTTCTGTTAGCGATTTCCATTGTGTGGAAAGTTGGAGTGTGCTAGATTGCAAGTGGGAAGGTGTTAAAATCAAAGACATCGAAAAACTCGTCAAACCCAAGGCTGTGGCAAGAGCAATCACTTTTGATTGCGCCGACAATTATAGGACCTCTCTTTTTCGTGAGGAACTTGAAGGCGACGAGGTGCTCTTAGCTTACAAGCTTAACGGTGAAGCGCTGGATGAGGGGCTGGGTTTTCCAGTGCGTCTGATTGTTCCGAGTAAGTATGCCTATAAGAGTGCGTTGTGGGTTGTGCGTTTGGGGTTTACGCGTGGCAAAGAGTTAGGGTTCTGGGAGAAGCGTGGGTACAGTGACAGCGCGGATGTTTGGAAAAACGACCGTTTCAACCGCTAACTGCTGAGAATGGCTGTGTAGAATTAATTGGCTTGTTGTTGGCATTATTTTTTCATTTACAACCATTTATTGATTCAAAAAACGTTTTTCACATCGGGATAAAGTTTATAAGCATAATGTGATATTTCGTTGGCTCTTCAAGAGGTCGAAAAATATGCCACAGAAAAATGATGTGAGGCACCGCTCAAACTGCCAAATAACCGCCGAAACAACGGTTAATTTAGCGCCAATTGTGCCTTTACAGAAAAGAAAAGAAGAAGCAAAAAAAGAACTCTACTTAAACAGAATATAAGCCGCAAAAGCTTTCTTTTAGGCAGACCAGTTTTTCCTCAATTTAATTCTTTTATACTTGAAACTCTTCGTTTTAACCAAGAAGAGGCTAAATCCTTGAACTACACCGAAGCCAATCTTGGAAGAATCTTCATCCTAAGACTTCACAACGACGAACGACTTCACGAAATCATTGAAAAATTCGCCGACCAAAAACAAATCAAAAGCGCTCTCTGTTTCTTCCTTGGTGGCGCNCAAGATAAAAGCAAAGTTGTGGTAGGACCCAAAGATGGCAACGCAATGCCCCCTCAACCGATGATTACTCTTTTGAAGGGTGTCCACGAAGGTTGTGGTGTTGGTACGATCTTCACTGATGCTGAAGGGAAACCCAAACTTCACATGCACGCAAGTTTTGGCAGAAACGACAATACAATCACAGGTTGTGTGCGTATGGGTGTGGATGTTTGGCAAATTGGCGAAGTGGTCATTTTAGAATTAGCAGGCGGCTCGGCGAAAAGAGCAAAAAATAAAGAAACCGGTTTTGAATTTTTGGAATGTTAACCTAAGAATCGAACGAGGAAGATTCTGTGTCCCATCCAACCGTTGAAGTCGCCCCAGAACGGCTGGTCTTGTGGGTCACCAAATCTNCCCGTAGTTGCAATCATTGCTTTAACCTGTGTATAGTCTAGTGTTGAGTTGAAGAATTGCGCGTTGATTCCGAAATCATAGAGAATTATGTATTTTACGTTTCTCTGTACACAGAGGTTTACAAACTCGGTGATGTTGAAATTGGGTTTGAAAGCATCTACTGCCAAGGCTGGGTATTGCCAAATTTGTTCTTGAGACATGTTTGGCGGTAGGTAGAATCGGAACATGTCTTGATCGAGAAGGTTAAAAGAGCAAACCAGCACGGCGGATTGGTTTTGTTCTAACTGGCGTGCCAAGTAATCTGTTGCTTCTTGAATAGGGATGTGGATTTGGTCTCTAACTGTCATTTGGTAAGAGTCATAGCTGGCATACGCCACTGCCGACGCTATTATTAGTATGAATAACGCTCCAGCAAGTTTCTTTGTACGGTCGTCCTTGATTCCGATTTGACGAGGCTTCCACGCATGAACCCTGCTGTAAAGGAACATGATGAAACAAGCAGCGGATATTGCTAAAATCGGAAAAAGGGGTGTCACATAACGCCACTGCCTATTAGGAACCAACGTAAAGAATACATAAATCACAACAAACCAAGTCAATAAGAAAATGTCCTGTTTCTTTCTTCGATATGCAAACAATCCTAAACCGCACAAGCCCAACACAAAAATCGGTAGCGAAATGGGGTGGACAGTTATGTCATTGAAGGGCCAAGCCATCTCAACAAGGTAGTAAACGGGGATAGGTTGGAATCGGTTGCTGTAGGCTGGACGATCCTGTCCGCCTTCACTCATGACATATTGCAGGGTTTGGAACTTTGTGATGCCATCGTAGTGGTAAATCATTACAAACCAGGGAACTACAACCAAGATGGCAATTCCACAAATTAGCAGAAACTTTGTTAAACTGAGTTTTAGACGTTTCCGGGACAGAAACAGAATACTAAGGAACATAGCTACAGCTGCAACAACAATTTGATACTTTGCAAGGATACCGATTCCCAAAGCTAAACCGCTGAAAAGCAGCGTCTTGTTGCTATCTTTGCTTATCCACGAGTAGAACGTAAACATAACTACGGTGAAGAAGAAGATGAGCATGGTTTCTAGCATAGTTACTCTAGAAAGCCAGAAGAACCCCGGCATAGTGCCTAAGAGAATGCTTGCAATTAAGGCGTTTCTTTGTCCATACGTTCGCTTGGTAAACTCATACAAAATCCCAATTGCAAGCAAAGAAAAAGTTACTGCCACTAAACGTCCAGCAACTTGGTTTGCTCCAAATATTTGGAAGTAACCCGTTGTTACAAGATCAAATATGGGCGGGTAATAGGCAAAAGTTGTCATGTAATCCCACGTTTGTCCACGTAATAGCAAGGTGGCTCCATAGAGGTGGGGCATTTCGTCCCATTGAACCGACATGAAACCTAAATCATACAATGCAGCAACAGCAAAAACAATCAAGAAAACCAACAGTAATAGTCGATGTTGATTTTTTTTAGCGAACTCTGCTAAACTATTTGAGGCTGGTTCGTTGATGCTGGTTGTCGAGGTAATCTTTAGTGACCCCTTTATGGAATGAAAATTACATGGTTGCATCTAAAAAGAGTTTGTGGATATCTCAAGGAATGAGGCGATGAAAGTTTTCTGGAATATACAAAAGTCATTTATGGATTGAATCATTCATTTGTTTCCTAGTTTGGAAGGGTCGAACAAACAGTTGAAGAGTGGGGTGCCTAACAAAGAAATTTCAATACTGTTGCCAGCATATAANGAAGCTGCGCAGATTGAAAAATGCGTGCGGGAAGTGGAAGCCGCCGTCAAGTCCTTTTCCAAATCATACGAAATCATCGTTTCTGAAGACGGAAGCACAGACGGTACCGATGCAATCGTGGCTAAATTAGCTAAACACAACCCAAACCTTGTTCTGCTCCATTCCCCAAGCCGTCTGGGCAAGGGCAAGGGCGTGAAAAACGCTCTGCGTTCCTCTAAGGGGAAATTCATAACTTTCATGGATGTAGATTTAGCCACTGACCTCGCATGTCTACCGAAACTTCTACAAGTCGTTAAAACAAACGGTGGCATGGCAATCGGCTCTCGACATATCGCAGGCTCACATGTTCAACGTCGCGTCTCAAGAACCCTTTTTAGTTTAACCTACAATTTGACTGTGAGACTGCTCTTTTTAGACGGAATCCACGATCATCAATGCGGCTTCAAAACCATGAGCCGCGAAGTCGCAGAAGCCATCCTTAACGTTTCCCACTCAGACGGGTACTTCTTTGATACTGAGATGATTGTGCGCTGCAAAAAGCTCGGTTTCCCGGTTGCAGAAGTGGCTGTTCAATGGTCTGAACGGGACAAGGGTGCATCCAAAGTTAACCCCGTACGGGACGCGAAAAAGATGGGTTTAGATTTATTAGCTTTCAGGCTTAACATTTCAAAATAATAATTTCTAAATTAGGAAAGAATTTATTTTATGGTTGCCCCATGTCCATTGGTGCATTTGCTTGTCAAGCAAAAAGCTAATAATAATAGGTGCGGGTATCGGCGGTTTATCCACTGGCTGCTACGCCCAAATGAACGGTTTTGAATCAGAAATCTTTGAAATGCACAATCTACCTGGCGGGCAATGTACG
>JGI20214J51088_10000933_pt1 | contig 19906 bp, 10 predicted proteins | sample WetSurMetagenome_FD_51088 | JGI IMG/M metagenome (IMG submission 51088) | reverse complement strand
ATGGCGCTGAGGGCGCCGAGTATGGAAAGGCGGCCGACCAGTATCCAGTTCAGCCGCCTTCCGGGACCCGGGAGCTGTCTCAAGAGCCTGCCGTACTACTGACTCCCGACCGCGCCGACCACGTTGAAGATGGGGAGGTACATCGCGATGACCATCCCGCCGACGACGATGCCGAGGACCACGATCATGAGAGGCTCGATGGTGGATGTCAGGCCGCTGACGGCCACATCGACCTCCTCCTCGTAGAAGTCGGCGATCTTGAGCAGCATGTCGTCGAGACCGCCCGTCTCCTCACCCACCGCGATCATCGAGGTGACCATGCTCGGGAACACCCCGGAGACCTCGAGAGGATGGGAGATGTTCTCGCCGCCGGAGATGCTCGTCCGCGCGGTCATTATCGCGTCGGCCACCACCTTGTTGCCGGCGGTCTTCGAGGTGATGCTGAGCCCGTCGAGGATGGCGACACCGCTCGATACCAGGGTGCCGAGCGTCCTCGTGAAGCGGGCGATGGCCATCTTGCGCTGGAGCTGCCCGAAGATGGGCATCGACAGCTTGATCTGGTCGATGACCCGCTGGCCGCTCTCGGTCTTGTACCACGACTTGTAGGCGATCACCAGGCCCGCGGCCGCGGCGAGGATCAGCAGGATGTACTTCGTGACAAACTGCGAGAGGGCGACGACGACCTTCGTCGGTCCGGGCAGGTCGGCCCCCATGTCGGAGAACATCGCCTCGAAGATCGGNATGATGAAGACGAGCATNACGGTGATGACCACCAGGAGCACGATGGTGACCACCANCGGGTAGATCATGGCCGTCTTGATCTTCGACCTGAGGCTTGCGCTCTTCTCCAGGTGNGTTGCCAGCCTGGCGAGGATGGTGTCGAGGATACCGCCCTGCTCGCCTGCGGAAACCATGTTGACGTAGAGGTCGTTGAAGATGCCGTTGTGCCTNGCCATNGCGTCGGCCAGNGTNCCGCCCTTCTCNACCTCCTGCTCCACATCGAGGATCACGGTCTGGAAGGTCTTGTTGTCCTGCTGCCTGCTGAGGATCTGCAGGCAGTTCACCAGCGGGAGGCCGGCGTTGATCATGGTGGCGAACTGCCGGGTGAAGGTGGCGAGCTGCTTGTCGNTNATNCCCGANCCGAATTGCCCGAACTTGCTGAGATCCAGGCCNTTGGACGCAAGCTTCGGCGCCGTTACGCCGCGCTTCTCCAGGAGGTCCTGCGCCTCCTTGCGANTGGCGGCGCTGATGGTCCCCGAAAGAGTGCGTCCCTGCTTGTTAGTGCCTGTCCATCGNAATTCCGGCATTGCACCCTCCCCTTACAGGACGTCGCGCCCGGTGACGATCATCTGCTCGAGCTCGACTGGATCGGGCGCCCTCTCGAGCGCCACATCCCTGGAGATATCCCGCTTTGCGTAGAGCTTGTAGAGGGCCTGGTTCATCGTCTGCATCCCGAACTTCTGCCCTGCCTGCATCATGCCATAGATCTGGTGCAGCTTGTCCTCCCTGATCGCCGACCTGACTGCGGGGGTGCAGACGAGGACCTCGGCCGCGAGGCTGCGCCCCGTGCCCCTGGACTTGGGAACGAGCTGCTGCGTCATGACGCCCAGGAGGATGAAGGAGAGCTGGCTCCTCGCCTGCTCCTGGCTCTGGGGCGGGAACGTGTCGATGATGCGGTTGATCGACTCGTATGTGGAGTTCGTGTGAAGGGTTGCGAGAGTGAGATGGCCGGTCTCGGCGATGTTGAGGGCGACCCTCATCGTCTCCAGGTCGCGCATCTCGCCTATCAGGACGACGTCGGGGTCCTGGCGCAGGATGTACCTGAGCGCATGGTCGAAGCCCTTGGTGTCCTCGCCGATCTCGCGCTGGTTGACGATCCCCTTGTCGTGATGGTGGACATACTCGATGGGGTCCTCGACCGTGACGATGTGGCAGGGGCGTGTGGCGTTCACCCGGCGCAGGATGGAAGCCAGCGTGGTCGACTTGCCGCACCCCGTGGGTCCCGTGACGAGGAACAGGCCCTGCCGCTTGTCGGATAGCTGTGAAACAACCGCGGGAAGGCCGAGCTCCTCGAAGCCCATGATCTCGTAGGGTATCACCCTTATCGCACAGGCCACGCAGCCACGCTGCAGGAAGACATTCGACCTGAAGCGCGAGAGGCCCTTGATGCCGAATGCGAAGTCGAGCTCCTTCTCCATCTCGAAGCGCTTCTTCTGCTCGTCCTTGAGGAGGCTGTAGACCAGGTCCTGGGTCTCCTGCGGGGTGAGAGGATCGTACTCCATCCTCGTAAGATCGCCATCGACCCGGATGACCGGAGGCGCGCCGACCGTCAGGTGCAGGTCGGTGGCCCGGCGCTCCATCATTTCCTTCAGGAGTGTGCGAATATTCATGCCGGACGCCCCTTCATCTCGGACTACGCCTCACGCAGCTCAGAGGGAATCTCCCCGACTGCCCGGTCCCTCTCCTTCCTGGCCGCCTTCACTTCCGGGTCATCGTCGGCGGTCACCCTCGTCAGCTCGTCGAGCGTGGTGATGCCGTTGCGAAGCTTCATCACGGCGTCCATCCTGAGAGTGCGCATGCCTGACCGCACAGCGGCGGCGCGCAGAGTTCCGGTGGGCACCTTGTCGATGACCGCCTGACGAATATTCTTGTCAAGCGAGAGCACTTCGTAAATGCCTGTCCTGCCCTTGAAACCTGATCCCCCGCAAGCCTGGCACCCGGTTCCCTTGCAGGTGTTGCAGCCCCGCAGCTCGTCCGGGTCGATGCCGGCGTCGATCAGCTCGCTTTCGGGGTAGGTGAAGGGCACCTTGCACTTGGAGCAGATCTTCCTCATGAGGCGCTGGGCCATGATGGTCCTGACCGCCGTCGCCACGAGGAAGGGCTTGATGCCGATGTCCACCAGCCTGCTGACCGTGCTGGGCGCGTCGTTGGTGTGGATGGTGGAGAACACGAGGTGCCCGGTGAGGGAGGCCTTGATGGCGATGGAGGCCGTCTCGAGGTCGCGGATCTCCCCGACCATTATGATGTTGGGATCCTGCCTGAGGATGGCCCGCAGGGCCGAGGCGAAGTCGTAACCCATCGCGAAGTCGATCTGAGTCTGGAGGATGCCGTCGATGTTGTACTCCACGGGGTCCTCGGCGGTGATGATGTTCACCTTGGGCGTGTTGAGCTGGCTCAGGGCAGAGTAGAGCGTCGTGGTCTTCCCGCTGCCTGTCGGCCCGGTCACCAGGACGATCCCGTACGGCGCCTTCACGCCCTTCATGAACTCGCCCAGGGCGTCCTCCGGGAAGCCGAGCTGCCTGAGGTCGAATTCCAGGTTGCCCCTGTCGAGTATTCGGAGGACGATCTTCTCGCCGTTGACCGTGGGAACGCAACTGACGCGGAAGTCGATGGTCCTGTCCTCCACCTTGGCCTTTATGCGGCCGTCCTGCGTCTTGCGCCTCTCCGCGATGTTCATGCCCGCCAAGATCTTGAGACGGCTGAGGATCGCGGGCTGTATGGCCTTGGGCAGCTTGTTCACCTGGAAGCAGGTGCCGTCCCTCCGGTAGCGTATCCGCAGATACTTCTCGTAGGGCTCCACGTGGATGTCGCTGACCTCGCTCAACACGGCCTTGTTGATCATCCTGTTGACGAACCGCACGACCGGCTCGTCCGCCATCGCGCTGTCCTCGGTGCGCGCGATCTCCTCGTCTTCGTCCTCCACCAGCTCGGCCTCGAGGCTATCCACAACGGCGAGCTCGTCCTCCTTCTCGTCGTATGTCTCGAGCTTCTCCTCCACGGTGACGAGGTCGTCCACCTTGCCATACAGCTCGTCCAGCATGCGCCTGACGGCTGATGGGGCCGAGGCGAAAACCAGGACTTCGCGCCCAGTTGCGAATTTCACCTCGTCGACCGCGTAGAGGTTTCCGGGGTTGGACATCGCGATGTGGAAGAGCCCCTGCTCCTCGCGGAGAGGGATGAGGATGAACTTGCGGGCCATCTCCTCGGGGATCCGCTGTGTGAGGGCTGAATCGATAGCGGTCTCGTTCAGGTAGATGGGNTCGACGCTGTAGATGTCGGCCAGGAACTCGGTGACTATCTCCTCGGGCACCTTGCCCATGGCGACCAGGGCTTCAGCGAGGTCGGTCTCCCCCGGGCCGAAGTCGTTGGTGATCAGATCGACGTCATCAGTGGTGATGATGCCGGCTTCGACAAGCATCATCGCCAGCCGGCTCAGCATGTCCCGTGCGCCCCCGGGGCTCCCGTCACGGCAGCGGAGAGTCTACTCACCGCCNACCGTCCCCCTGATGACTTCCTCGAAGGTCGTAATGCCCCGTTCCAGCTTTCTCAGGGCGGCTTCGCGCAGGTTGATCATGCCCCTCGCAAGGGCTGCCTTCTCGATCTGGATGGTGTTGGCGTCGCTCTCGATGAGCGCTCTCATCTCCTCGTCGATGATCATGACCTCGAAGATGCCCTCGCGGCCGCGGTAGCCCGTGTGGTTGCAGTTGTCGCAGCCCGTGCCCTCGTAGAAGGTCGTGTTCTCGAAGCGCGCGGGGTCGATGTTGGCCTCGAGCATGGCTTCCTTGGGCACCACTATGGGAGCCTTGCATTTGTTGCAGATGCGCCGGATGAGCCTCTGCGAGCAGATCGCGATGAGGGAGGTGCTGAGCATGAACGGCTCCGTGCCCATGTCGATAAGGCGGTTTATGGTGCTCGGGGCGTCGTTGGTGTGGGTCGTGGAGAGGACGAGGTGGCCNGTCAGGGCCGCCCTNATGGCGATCGAGCTCGTTTCCTGGTCGCGGATCTCGCCGACCATGATGATNTCGGGATCCTGCCTGAGGTAGGCCCTNAGCGCGTTGGCGAAGGTCAGGCCNATCTCCTCGTTCATCTGGACCTGGTTTATGCCCTTGAGGTTGAACTCCACCGGGTTCTCGGCGGTCATGACGTTGACGCCGATGTCGTTCAGCTCGGTGAGCGCGGAGTACAGCGTGGTGGTCTTCCCGCAGCCCGTGGGGCCGGTGACGAGCACGATGCCGTAGGGCCGCTTGATCGCCCGTCGGAACTCCGTGAGGGCGTCCACCTCGAAGCCTATCTTCTCCAGGTCGAGGATGACCTTGCTGCGGTCGAGCAGCCGGACTTCCACCTTCTCGCCGAAGAGGGTCGGCAGCGTCGCGAGTCGCATGTCCACGAAACGGTCGCCCACGCGGATCTTCTGGCGGCCGTCCTGCGGCAGGTGCCGCTCCGCGATGTTCATGCCGCCCAGGATCTTCAAACGGCTGACGATGGCGGACCTGTACTTGCGGCTGGGCCGCATCACCTCGTGCAGCACTCCGTCGATCCTGAACCTCACCCTGACGTATTTCTCGAACGGCTCGAAGTGGATGTCGCTGGCGCCNCGCTTGACGGCGTCGGCGATGATGCTGTTGACGAGCTTGACGACCGGCGAGTCGGCGACCTCGACGGAGAGGTCCTCCTCCTCCACCTGGGTATCGTCGTCCTCCACGACCAGGGAGTCGAACACCGCGTCGCCTACGAGGATGTCATCGCCATCGTCGGAGATGCCCTGCTCCTGTGATGCGGAGGCATTCCTCTCCATTATCGTCTTCTGCTGCTCGAGCGAGACGAGGGCGTCGGACTCGGGGTAGAACTTGTGCAGGGCCCTCAGGACCATGCTCGATGCGCATATGTGCGGCTCGATGTCATGCCCCACCGAGAACCTGAGGTCGTCGATCGCGAAGAGGTTGTCCGGATCGGTCATGGCCACTACGAGCTTCTTCCCCGCCCTGTGGATGGGGATGACCTCGTACCTGCGGGCTATCTCCGGCGGGATGAGCTTGATGACCACGGGGTCGATCTCGGTGGTGTCCAGATTGATGCTCTCGATGCGGTGCTGCCTGGCCAGGTAGTCGTTGAGGTCATCCTCGCTGACGANGTTCATCTTGACCAGGTTGAATCCGAGCCGCCCGCCGTCGGAGCGTTGGAGCTTGAGCGCCTGCTCCAGCTGTTCCCTCGTGATGAGGCCCGCGTCGAGAAGCATCTGACCGATCTTCATGATAGCTCGAGCACCTCTCGGGTTCAGCGTTCCCGGTCCACGTCCGGCAGAAGTTCCGCCGCCGTCCGATGTTAATTTCACCTACACGGGAGGGGGTGTCAATCGCAGAGCCCGTTCAACTGAGGGTTGGAACGGCTAGAAGTTCAGCATGACCCAGATGTCCATGCCCACGTCGCGCTGGTCGTAGATGGAGTTGACCCTGTCCTTCTTCCAGCCATAGATAGCAGTTAAACCAGCAGTTACGGTGCCGAAGTCGTAGTTCGCGGAGGGCTCGATCCGCCACTCCTCGCGGTCGCTCTGGAGCTGGTCCTCGTATCCGGGGGCGATGATCTCGGTCCTCGTCCTGCTCCTCGTTATNGCGAGCCCCGTGGTGAGGTCGCTCTGGAAGCTGACCCTCAGCTTGTCCAGGAGGGGCAGCGGGATGGCGAGCCCGCCCGGGGCGCTGAAGGCGTACTGCAGGTTCACCTGGAAGCTGCTGTTGCTGGTCTTCGTGCGCGCCTGGCTGCCTGTGTAGTTGTGGGTCTCCGCGAGCGAATAGTTGTCGGAGATCGAGATCTGGACCTTGTTCTTCAGGCTGGCCGTGATGTTGAACAGCGGGGTCCACCTGTTCGTCGTCGTCCTGCTCGTGGGGATGTACTCCTCATCCTCGAAGCGGCCGCTCTCGCTCGTCTCGATCCTGTAGCCAGTGTTGAGCGAGCCCGTCCTGAGCAGCCTCGCCAGGGGCGCGAGCCGCTCCAGGCCGCTCCAGGAGACGGTCACCGACGGCCAGGTGCGCGTCTTCTGACGGTTCCAGTAGCCGGAGTAGAAATGCCTGTTGTCGCTGGTGCTGTATTCCGTGCGCACCGAGAGCGTCTGCACGGGTCTGAACCCGCCCGAGACCTGGACATTGTCGGTGCGCGACCTGTCGTAGGCCTCCACCCCCTCCAGCTCCGTCTCCAGGCCGAACCGGTAGGAGTAGCCGGGATAGAATCCAAGCGCGTCGTACTCGCTGCCCAGGGTCCTGGAGATCATCACGGTGGGATCGGTGATGTTGTTGGCCCACCTCTCGAGCTTCACGAGCATCCACCTCGGGCTCCCGGCCGAAGCGGTCTCGTCGAGCCTCTCGTCGCGCAGCCTGGCCAGGGACCGGATGAGCTGCACGAGGCCGACCCTGAGGTTGAGCCTGCGCGTGGTGGAGAGGCTTATGTCCGGGCTGCCCAGGGAGTCCTCGCCCGAGGAAGTGTGGGGGGCGAGCCTGTTCGATCCGTACGCGGCGTCATAGCTCACCCTCGGGAAGAGGTAGCTCCAGAGATTGATGTCCTGTGATGCGCTGAGAGTCTGGTTGCGCGAAATCTCGCGGCCCACGTTGAACGAGGCGTCACCCTGCCAGGGGTACAGGAGGTCGCGCGTGACACCCATGCCTATGGAGGCGCTGAAGCCCCTGTAGAGGGCGAANGTCAGCGACCCCTGCGTGCCGAGGGTCCTGCTCCTGCTGGCGCGCGTCTGCGTCGTGTCGTCGTCCGCCAGCTCCCAGCGCGTGTCCCAGGCGTTCTGCCTGGAGACGGAGAAGTTCGTGTGCGTGGGCCTGAGCGTCACCCCGCCGATGATGGGAAGGCTGAAGAGCGGCTGTTCGCCGAGGGGCAGATCGTATGTGATCTCGCCTCTTGCGGAGTTCGTGGAGTCGCGGTAGCTGGGCGAGAGGCCAGTGCCGTTGCTGTAGGCATGGCTGAGCTCCCAGGGGTCGACGAGATAGCGGTGGAGGAAGTCGTCGGACCTCCTGGTCCTCCGCAGACCGATGCTGGTATCCCAGACATCGGACTGGGTCCGGTAGAACCATGACTCGTCCTCGCTCAGCCGCAGGTCCGAGCTGGGCCGGAACCGCGGCTCGGAGATCTGCCTGTTCCAGGCGAGCGTCGCAGGGAGCGAGATGGACCAGAGCGGGGGCGCCAGCCTGTCGAGGTTCAGCTTGAGGCCCGAGGCNAACCTCGTCGTGTTGCTGCCCTGCCCGGAGCTCTGCCCGAGCCCGTGGAAGTCCGCCCCGATGGCNCGGTAATCNCCCGTGATGTTGGCGAAATCCGCGATGTCTATGGCCGTGGTCACCCTGCGCGCGATGTCCACGTCGCTGAAGGCGCCCGAGAGGGTGATATCGTCCACCCAGACGATGGTCCCGAGCTGCGAGGCCGTGTTGTTCCTAACGCCCACGCACAGCTCCTGGACCTCGGCCAGGTTCGGGTTGCCCATCGCGGCGAGGTTGCCCGCCCTCAGATAGGTCAGCCCCCGTTCGTTCTTCTGCTCCTTGAGCCTGGTGAGGTCCTCCAGCTCGGTGCGGANGACCTGCCAGCCCGGCTGGAGCGGGGTGATTATCTCGTAGTAGTTAAGGCTGTCCCTCCCCATCCGGAGGAAGAACTCGCCCGNGGCCGTCGGNTCGCCATGCACAGGGAAGCTCATCGTGGAGTAGCCGGTGTAGTCCTCGGAGTTGTAGTAGATCTGCCTNGCCCTGCCCTCGTGCGCCGGCTCGACGGACACCGCCTGCAGCATGAGGGACTGCTCCAGCCTCAGGTCGCCGTTCTCGTCCTTTCCGGGGTTGATGCCCGGAGGCGGGTCGGCCGTGTAGTCCGGGTTGTCCTGGTTGTTGACGGTGGACACCACGAGGTCCTCCCAGGGAGAGACGGAGGGNCCGATGCTGTCCACGAGCCCGATGGGGCGCGGCTCCCACCTGTTGCCNANGATCCTGAAGTCATAGACGTCTATCGTATCGGGCTGCGTGAAGCCCTCCACCCAGAGCCGGGCGTAGGAGATCTTCTCCCAGGTGGGGTCGGACTCGGAAATGCCGGGGACTTCGACAAGCAGGCTGTCGGACAGAGGGATCTCGATGAGCATCCAGCCCTCGTGCTCGGAGAGGACATAGGNGGGGTCGTTNANCGGTATCCTTATCCTGAAGAAGGAGTTGTACCTGTCGAGAAGGCCGTTCCTGTTGAGGTCCTCCGTGTTGAGCATCCCGTTGTCCTCNGTGCCGTTNACGCCACGGAAGCGCTCGATCGGAGGCAGGCTNGAGTCGAAGAAGTAGTCGTCCCTGTTGGGGTCGGGATTCCCGGAGCCGGGGTCCTCGTCCTCGGAGAAGAGGTTGTCCAGGCCGGTGTCCTCGCCGTCCGAGAGCTGGCCGTTGTTGTCCGCGTCCTCGGTGTCGAGCGTGTTGTTGGCCCGCATGACGAGCTGGCCGCTGACCCTCTCGAGCCAGTAGGAGTCCTCGTCGATCCTCTCGCCGAGGTCCAGATAGAGAGAGGCGTCCTGCGCGGAACCGGTGGCTCTCACGTAGAGGCGGATGGTGGTCTTCGTCGAGAAGTCGAGGCCGTAGGGATCTATGCACCTCTGGATCGANCCCCAGGAGGACATGCTTCCCTGCAGGGGGTCGAAGCACAGCTCCAGCACGCTCCTGACGAAGTCGTCCGCCTGCTCACCGAGGGCCCCTTCTACGATGTCGTCGAGCCTCCACCTGTCCGTTACGTTGTACCACTTGGTGTAGCCCGGCGGGCTCAGCAGGGGTGGAGTGGCGACCGGGGAGCTCCCGGACCTCCAGGCGGTCCTCTCCTGCCCCACGTAGAAGGACTGCTCTGTGCCCTCCATGTCGTCAACGAAGGCCTTGTTGCTCGTGTTGGGGTCGGGGAAGCTCGCGGCCACCTCCCCGGAGAGCAGGAATCGGCTCTGCGCCTCGGTGTTGATGCCCGGAACGGCGTTGGCCAGGTCGGTGAGGAACTCGGGGTGCGTTTCGTAATGGGCATCGACATCGGTGACGAAGGTTCGCGTCGACTCCTCCCCCACGCGCGGCCTGTCCTCGCCGTTGGAGGAGCTCTCGTACATCGCGGTGGCCCCGAGCCAGGAGCTCTCGCCGAGGTTGTAGACGGCCCGCGTCCCGAACAGGGTCCTCTGCTGCGCGGAGAGGAAGGGCAGGTATTCGTAGGTGACCCTCAGAGTGTTGCTGGGGTCCTGCGCATCCTCGGCGGCCTCCCCCATCAGGGTGAGCAGGCCTATCTCGTAGATGATCGTGTAGTCTACGTCTCTCGTCAGGATTTCGGGGACGCCGGCGACGGTGAGGATGACGCTCTCGCTCCCGGGGACGATGCCCATGTTGCCCAGGGAGTAGGTGGTCGAGGCGGCTCTGAACGAGACGGCCAGGAAATACTTGCTGTCGGTGGGCTCCGGATTGCGCTCGGTGTAGATCAGCGGGTTCTTCTCGGCGAGGCTGTCGCTGGTGAAGGGCCTCGGGTCGGGAAACTCCAGGAAGCCGTTGTCCCAGTCGACCACGCCCTCCTCGTCGGCCAGGCTGCCGTCGCCGTTCGTGTCCAGGCCCAGGAGCTGGATGAACGGCGTGCCGTCCTGGGTCGAGACGGCCTCCTCGCCCGAGCGGGAGAGGTAGATGTCGCAGTCGAAGCTGTTCTGCACGATGTTGTTGGAACCGAGGAAGTACCTGTTGCGCATCTCGTAGTTCCAGGTTGCATAGCTCGGCAGCGGATTGCTCTCCTTGATCAGCAGGAGGTTCATCGAGCCGGGGGGCGCTGAACCCACGGTGTCCCCCGACGCCGTGACCATCCATATGGCCACCATGTAGTTGTCGTTCACAGGGGTGTTGAACTGGATGGTGGTCGAGTCGTCGGTCAGGATGAAGTCCTCGTCGGGTCCCGGCAGCATCTCATCCCACCAGCCGGTGCCTGACCCGGGGTCGCCCGAGCCGGTGAACCACTGGCCCTCGAGCGCGCCGGTCTCGTCGTTGTCCGTTGCGTCCATGTTGTCGACGAAGATGCGTATGTCGTTGATGACGGGCGGCTGGACAGTGTCGGGGCAGGTCCTGAAGAAGTAGTTGTCCGCCGGGTAGATGTCGAGGATGGAGTCGGTGACCATCGTGGCCTGGCCCACGAAGTCGGCGCTCTCGGTGGAGCTGGCTTCCTTGCTGACGATGGTGGTGATGTCGACCGGGCCTGCCTGGGCAAGGATCTTCGCCCCGAAGAGGCCCTCGTGAGGGATGCTGTAGGAGACGAACTCGGGGCCCGTGATGGCCAGGCTGACATCGCCGACCTCTATGGACTGGACGACCTCGTCCTCCCAGCCCTCGTAGGCCAGCCTTATGCGGTTCTCCGGCTGCATCTCGCGCTCGGAGTCGTGGTCGACGTCGACGTGTATCTTCTCGCCTATGGTGCCGTTGAGCTGCACCTGGAGCTGCTGTTCCATCTTCAGGTCGGGGAACAGGGACGGATTGCCGCCCTCGGTCTGGATCATGTTGGGGCGGTAGTGAGTTATGCCCGAGAGCGTTATGCGCTGGCTGCCGGAGATGTCGAGCTGGCCGCCTTCCCCGATGGTGCGGGCGAGGATGGGCGGCATGTCCAGCGGCAGATAGATGGTCGGCACAAGGGATCCCGCATCTCGCGAGGACCGTATGCATCCGCTGGAGGTGGCGGCACGCCAGTCCCGGGTCAGGCTGGAGGCGAGGAGCCTGTCGGCCAGAAGCGCGGACGACGCCGACCTGAGCGATCCGACAGGGATGCCACCCCAGTACAGCCGCCAGGAGAGCAGTCCCCTCATGAGCGAAGGCCGAAGCGATATGACTGTGCCGCTGGGCGTAAGAACGGTCCTGCCCGCCGCTCCGGAGTAGTCGAAGGGATACTCGGGCACGAGGAGAGGGGTCGCGACCCCCACCGCTCCATGTGCAAATCCGACGAGCAGGAGGACCGGAATGACTTTCAGGAGCAGTGAATTTACGGTCACGAATCCTCTTAGTCGCGAACCTGACTGCGGTTCCCGACCGGACGAGTGTTGATCCGGACTGCGCGAAAGCGTATCATGGAAGCACTATGAGAAAGCTGCAAGCATACGCTCTGAAGGAGTTCATACCGCCGTTCCTCCTTTCGATATGCGTATTCACATTCGTCATGCTGCTGGACAAGCTTCTCGACCTGCTGGACATGATCGTCACAAAGGGCGTCCCGCTGCGCACAGTGGCCGAGATCTTCCTCCTGCTGCTCCCCTCCATGATCGCCGTCGTCATTCCGATGGCAGTCCTGGCAGGCATCCTGATGGCCTTCGGGAGGATGTCGGGCGACCTGGAGATCACGGCCATGAAGGCCTCGGGAGTGGGCATACTCACCCCGACGGTCCCGGTGATGCTCTTCTCGCTCCTGATGGCAGTCCTGCTCGTGGTCTTCAACAACCGCATCCTGCCTGACGCCAATCATATGGCCAAGAATCTCATACTCGATGTGGGGCTGCTGCGGCCCACCGCCAGGATCATCCCGGGGATGTTCGTCGACGACATCGAGAACCTCCGCATCTTCGTCAGCGGCAAGGACGACATCACCGGCGAGCTCAGGGATGTCGTGGTGCAGCAGCAGGTGCCCGGGCAGCCCGAGCGCACCATAACGGCCATGACCGGCAGGATGCAGCCCGTCAGCGCCAACCGCATGCGCCTCGTCCTCTCCGATGGGCAGATGCAGGAACTCGAGGGGGACAGCATCTGCCGCACTCTCGACTTCTCGGTCTACACGCTCGACATGGCGCAGTCGGAGGAGCTCACGCGGCGTGAGCGCGACAGCCGAGGCGACCGCGAGATGTCCGCAGTCGAGATGACAGCCATGGTCGATTCTGCGGCTGCCGAGGTAACTGCTCTGGACGACTCCATCTCGATCCTCACGAGGCAGCTCGTGCTGCAGGCGGCCGCTGGGGGGAGGATCTTCGTGCCCGACTCCTCGTCCACCCTTGCCGCGGGGGACGCCAGGGGCTGGTATACTCTCTCCCGCAACGCGGTGGCGAGAAGGTCCGGGGAGATAAGGCTCCTGCGCGACAGGGCGGAGTCCTCCATTCGGACCATACGGAAATACAGGGTGGAGATCGAGAAGAAGTACTCCATACCCTTTGCCTGCATAATCTTCGTTCTCATAGGCGTGCCGCTGGGAGTGTCCACCCGGCAGGGCGGAGCGGGCATCGGCCTGGCCGTCAGCCTCGTCATCATCCTCGTCTACTACGTGTTCCTGATAGCCGGTGAGCAGCTCGCCGACAGGGGCATCGTTCCGCCGGCGCTTGCCATGTGGGCGCCCAACATCCTCATCGGGGCGCTCGGAGTGCATCTCATGATAAGGAGCATCAGGGAGGGCAATCCGGTGCCCATGCCCGACTTCAGGGCGCTGATGAAGAAGTTCTCCAGGGAGAGGAATTGATCTTCCGAAAGCTCGACCTGTACGTCGGCTTCCGCTTCGTGAAGATGATCCTCTTCGCGGTGGCCGCCTTCGTGATCATTTACATAAGCGTCGACGCCTTCGAGCACTTCAGCCGGTGGGTGGACAAGGACGTGGGGCTCGTCACCTTCGCGCGCTACTACTTCTACGGGCTGCCCTACATCGTCGTGCTGGTGATGCCGGTCGCGCTGCTGCTCTGCTCGCTGTTCCTCGTGAACTCGCTGGCCCGGAAGAACGAGCTGATGGCCATGACATGCGCCGGAGTGAGCGTGCCCCGGACCTTCCTCCCGCTGCTCGTGGTGGGGTTCCTGGCCTCCCTGTTCGAGATGGCGGTGGGCGACTTCGTGGTGGCGGAGGCCTCGTACAGGCAGTCGATGGTGAAGCGCGTGGAGATCGACGGCCACGAGCCCCTGGACTACTCGAGGAGGAGCGATTTCGCGCTGAGATCCCTGGACGGCTCGATGATCGACGTGGGCTACTACGATGGAGCCACCGAGGTCCTCTCCGACGTCTCGGTCATCTATTTCGCCGACAGCGCCAGGATCGCGCGCAGGATCGACGTCCACAGGATGATCTACCTCGACTCGGTCTGGGTGGGCCTCGAAGCGGCCTCGCGGACGTTCGGCCCCTCGGGATCGGTCCTCTACGCCTTCGAGGACACGATGCCGATACCCTCGATGAAGGAGACCCCGGCCGACTTCTCGATGAGGCCGAGAGGTCCCACGGAGATGAATTTCCTTGAGCTGATGAGCTACATCAGGCGCGAAGAGGCTGCCGGTGGCGACACGAGGGAGGATCTCGTGGAGCTGTGGCTGAAGTTCTTCTTCCCGCTGTCGAACCTGATCATGGTCATGGTGGGCGCTCCCCTGGCGGCCCGCAACCCGAGGAGCGGGAAGACCATGAGCATCGGACTCGCGATCCTCCTGGCCTTCGTGTTCTTCTCGCTCGTGAGGTTTGCCCAGACCATGGGCCACAAGGGCTCCCTCGACCCCTTCCTGGCCGCCAGCCTCGCCGATGGCGTCTTCATCGCGATCGGCCTCGGCCTGATGTTCCGCCCCTCCACCGCCTGACAGGGGTCAAAGTTCACTTTGTTAGAAAACACCCATATATTTATGTAGCACTTATGATTAGCTTGGTTTCTAACAGTGATGAATTGTTACACTCGTTGTTGGCGTGTGACAATGACAAACCAAGGATAATACGCTGAATGGCATCCTTGCTCAAACAGATGTAAAGTATTGTACCCAAGCTAATTGCATGGGTTTTCTAACAAAGTGAACTTTGACCCCTGAGGAGGGAGCGGGGGTGCCCCCGCTCCCTGTCCGATGGTCTGCGATGGTCTGTCGCCGGATGTGCCGGTGCTAGTGTGCTAGTTGGCCTTGTGGAATGCGTCCATGAACTCGGCCAGCTTCGCGGCGCCTTCGAGCGGCAGGGCGTTGTACATGGAGGCTCTGCATCCTCCGACGTCGCGATGGCCCTTGAGGCCGATGAGCTGGTTCTTCTTGGCCTCGTCCAGGAACTTCTGCTCCAGCTCCTCAGTGGCGAGCCTGAACGTGAGGTTCATGATCGACCTGGACTCGGGCTGCACCGTTCCGCGGTAGAACCCGCCGCTGGAGTCGATCGCCTGGTAGACCAGGCCGGCCTTCTCGTTGTTGTTCTTCTCGATGGCCTCGAGGCCGCCCTTGGCCTTGACCCACTTCATGACCAGGCCGACGATGTAGATCGGGAAGACGGGCGGTGTGTTGAACAGGGAGTCCTTGCCCAGATGCGTCTTGTAGGACAGCATCGTGGGGATGCCGTCCTTGGCCTTCTCGACCCACGACTTGCGGATGATGACAGCGGTCACGCCGGCCGGGCCGATGTTCTTCTGGGCGCCGGCGTAGATCATGCCGAACCTGCCGAAATCGATCCGCCGGGACAGGAAATCGCTGGACATGTCGCAGACGAGGGGCACTGCCCCGGTCTCGGGGAATTTCACCATGCGCGTGCCGAATATGGTGTTGTTNCTGGTCACATGAACGTATGCAGCTCCAGGCGTGAGCGAGAATTCGGTGGGAACCCTGTCGAACCCGGTGGCCTCGCTGGTGGCGGCTATGTTCACCTTGCCGAACAGCTTGGCTTCCTTGATGGCGCTCCTGGCCCAAACGCCGGTGTTCACATAGTCGGCAGTCTGGTCCTGCCCGAGGAAGTTGTAGGGCAACATGCAGAACTGCATGCTGGCACCGCCGCCGAGGAACAGCACCGCATACTCGTCGGAGGACAGGCCCATGAGCCCGAGCATGTCGTTCATGGCGTCATGCATCAGGCCTTCGAATTCCTTCGACCTGTGGGACATCTCCATGATGGACATGCCGAGGTTGTTGAAATTGACGGCCCCGACCGCGCTTTCCTTTATGACGTCGAATGGGAGAGTGGCGGGACCCGGGTTGAAGTTGATGACTCTGTCAGGCATTGTCGCCTCCCTGGATTGTGGAGAACGGTTCAGCTCGCGGAAATATCCTGGTCGGTCAAAGATACGCCTGCCGTCAGACGCCGGGCAAGGCCGCCCCGTCGCTTCCTGCGCGTCCGATCCGCTCGAGGAACCCTGCCTCGTCCACCGTCTCTATTCCGAGCGAAACGGCCTTCTCCAGCTTCGAGCCCGCCCCCGGTCCCGCCACCACCAGACCGGTCCTGGACGAGATCGTATCGGTGACTTTGGCGCCTGCCGCCTCGGCGAGGCTGCGCGCCTCCTCACGGCTCATCGAGAGAGCCCCGGTGAATACCACGATCAGGCCGGAAAGCGGCCCGCGGTGCCTCGCAGGGCTGCCGGCGGCGACCATCGTCAGCCCCGCCTCCCGGAGCCTCCCGATGCCTCCGGCGGTCACTGGATTGGTGAAGAACGCCCGGAGCGACGAGGCCAGGACGGGACCGACCCCCTCCACCTCCATAAGCTCCTCCTGAGATGCCGAGGAGAGCTCATCCATGCTCCCGAAGGCGGTGGCGAGCGCGGATGCGACGACCCGTCCCACGCCGGGGATCCCCAGCCCGCAGAGCACACGCGAGAGGTCGGCGTTCATGCTGCCGACGATGCTCTCCACCAGTTTGGCGGCCGACCTGGCGCCCATGCGCTCCATGCCTGAAAGAGCCGTCGCATCCAGCCTGTAGATGTCCGAGAGGCTGGAGACCAGCCCGGACTCCACGAGCCTGTCTGCCAGCATCTCGCCGATGCCTGCGATGTCGAGCGCTTCGCGCGAAGCCCAGTGGATGATCCCCTCCTTCAGCATCGCCGGACAGGACGGGTTCATGCAGCGATGGGCGGCCTCGCCTTCGGGTCGCGTGACCGGGCCCGAGCAGACGGGGCAGAGGTCGGGAAATGGCACGGGAGGCTCCCTGCGCCCGCCGGGGTTGCCCAGCGACCTGACTATCTCGGGGATCACATCGCCCGCACGCCTGACGACCACCAGGTCGCCGGGCCTGACATCCTTGCGGTTCATCTCGTCTTCGTTGTGGAGCGTCGCCCTCGAGACGGTGACGCCGCCGACGGAGACAGGCTCCAGGTTCGCAACCGGGGTTATCCTGCCTGTCCTGCCCACCCCGAACTCGAGCGAGACCACGCGAGTGGCGACCTCGGCAGGGTTGAACTTCCAGGCCACNGCCCACCTGGGGGCGTGAGACAGGCTGCCCATCCGCGAGGCCAGCTCGAAATCATCGAGCTTGACCACCATGCCGTCTATCTCCCAGGGGAGGTCCGCCCTCCTTCGCTCGAGGGATTCCCGCACCGCGAGGACTTCCTCCACACCCCTGCATGACCGGTTTTCCGCGCTCACGGGGAAGCCAAGGCCTTCCAGGAAGCCGAGCAGAGCTGTCTGGGTCGCGATGCCCGCGGGCGGCACGGCGCAGGCGTAGGCGACGAAGGAGAGCGGGCGGGAGGCGGTGATCCTGCTGTCGAGCTGCCTGAGAGAGCCTGAGGCGGCGTTCCGGGGATTTGCGAACGACTTCTCGCCGGCCGCCTCCCTTCGGGCGTTCAGTGCCGCGAAGCCGGCCTTCGTGAAGAGAACCTCGCCTCTCACCGACAACCCGTCTGCGCCGGGGCCGTCGCAGTGAAGCGGTATGTCGTTGATGGTCCTCGCATTGGGCGTGATGTCCTCACCCACGCTGCCGTCGCCCCTGGTCGCGGCCTGGACGAGGACTCCCGCAGCGTATCTGATCGATACGGCCAGCCCGTCGAACTTGGGCTCGACGGAATAGGAGGGAGGAGACTGAAGGCCGAGCTCCTTCGTCAGCCGGGCTTCGAACGCCCTGAACTCTCCCTCGCTGAACACGTTGTCGAGGCTGAGCATGGGCGGGTCGTGCCGCACCGCTCCAAAGCTCTCGACCGGAGTCGAGCCCACCCTGGAAGTCGGGGAATCCGGGGTCCTCAGCGACGGATGCTGGGACTCCAGCTCACGGAGGCGCCTCACGAGAGCGTCGTACTCCTCGTCAGACACCTCGTTGCGGTTATCGCGGTAATAGAGCCGCGAATAGTGCTCGATGAGCGCGCGGAGCTCGCCCGCTTCGGCAGCGGCGGACCTGTCCTTCATCCCAGGTCCCCCAGTTCCATCCGGAACTCCAGAACGCCCCCCGACCTGGCTCCCGGCGAGAGCAGGAGCGCCATCCCCTGATGGACGCGCTCGTAACCCTTCTCGGACCTGTTCACCGAGTCCAGGGGCATGTGAGCCACCTCCAGGAACGCCGGAGAGGTAATCCTGATCCTCACCTTCCTCCAGCCGTCCTCCACGACAAGGTCATGGCAGATGCCTGTCCCGGCGACGCCCGTCCTCACGGAGTCGGAGGATCCGAGCTTCACGAACCGGTCGTCCTCCCCTCCCGTGAGGAGGTTGAAGCACATCTCGCATGCGGCGATCCTGCCGTCCAGGCCCTGCGCCGAGCTCCGGAAGACGAACACCGGCTTCGAGAGGTCGAGCGTGATCCGCTTCTCGATATGCCCCGCTCCTGAAGGAAGAGAGCAGGACATCATGAGGTGGTCCCCGTTCCTCTCGACGGACGGCTGCGCACCGGGCTCCTCCGGCGCCTCGACCGACGGCGAGCAGGAGAACCACGCCTCACGGCCATCGTCCCGCGGAAGCAGGATCGTGCGGAAGGAGACCCTCCTGTAGCTGTCCAGGACGAGCCTCGATGCGAGACCCGCCTCCGTGGACGGCAGCTTCGAATGGATCGTCCGCACCCGGCTCCCACCGTCGTCGGCGTCGGAGATATCGGCGTGATAGGCCTCCCGCCTCCTGGTGAGGACATGGCCGAGGGGGACGGGCGCCCGCCCGGCGGGGAGGAAGGTCAGCTCGCTCACGGTTAGTCCGGCTCCGGCCTTCACGAGCACCGAGAGCGACCGGGTGAGGACGTGCACCTCGTCAGCGCCGTCACAGTCGATGTCGGCTGCGGTCACCCTGGGGAGATCGCCGGTCACCTCCGCCGCCCGCCGCTCGGCTGAGGAGAGCTCGCTCCAGACGGCATCGCGCAGATGGGGGAGATAGAGGCCGCCGAACACGCCGTGCCAGTATGCGCAATTGCACTGGCTCCGCCAGAAGTGACGGAGGGCCTCGGGGTCGCCGGAGGCCTTCACGGCCTTTTCTGCATGCAGGACCCGTTTATGGAGCTCGTTGGACTCGGGGTATTTCGAGAGGAAGTTGCGCCAGAAGCCGCCCCTGAGCAGACGGCGCATCCTGTCGGAAGCCTCCCGGGACAGCCCGGAAGTCAGTGAAGCGACCTCCTCCTGCACCGAAGGCGGGAGGGTCCACTCGCCCATCTCCGAGTAGCTCGCAGCGGGTATGTACACGGGACCTTCGGCCTTCAGGGCGGCAACGGCCTCCGACGGGGTTACGGACTCGATCCAGCCGGCCTTCTCGACCTCGTCGAAGAACGAGTCGATCCAGCCCCTGTCCCAGCAGAGTTCCTTCGTCCCCGGCCAGACCCCGAACTTCTCGCCGTCGTCTCCATAGAAGGCGAGCCCGGTCCCGGCGCCCTCCATGCGCCTCAGGAGATCGATCACATCGCCCGGCGGATCGAACGGGATGGCGTATCTCAGAGACTTGCTGCTCGCGAGNAGAACCAGCCTGTTGCCGTTGTCCTCGGTGAGGAAGGGCCTGCCGGTCCGGTCCTCGGGCACGCCGGCGAGAACCAGGTGGGTGTCGTCGACGACGGCGTACGAGATGCCGGTGCCGGCCAGGAGAGAGGGGATCGAGGGCTCCCAGACCCTCTCCGTGAGCCAGAGGCCCTTGGGTCGGACTCCCGAGAACCCTTCCAGCAGATCTCCTAAGGCGGCTATCTGGGCCTTGATGTCGTTCCTGCGGAAGATCGGCAGAAGGGGCTCGAAATACCCGCTCGAGAGGAGCTCGATCCTCCCCTCCCCGGCCAGCCGCGCCATCTTCTCCAGATAGGCCGGCCTGCGGTTCTGCATCCATTCGATCAGGCAGCCGGAGGTGTGGAGTCCCGCCCGGATGCCGGGATGTCTCGACAGGCAGTCGAGCAGCGGCTCGTAGCAGTCGGTGCAGGCTCTCTCGAAAACCTCGTCGAAATTGCCTGCGGGCTGATGATTGTGGAAGCAGAGGCACAGCCGCAGCGGCATGACTACGGCACCCGACCCTGTCTTTCATAGGTGATGTCGGCGGGTACTGTCAGGTCCGGCCACAGCCTTATGCCCTCG
>JGI20214J51088_10000931_pt1 | contig 19917 bp, 11 predicted proteins | sample WetSurMetagenome_FD_51088 | JGI IMG/M metagenome (IMG submission 51088) | reverse complement strand
GGTAACCTGGCGATAATGCGGAAACTGAATTCAAAGTCAAATCTGTTTTTATCGATCAATACAGGTTTCCGGGCTCCTAACATAGATGATCTTGGTACTCTGGGAATTGTTGATTTCAGGTACGAGACACCAAATCTCGATCTTAAACCGGAGAGTTCTTTTCAGTACCAGGCAGGTTATAAATATGCCGGGCAGANGCTAAGAGGCGACCTTTTTATTTATCGAAATGAACTGTATAATTTAATTACACGGAACAGGATAGGGGATGAGATAATTGAAGGTTACCCGGTTTATCAGAAGGAGAATAGTGAGAGAGCTTATATACAGGGAATTGAAACGGCCTGGGATTTTAGCCTTAATCGTTTCGTCACCATGTCAGGAAACATTACTTATACATATGGCCAGAATATTACCAAAAATGAACCTGTAAGGCGTATACCCCCTATTTTTGCACGCATGGCAATCGATTTCAGGCATAAACAATGGTGGGTGAATCTGGAGTTGCTGGCTGCCGGGAAACAGGATCGTCTTGCCCAGGGCGACAAGGACGATAACAGGATTCCTGAAGGCGGCACACCAGGATGGGATGTATTCAATATAAACTCAGGTTACACATGGAAATTTATGACAGCTGACCTTGGTTTGAGGAACTTGTTTAATAAAGACTACAGGTACCATGGATCTGGTGTAAACGGTTACGGACGGTCGCTCTTTATTACGTTGACAGCAAATTTGTAATAACATGCTTTGAAAAAAGTAAATAGAACCACATATTATATTGTTTTTTCAGCACTGGTATTGACTCTGGTAGTCTTCGTCGTGGTATATATCGGAGTATCAGGCCGCCTCAAAACCAAAAAGGAACTGCTGAATTATAAAAATGCATCCGCCTCACTGGTTTTGTCAGAGGATGGTATACTCCTTGGTAAGTTTTACTTTGAGAACCGCACGAATATCCCTTTCAATCTGATACCAAAATCCCTTATAGATGCTCTTATAGCTACCGAAGATATCCGCTTCTTTGAGCATAAGGGTAATGATGCAAAAAGTTTTTTCAGAGTACTGGTAAAGTCAATCCTGATGAATAAGAGAAGTTCCGGCGGCGGCAGCACAATTACTCAACAGCTTGCCAAAAACATGTTTGGCAGAATTAATAAAGGCTTATTCCCGGTATTCAAGAGTAAGATAAGTGAAGTAATAATGGCCCGGCGGCTTGAGAAAGTTTTCAGCAAAGAAGAGATTCTGACACTTTACCTCAATACAGTTTCATTCGGGGAAAACCTGTATGGAGTTGAAGCAGCTTCTGCGAGATTCTTTAATAAAAGCACAAGCTTGCTTAAAATTGAAGAATCAGCAGTATTGATAGGAATGCTCAAAGCCAATACTTTTTTCAATCCTCGTCTTCATCCGGAAAATGCAAAGTCAAGGCGGAATGTTGTCATTGACCAGATGGAGAAATATAAATACCTCGATACAAAGGTTGCCGATTCACTTTCAGGATTGCCCCTGGTCATTGATTATAAAAGATCCCTGTCAGCCGGGATTGCCGAATATTTCCTGGTTCAGGCAAGAAATGAAACGGATGAAATACTTAAAAACCTTGGTCCAGGGGAGGGAAGAAAGTGGGATCTTGAAAGGGATGGATTAGTTATCACAACTACAATAAACTTCTCCCTTCAGAATTATGCGGTTGCCTCATTTCGCGAGCACCTGTCGGGGATGCAGAAAAGGCTTTACGAGCAGTATCAGAGTTCATCGGGCAAAAAGATTCTTGACCAGGTAGCAGTGAGCGAAATGAAAAGACTTGACCTTGAAGGACGGGCTGATGAAAAAAGGATTCAGGAGTTATTTGACTGGAGTGGCACCTACACAGATTCAATTACTGTTGCTGACAGCCTGAAAAAATCTCTTACGATACTTCATGCGGGACTCATGGCAATGGATCCCGCAGGAGGAGGGGTAAAGGCATGGGTTGGCGGGATCGACTTTAAAACCCAGCCCTACGACCAGGTAATGGCACGACGTCAGCTTGCCTCGGTTTTTAAACCGGTAATTTATTCAGCAGCTCTTGAAGATGGTTACGAACCGTGCCAGTATCTCGATAACGACTCAGTAACATTGTCGGGGTTTGAGGACTGGAGCCCCGAGAACTTTGATCATTCTTTCGGCGGTAAGTATTCATTATCGGGAGCTCTGACACATTCAATGAACATACCGACATTCAGCCTTTATCTTGAAATCGGCTTTGACAGGGTCAATTCAATGTGGAACGACATGGGTTTTTCATTTACTCTCCAAAATACTCCCTCTCTTTCGATGGGAACAGCCGAAGCCAGTATTAAAGAAGTTGCCACAGCTTATTCTTCAATTGCAAACGGCGGATACCGTATCAAACCCTGGTGCATTAGATCAATTAAAACTCCTGAGGGTGAAATTATCTACAGTAACGAAACGACACCTGAAAAAGTAAGTATAATGTCAGAAAGATCGAGTCAGCTTATGAGTGCAATGTTACAGAAAGCGATAAGGGAGGGGACCGGGGTTTCAATGGGAAATATTTACGGTGTCGATTTCCCTCTGGCCGGGAAGACAGGAACCTCTCAGGATTATGCAGATGCATGGTTTGCTGCTTTTAATCCAATGCTGGTTATTGTGGCCAGGGCAGGAGCCTCATCGAGGGCAATTCATTTCAATAACGGATCGTACGGGTCGGGAAGCGCACTCGCGCTTCCCCTTGTGGCACTTACGCTCAAAAAGGTTAAGCAGGACCCCCTGTTAAAGGAAAAGCTGATCACCTGTTTTCCCGATCTTTCACCGGAACTGGCTGATGCACTTGACTGCCCCGACTTTAAGGAAAAAAACCTTTTTGACAGGATAATTGATATCTTTGAAAAGGACAAAAAAGATTATGAAGGTAACGGGAGAAAGGTCGAAAGAACCGTAAAAAGTATTTTCAAAAAACTATTCAAAAAGAGAGACTAATGACTGGCAAAAAGATTATGAAGCTTCTTATTTTCGGCGCCGTATTGTTAACGGGTTTTGAAAGTTCCTTTTCGCAGGATAATAACTGGACTCATTTCAGGGGGAGTAATCGGGACGGTATTTCGACCGAAACGAAAACGCCCCTTATCTGGGCCGGTCCCAATATCAGATGGAAGACCGAAATCCATGGCCGCGGACACTCCTCCCCGGTTGTTTATGACAATCAGATATGGGTCACAACGGCTACTATGGACGGGAAGGAACTATATGCTTTATGCACTGATTTTACTACAGGCAAAATTTTATATGATCTGAAGGTATTTACAGTCGATGACCCGGTCGGCAAGCATGGGATAAATACATTCGCAAGTCCGACACCTTGTATCGAAAATGGTTTTGTTTATGTTCATTTTGGGAGCATGGGAACCGCGTGCCTTAAAACATCCGACGGATCCGTAGTATGGAAACGTACCGATCTCAGGTGCAATCACGTCCAGGGTCCGGGATCTTCGCCTGTGTTATATAAAAACCTGTTGATTCTTCACTATGAAGGGACCGATGTAAGGTATATTGTGGCACTGGACAAATCGACCGGCAAACAGGTTTGGCGGACTGACAGGCCTGATGAACCTTATCAGCCGCTTGCCAGTATTGGTAAAAAATCTTATGTCACTCCTTTGATTATAAATGTGAAAGGCAGGGACCTTTTAATTTCGAATGGTTCGGCTGTCTGTTGCGCTTATGATCCTCTAACCGGAAAGGAAATCTGGCGGGTTATCGGTGGTGCTGAATCAACAGTCCCAATGCCTTTTTACGAAAATGGCAGACTATTCTTTTATACAGGGTCGGTTAACAATCCGGCAGGAGGAACCTATACCGATCTGTTTGCTGTCAACCCTGACGGCAATGGGGATATCACTTCCACAAATATAATCTGGAAAAAACGAGATGATCAATCTCACACACAGATACTTACTCCGGTTATTAGGGATGGGCTTATCTACACAGTTATTTCAAGGAATATCCTTATGTGCATCGATGCTGCAACAGGTAAAGAGGTTTGGTCGGAGCGGGTGAGGGCCGATCATAATGCTTCACCGGTATTTGCAGGCGGTAATGTCTGGTTCTTTTCAATAAAAGGAGACGTTCTGGCTGTCCGGGCAGAACGTAATTACAATGTAATTACACAATTTCAGATGGATTCAGGTATATGGGCCACACCTGCTTTTATAAGGAATTCGGTAATTCTCAGATCGGAAAAGTATCTGTGCAGGATAGATTGATTATTTGCTTTTCAGAAATAAAAATTTAAGAACTTGGAATGGTTTAAGGATTTGCTCTGGAATGATACAGTAGCACATACGATATTATTATACAGCATAATTATTGCTGCAGGGGTATTCCTTGGAAAAAGAAAGATATGGGGTGTCTCACTGGGTATCACATTCGTATTATTTGCAGGTATAACAATGGGACACTTCGGTTTTACAGCCAACCATAAGGTTGTTGAATTTGTACGTGATTTCGGGCTCATATTGTTTGTCTTTTCAATCGGATTACAAGTGGGTCCCGGATTCTTTTCCTCCTTTAAAAGAGGCGGACTGACTTTAAATCTTATGGCTCTGGCGATCGTCCTCCTGGGCGGAGTGACAACCCTTATTATCCATTTCGTTTCAGGAACTTCAATGCCAATGCTTGTTGGTGTGATGTCAGGTGCAGTTACAAATACTCCCGGACTCGGGGCAGCACAGAATACTCTTGCTCAGGTGAGTACCGGTGTCGCGGGAATTGAAATACAGGATATCGGGCTCGGGTATGCAGTCGCCTATCCCTTTGGAGTCCTGGGAATTATTCTGACAATGGTTGTAATAAGGAAAGCTCTGAAAATCGACTCCCAAAAGGAACTCGATATTCTGCAGAAAGAAATGCATCCACCTGAAACCCTGCCGGAAAAAATTAATATTCTTATAAATAATCCTTTGGTCACAGGCAGATCTGTTGAAGAAATATCAGGGATTTTTGGCAATGGCATGGTCATTTCGAGGATATTGCACGATGGTGAATTGTTACCTGCAACTTCAGGAACGATCGTACACAGGAATGATATCATCCTGGTTGTTGCTGAAAGAGGGCTGGTAAATGAAATACTTGAAAAGACAGGTACGCTAAGTGAAATGGATATTTCATCAAAAACAGGCAAACTTGTCTCAAGAAGGCTGCTGGTGACCAACAGGGAGGTTTTCGGTAAAAGTCTTGGATCACTTAAGCTAAGGACAAGGTTTAATATTAACATCACAAGGATCTACAGATCCGGAATCGAGTTTATTCCATCTCCTCAGATCCTGCTTCAGATGGGTGACAGGCTCACTGTGGTTGGAGATGAAGCGTCGATCGTAAAAGTTACTGAGCAGCTCGGCAACTCAATGAAACGGCTCGAAGAGCCCAATATAATTCCGATATTCATCGGAATATTACTGGGTGTGATTCTGGGAAGCATCCCGGTAAAAATACCTGGAATGCTTCACCCTCTTAAACTTGGTCTTGCAGGAGGTCCGCTTATAATTGCAATTCTTTTAAGTAAGTACGGCCACCGGTTTTCGCTAGTTTCATACACAACTGCCAGTGCAAATCTAATGCTCCGTGAGATAGGAATAGTCCTCTTCCTTGCAAGCGTAGGGATTATGTCGGGTGAGAAATTCATCCCGACACTTACATCGGGTGACGGGTTCATCTGGATGGGTTATGGGGCAATGATTACTGTTTTGCCACTGATAATAGTCGGCTTCTATGCAAGAATTGTTTTCAAACGAAACTATTTTGAGATTTGCGGGATGCTTTCCGGAAGCATGACTGATCCCCCTGCTCTTGCTTTTGCCAATGGACTTGCACAGTCAGAAGCTCCTTCAGTAGCTTATGCAACAGTATATCCTATGGTAATGTTTTTAAGGATCTTTATTGCGCAGTTGCTTGTATTGCTATTTGTTTGAAAAACTTATCTCATCAGTAAGGTTATCAACCTTTCTTTAGTCCTATTGTACGGTGGATAACGGAGGTTTATATCCAGAAGGTTTGATTTCACTATCACTGATCTCATATTGGAGAATGTCTCAAATGATTTTTTCCCATGATACTTACCCATCCCGCTGTTACCAACCCCTCCATAGGGAAGATATGGTGAAGCAATCTGGATAACAGTATCATTTATTGCGGCTGTTCCACTTTGAGTATTTTGAATGAACTTATTGTACAGCTTTTTATTACCAGTGAAAATATATGTTGCAATGGGTTTGGGATACCTGGAGATTATCCTGTATACATCTTCAAAATCATCAAAGTCAATTACAGGAAGTATGGGACCAAAAACCTCCTCCTGCATAATCGGATCATCCGGAGCAACATCCTTAATTATAGCAGGTGAAACATAGCAATCATCAGGATCACAATCACCACCATATACCAGCTTTCCGGACTTCAAAAATGATGAAAGCCTGAATACGTTTTCCCGGTTTATAATCCTGGCAAAATGGTTGCTCTCCTTTACTTCTTCTCCATAAAATGCTTTTACTTCATTGATCAGAAGTTCAAGAAATTTTTCCTCGATCTTCTTATCAATGATCAGGTAATCAGGACAAATACAGGTCTGTCCTGCATTCATGAATTTCCCCCATGCTATTCTTTTAGCTGCAAAATCAAGCTTTGCGTCTGCTGCAACAACACATGGGTTCTTTCCACCAAGTTCGAGTGTAAGAGGAGTCAGATTCTTAGAGGCCATTTCCATAACATATTTCCCTGTTTTACAGCTCCCGGTAAAAAAGATATAATCAAAATTGTAGTTCAGAAGGTATTCACTAATACTATGGTCTCCATTTATCATTGAAATCAATTCTTTTGGGAAGTTATCGAGGATCTTTTCCATNACAGAGATTGTATTCGGCACTTGCCNGGAAGCTTTCAGGACAACACAATTACCGGCAGCCAGAGCACCTATTAACGGCATAAACGAAAGCTGAAAAGGGAAATTCCATGGTGATAAAACAAGCACCTGGCCGTATGGCTGGGGAACAATATAACTGTGTGCTATAAAATGTACAAGGGGAGTCCTTACACGCTTTTTTCTGCTCCAGTGTCGCAGTTTTCTTATTGTCAGATTCAGCTCTTTGATAACGAATCTGGTTTCTGTGGATATTACTTCAAACTCCGGCTTATGAAAATCATTCCATATCGCATTCGTTATTTCCTGCTCGTGCTTAATTACAAGGGACCTTAGTTTTTTCAGAATTTCAATTCTGAAATCAATACTGAGGGTATTCCCGGCAGAAAAGAAATTTCGCTGATTATCAAGTCTTAATTGAATTTCTTGTTTTTCCATTCGTTTTCCAGGGCAATAAGTTGATTGGAGATTTCTGCAGTTGAAGTGTCTGTTTTTTGAGATATTTTACTCATGGCAAACTCTGCAACTGCTGTTATTGTCAGGCTCGGGTTAACACCAATGTTACCCTGAATGACTGAGCCATCTGTTATATAGAAGTCGGGATAATCGTGCACCTTGAAAGTGCGATCCACCATTCCATTTTCTGATGAATCAGACATTGGACATCCTCCAAGAATATGGGCTGTTGTAGGCCTGTTAAATAGTACTTCAAGAAGAATATTTTGTGGTATTCCATTTACCTTTGCAGAATATCTTTCCATAACTTCCTGACCTATTGGAATGTAGGCTGGAACCTTTTTTTGCCCGCTGTTATCAATCTTCATTTTCCCGCCAAATAGGTTATTTCTCCAAACCATCTGCATGGCATTATCAACTGTTTGCATAACAAGAAGAATCACCAGGCTCGATGACCAATTGAAGTTAAATACGGTTTTAAGGAATAGAAATGGGTGTCTGATTGTATTGACAAAAAGATTCCAGGATCTTTCCAAAGAGGTTTCGGCTCCACTGGCTGATAATCCGAAAAACCACTTCATTGCATTAGAGTTATCCGGATACTTGACTACCTCAACATGAGTATGAGGGTCAGGGCTGAAAACAGAAGTTATGGCAAGTCCGTTATTTAATTTTTCCTGTGCGCCGGAAACTGCACAGAGTGTTTCCGCATTTGTTCTTAATCCATAACCGAGTTTGCCTGATAGCAGGGGAAGGGTTCCATATTTGAATTTCTGTTTAAGCAGTAATTCCAGCGTTCCCAGTGTTCCGCAGGCAATAACTAAACCTTTTGAGGTGAAAGTCCTGCCTTTCTTCCCAAAGAACGAAGTAATGTGCTTAGATTCAATATGATATATTCCGTCATTATAGATAATCTTTTCTGCTTTGGTCTCAGGAAGTAATTCAAGCCCCATTTTTTCGGCAAACCAGAGATAGTTCCTGTCAAGAGTATTTTTAGCATTTTCCCTGCATCCCACCATACATCCTCCACACTCTGTACATCTCCGCCGAAGAGGACCCAGGCCGTTGAAATAAGGATCACTTTCTTTTTCCGGGCCATCCAGATTAACTCCGACATGAACTGTCTCAAATGTCTTATGAGCATCCATGTCCCTTGAGACATCTTCAAGTGCTCTATCCTCAACGTTCAGTCTTGAATATTTTACCCGGCCAAGCATAAATGATGCTTTATCATAAAAGGGCCCAAGTGTTCTCTTCCAATCACCGAAATCGGTCCAGGAATTGTTTCTAAAGAAATCATCAGGTGGTATATAAAGGGTGTTGGCGTAAACGAGACTACCTCCTCCTACACCTGTTCCGCTTAAGATGCTTGCTTTTTTGAAGAAGGTAAGCTTCTGAAAGCCAAAAAATCTTAAAAACGGCAACCATAGATATTTTGCCAGGTTCCAGTTTGATTTAGGAAAGTCATCCGGGCGGAAACGTTTTCCCTGCTCCAGAGTGAGGACTTTGTATCCCTTTTCAACGAGCCTCAAACTTGCAACACTGCCTCCGAAACCAGATCCTATAACGATGTAATCATATATCATTATGAAGGGATTTGCTTGAATTAAAAGGCTGTAAATATAGAAAGACCTGTGAACAGTTTCTTAAAGGGAGTGAATAATCCGGCTAAAAATCAGCAGTTTATTTGTTCGGGACAACCTTATTTAAAATGAAAGCTCCTTCTGAATCGTTTCCCGACATTTTGTTCTTGAAGCTGATTGTAAAAGTGTTGTTTGTTTTATCAATTTTCCAGCTCTCTTTCGATATAAATTCTGTAGGACCGGAATCCCCGGAAATAGTTATAGTGGATTCAACAGTTAGGAATCCATCCTGCTCTGACCAGGATGCTTTTGTCTTACGTGGCATTTCGTAAATTGTTATGTTGTATTCTTTTCCGTCGAGGGTTAAATTTTCTGTAAACGGGTACTCCTGTCCATCTCCGGTGTCATAATACCGTTCGGTCAGAAGAGAGTCACTATTGATCCTGATTTCTATTTTGGTCAGGACAGGTGTGTACTCCGGCAGGGTCGATTTTGTCCGGTCTATTTTCCAGGTTCCATTAAAGTCAGCTTTCTGTGCTGTAACTATAAAAGAAGAGGTAATGGCAAATACCATTACAAGAATAAAAAATTTAATTCTTTTCATAATAACAATTCATTTAAATTAAGTTATTGATAATTAATGCATTTATTATTTCTAAGTTCTTATTTTGTTTTCCTTGACGATTTTGCGTCTTTGTGGCAATTCTTTTAGCTGCAAAGACGCAAAGTCACAAAGCAGCGCAAAGAAATCCAAATTATTTCGTTTTATGATTTCAGATTCCGCTAAGATCTACATTTTCAAATAATAATGAAGGGATCCTTATTGTTTCATTTTCACGGATATCGCTACCAAGTTCAATGAGGTTGAACCAGAATTGATTCATGTTACCGGTAATGTTCATTTCATTAACCGGATGAATGATCTTTCCATCCTGTATAAAGAATCCTTCAATGCCGTAGGAAAAATCTCCGGTTGAACCGTTGCAGTTACCGCCAATAAATCCGGTAATAAATACTCCCTTCTTCAGTGAGCCGATGAGCTCTTCGAGGTTCTTTGGGCCAGTTTCAAAAATTACGTTTGAACTGCTCCCTGAATTGGGCTTCATTCCAAGCTTTCTCCCGTAATAATTATCTATGAAATAATCTTTCAGAACGCCTTTCTCAATTATGGGCCGCCTGACTGCTGCGAGGCCTTCATCATCGAACAGTCTTGAACCGGCACCGGATACTATTGTGGGATCATCAATAGCTGTGAACAATGCTGAAGCAACAGGTTTGTTCTGCTTACCGATAAGGAAAGATTGCTTCTGGTACAGGCTTGATCCCTGAAGAGCACTGTATATTGGTGAGAGCAGGTTTCCGGCAACCCTGTTCTCAATTATCACCGAATATTTTCCCGACAGGATCTTTTTAGGGTTTATCTTTCTGATAGTTCTTTCGAGAGCTTTTTTCCCTAAATCTGTTTTTTTAAGTTTTTCCATGAAGAGCGAACTCTCAACCCAGTAATCATTGGGGCGCCCTGTTTCACTCTTCATCGATACAGTAACATAAAGTCCAACATTTGTTTTTCCGGCATCACCCCTGAAACCGTTACTGGCCACCATGACAGAACTGGTGATGCTGTCGAAATAATAGGAGCTTACCGAAATGATGCGGTCATCTTTTTTGTAAGCTTCATCAAGGGCCATTGAAGCAAGGTTGATTTTGGTCTTTGCATCCACAGAATCAAGGCTGGCATCAAAAGTGTTCAGATTAATACCTCCTTCCTTATAATAATATTCGGGATCGGGGAGAGACCGGAATTCATCTTCGGTCAGAAATCTTGTTGAGGCAATCGCCTCTTCAACAAATCTGAGGAGTTCAGATTCCTTTAACCTGTTTGTGGAATGGGATGAATATTTTTTATCGACATACAGGCTGATTGAAAGGCCGCTCTGATTAGATTCCTTAAGGCTGTCGATCTTCTGATCCCTTATCTCTATATTGTTGCTGCGATTTTCATAAATATTGACAGATGCCTGTTGTGCTCCGTTTTTAATAGCATGTGCCACAACAAGGTCGGCGAGCTTATATTTTTCACTTGTATTCATAACTTGATCTTTTTCAGTTTTTTATGCATTAATTCCACCGACAGTTAGTTTTTTTATCTTGACAGTAGGTATTCCCATTGAATTTGGTGCTCCCTGTCCATCCTTTCCGCACGTCCAGATGCCATTGTCAATTAAAAGATCATCTGCTACCATTACCATATCAGACAGAGCCTGGGGACCATTTCCAATAATATTGAAATCCTTTATTGGTTTAGTAAGTTTGCCGTTTTCAATCAGGTATCCGAATTTTACAAAGAAGGTAAAATCACCCTGGCCTATATTTACCTCTCCGTTACTGAAGTTCTCGACATATACTCCATTTTTTACGCTGGCAATTATCTCGTCTCTTTTATGAGGTCCGTTTTCCATATAAGTGCATCTCATCCTGGGTATCGGAATATTTCGGAAATTTTGTCTCCTGCCGTTACCTGTAGGTTTGACATTGTAGAATTTTGCACTTATTCTATCATGCATATAGCTGGAAAGGATTCCGTTGTTCACAATAACGGTTTTTTCAGATTCGTTACCTTCATCGTCGAAATTAATTGCACCTCGTTTGCCCTTTAAAGTGCCGTCATCAACTATTTTGACAAAATCTCCGGCAATCTTTTTCCCCATTTTATCGGCAAAGATTGACGTGTTCTTCCTGTTGAAATCAGCCTCAAAAGCGTGACCGATAGCTTCATGAAGGAGTATGCCAGACTCTCCTGCACCCATAACTACCTCCATTTCACCGGCTTTTGGTTTTGTTGCAGTGAATAATAAAGAAGTTTTCTCAACCACATCCTTTGAAAGCTTATCGACAAGCTCATTTGTAAGAAACTCAGAACCCATACGATGAGAGCGCCCGACAAAAAAATTCTCGATCTGTCCGTTCTTTTCCATGATGCAGACTCCGTAAAGCAACACCATCGGGCGATAGTCCCAGGCAAGCTGTCCCTCCGAATTGAAGAAAAGTATATATGAGGTTGAATCACCCAGAACTGCGTTGACTTTAATTACCTGCTTATCTGCAGCAAATATGTTGTCATTAATTCTTTGAATAAACGGGATTTTATCTTTTACCGATGTTCCTTCCCATGAGTTTACGAGAGGATAATAATTCGGAGCAACGTATTCATTAATTTTTACGGGAGCAACAACCTTGCTTCCGTCTGCTATGTTTGCGGCAGTTCTGGCAGCCTTCAGCATTGCATCCGATGTAATACTTTCAGAATAAGCATATCCGGTCTGGTCTCCTTTCAAAACTCTTATTCCAACTCCATAATCGATATTGGAATAGGCACTGTTTACTTTCCCATCCTCAAGGGCACTGTAATTCTCGAGCGTATGTTCAAAATAGAGATCGGCATAATCGGCTCCTTTCTCCATAGCTGCCGATATCACTTTCCGGAGCAGGTCCTGCGTCACCTCAAAGTGGCCCAGATAGCTTTCGGCGTTATCTGAAAGCCTGGTCGTCTTGCAGGAATTAAAGAAAGGTGGTAAGATCAGGGTACCTGCTGCTGTGATACCGCTGATTTTAATAAATTCACGGCGTTTAAAATCCATAAGTGTGAGTATTTAATTTACTTATAAAGGTGGCAAAATAATTATAAATATGTGTCAAAGACGGTTAAAAAACTTATATGTTACGGCCGGGAACTTATAACTTGTCAGATTTTAAAAATTATTTGCAGGAGCATATTTTATTTATATTTACTCTTTNAGGATTTTGCTTTTTCTGATAATATTTTAGTATAAATATGAAAGTTTTGATTACCGGATCTTCCGGTTCCCTGGGCAGTATGATGGTGTCGAGCCTGGTTTCAAAAAGGATCGAGGTGATAGGGTTAGATGTAAAGGAGTCTCTGCATAACAAGCCGGGTGATTATTTTGGTTTTTACAATTGCAGCATTACTGACAGGGATGAGCTGGAGGTTATTTTCGGTAAGGAGCAGCCTACTCATGTCATTCACCTTGCGTGCACATTTAATAAGGTTCGCGACAGAAAGAAAGAGCATTTTATCGATATCGGGGGCTCAACAAATATTATTGAAATTTCTGACAAAACCTTATCGGTAAGGCAGTTGATCTTTTCAAGCTCAACTGCTGCTTACGGAGCCAATAAAGATAATCCGGAATGGTTAAAGGAGACTGATCCACTGCGACCAGGCAAATACAGATATGGTGTTAACAAGAAACTTATTGAGGAAGTTTACGCAACGACTCCGGTCAGAGATGACCTGNANCTTATTTTTTGCCGGATCTGCACAGTGATAGGACCAACATATAACAAACCAGCCAGTATCGTTTCTATATTACTTAAATTGCCTTGGTTGCCTCAATTTGTCAGGGAAAACAAGGTTCAGTTTTTGCATACCGATGACTTTGTTGCACTTATCGGTCTTATATTATCAGATGATAAGATAAAAGGGATTTACAATGTAGCTCCCGATAGTTATGCGGTAGCAAGGGACCTTGTTCCCGGTAAAAAATTTATTAAGCTCCCGGTTTCAATTGTCACGCTGGCATTAGCTGTTTTATGGTATCTTAAGATTTTGAATCTTGAACCTGCCGGAGTCAAAGCCAGTATATATCCAATTCTCCTGGATCCTTCAAAGATTATTTCAAGGTTCAATTACAAATTCAGGTTTTCATCCATGATGGCTTTTGAGGATATCAAAATACATAATATGATTCCTACGGCGGCGAAATTCTGAATTTAGAATAACCACTGATTTTAAATTTGAGTTTACCCCCAACCCCCCAAGNGGGGCTTNAAAAACCGAGGTAATCAAAAAGTCCNCTCCGGGGGATTTAGGGGTAAAAACNAAGAAGCGTACTTAACAATAAGTTGTTAATATCCGATCTTAATATTAACTGCAGCTCCTTTCAATCCCTTTGATTCGGCTTTAACTGTAAAAGTGCCTTTTGCATCTTTTTCTGCTTTAACAATTACAAGACACATGCCATTGAAAGCTTTTCGGTATGATGCCTGGAACGGGTCGTGGCTTGTTGCATCGCCGTTGTCGACTGCAACTATCCTGCCGGGTCCCTGAATGCTGAAGTTTACAAGATTGCTGCTGCGTGGTACCATCAGACCGTTTTTATCCTCAACCACCACTGTTATATATACAAGGTCCGAACCATCAGCCTTTAGTTCCTGACTGTCAGCTGAGGCAGATAGCTGTGCGGCTTTTCCGGTGGTAACCATTTTATCCTCCGCCCATTTCAGGCCATTTTTATAAGCCACAACTTTAAGTTCGCCGGGCTGATATACAACATCATCCCATCTGAGCCTGTATTCATACTGACCCTTTTTCTTTTTACCGAGCGATTTGCCATTCAGAAATAATTCAGCCTCATCACCCGAGGTATATACATGAACGGGAGTAACCTGTCCCTTTCTTTCCGGCCAGTTCCAGTGAGGCAGAATGTGAGCCATTGGCAGGTCGGGTCTCCATTTAGCCTGGTAGAGATAAAAACGATCCTTTTTAAATCCTGCAAGGTCGATAATGCCAAAGTAACTGCTTCGCGATGGTACTTCAGTGACATTCTGAGCATCAAGCAAAGCCTTTGCCTGGTCATATCTCCTGTTGCCTGGACGCAATCCTGTCAGATCACCACCGTATGGTGTAGGCTCACCTATATAGTCAAAACCCGTCCAGACAAACTCACCGAAAACCCCGGGATATTTGTCCTGCATCTCCCATTGCTGATCGGCTGTAGAAGCCCATGCAGGATATGCAAGGTCATATGATGATATCTGGAAGATCCCGTGGCCAGGGAGGTTTTTATTCAGATCACCCTGGGCAACCGGAAAGAAATATTCTCCCCTGGAACTTACAGTTGATGCTGATTCGCTTGAGTGGAACGGCAGATTTTCATTGTCCTTCAAAGCAAAGAAAGCATCATATCTGTAGAGGCGATAGTTTATACCAAACACATCTACAGTTTTCTGGAAGCCGTTTGTGCCCGATTCATCCCAGTTGCATCCTACGGTCACTGGTCTTGTAATGTCTTCAGATTTAATTATAGCTCTCAGACTTTCGGAGAGTGCAGGATTATTCTGGTCATTCACTTCATTCCCGGTGCTCCAGATGAAAACAGACGGGTGATTACGATCGCGGCGAACCATTGCCCTCAGGTCCTCTTCATGCCATGCATAAAAGAGCTTATTGTAATCGAGCCTCTTTTTGGGAGTTTTCCATGTGTCGAATGCTTCATCCTCTACAAGAAATCCCATCTTGTCGCACAGGTCAAGAAGTTCCGGAGCCGGAGGGTTGTGGCTTGTCCTGATTGCGTTGCACCCCATCTCTTTTAGTATCTCAAGCTGACGTTCCGCAGCCCTGACATTGAAAGCAGCACCAAGGGCTCCAAGGTCATGATGATTACAAACCCCGTTTACAGGCATCTTTTTACCGTTAAGGAAAAATCCGTCACGGGCAGTAAAATTCAGGGTTCTGAATCCGAAATTGGTTTCATAAACGTCCGATATCTCTTTTCCCTGCATTACGGTAACTGCAACCCGGTAAAGTTCAGGATTATCGAGGTTCCACAGAACAGGGTTATTGACAGGGATATCGACCCTGAAGATGTGGACACCGGATGCAGTCAGAGTTGCAACGGGGCTCGAGAATTCGGCAACCGCCTGAGCCGCAGCCTCACCTGCTTTGTCAAGCTTGAAAACAGATGCTTTGACAGAGACACTTACAGGCTGTTCTATATGGCTTTCGATTTCTGCCTTAACACTCAGAACAGCTTTCTCAGGTTTAATTTCGGGCGTTGTGCAAAAAACTCCATTGTATTTTACATGAAGCTGTGAAGTTTTTACGAGCCATACATTCCTGTATAATCCGGCCCCCGGATACCACCGGGAATCCCAGTTCTTCGTATCGAGCCTGACAGCAATAAGATTGTCTTTTCCGAAAAGAACATATGGTGTCAGGTCGAGACGGAATGAGGTGTATCCATAAGGCCATCCTCCGACATATTTGCCGTTTACCCAAACTTCAGAATAAGCCATTGCACCATCAAAATCAATGTATATTCTTTTGTCTTTTTCCGACTCCTTCAATGCAAAGTGCTTCCTGTACCATCCGATTCCTTTCCATGGCAGAAGACCCGTATTATTTTCAAGTGTATCGCTGAACGGACCCTCAATTGCCCAGTCATGAGGCAGATCAAGGGTCCGCCAGCTGTTATCAATGGCTGAGGGCAGTTGAAGCCCCGCCGGTTCCCTATCGTTTGTGGCCGCGTCGGTTGCGGCATTAAAGTATTTAATGAATTTCCATCCCAGATTGAAAGATTCGCGCGATCTTGGGGAATTCTGTGCCAGGGTGAATTCTGTTGTCAGGATCAGGAGAACGGAAATAAAAAGTGAAGCGGTAAGAAGTCGTTTCATTGTATATGATTTAGGATTTGAAATTTTTTCTAAAATAGGTAATTCAATCGGATAAATAAATTCGGATCTGAAGAAAATCATTTTGTCTCCCTTTGTGCCTACCTTCGTTATCCTTTGTGGTTAAGGATTTTTTATTACAAAGTCACACATCGTACACACGAAGTTACACAAAGGGAAAGTATTATTAGTTTTTCACAAACCGCTGGGTGACAACCTGTCCTGAATTAAAAAATATTTTTATAATGTATAACCCCGGCCTAAGTTGAGCAACATTTACGTCAGCTGTGTAATCCCCGCAGTCAGTTTTTTCGAGAATCTGATTTCCTGTAAGGTTGAAGATAGCAATTCTGCTAATTATTTCATCTGATCCCACATGTATGGTATTTTCAGCAGGATTCGGGAAAACCCTGATGACAGGTGTGACATTGTCATCTCCCGGAACTGGCTTACCGATCATATTTGCATCAAGCCACACCAGCCTCCTTGCTATCCAGCTTTTAAACTTCTCTATTTCTCCGCTGAAAGTTTCAGGCTGTTCCCCATATTCGGGAGTGCCGACATTAATTCCAAGGATCTTCCATTTCTGATAATGCCTCTCCTGGGCTTCGTTAAGGAGATTTGCCACCGAATCGATAATACTGTAAAGAGATTGTTCACTCAGGATAGTCTTCCTTAGCAAATAGTACCTGTCGTGTATCTGACCGGCGAATGCTTCATCCTGAACAAGGCGCACTTCCCACGAGGGCGGAATTGGCCAATCGACACAGTCATTAACCCTGTAAGCCCATCCTGAACCATCGGTCTGGTTAAAATGAATACAATTCTCGGTTATATCTTTCCATGCCCAGTCATAATCCCAAGGCGGACCGGAATGTATCAGACCGCCTTTACTGTCTTTATCCTTGAAATAAAATCTACTCTTTTTATAAGCATCAACATTTCTTGACAATTCACCTAAAATAAAATAATCTACGAATGAATTTACATCAAGATATGCCCGGTATCCGCTGCTCCGGTCCTTAAAACCGGGATTGTACAATACCCTTTCGAATGAATCGACGAAGTTCTGTAAATAAGCTTTTTGCTGTGCTGTCAGTTCACCGGGTTCAGGATCGAAATAAACAAAATGCACATCTCCTCCCGGCTTGTTTAACGGTGAATATTTACTCAGCCAGCTGTCGTTTTTAGTGTAATAGTCATTGACAAAAATATAACCTCCTGTGAGATTATCTCCTGAGTTTTCATCAGGATTCAGCTTTGCAATATTCACGCGGTTTTTATCCTGTTTGATCTTTTCACCGAGAAGATATATTCCCTGGTACTCGTCATTAATAACAACTTCGCAATACACAGTTCCCGGGGCATAGTGTCCCATATTTCTGAAGATTTCGAATGCAAGGAAATTTCTCAGGAAGGCCTTATCATTATAGTTGGCAGTAAGTATCCAGTCGTTCTCTTCAGGCAATCCGAGTATCGGTACATTCAGATTGTCCCCAACTTCATCGCGAGTTTCAAAGGCGTACGGCTTTTGAGGAAGGGATGCAGAGTACCTTCCCCTGATCTCAATTCCCACCTTGCCTGAGTAAATGTTACCGTTGTCGGTTATATTATTTATAATTCCCGTGCCATTATATATGATCTTCATTTCAGCTGTAACTTTCGGTTCATCAGGAATATCTGCACCATCAGGTGTTGTAATAACCACTATCGGGAGATTTGATGATAACTGGCCAAATCCGGGGATTACCGAAACAAACAGCAGAAGGAATATGATGAACAGAGTATTTCTCATAAGAGGAATAAAAATACTTTTATCTTTTTACTTTTGTATTTTATCTTACAAAAATAAATGTTGATGAGATCTTTCGGAATTTCTCTTGCATTTGCAGCATTATTCCTGCACTTACTTCCTTCCGCCGCCCAGTACCTTGCACCTTCACAGACAAAATTCACCCGGCAGGATACACTGCGGGGTTCAATTACTCCTGAAAGAGCCTGGTGGGATCTTACATACTACCATCTTGATATTGCAGTAAAGCCATCCGACAGTACTGTTTTTGGATCCAATACTGTGACATACAGGGTAATAACCAGCTCCGAAATAATGCAGATCGACCTTCAGCCACCGCTTGAGATCTTAAAGGCAGAACAAAACGGAAAATCACTGAGCTACAAACGGGAAGGTAATGTATATTGGATACGGCTGACTGAGAAGCAAATCCCAGGATTAGTCTATTCCCTCGTCCTGAATTACGGAGGGAGACCCAAAGTCTCACGCAGACCCCCGTGGGAAGGCGGGATCACCTGGAAGAAGGACAAAAATAACCTTCCTTTCATTGCCTCTTCATGCCAGGGGGATGGCGCAAGCTTATGGTGGCCGTGCAAGGATCACATGTACGATGAGCCCGACAGCATGCTGATAAGCGTAAATGTGCCTTCAAACCTTATAGATGTCTCAAACGGAAGATTGAGAAGCACGGTAAAACTTAAGAACAATACAACTACCTATAACTGGTTTGTTGCGAACCCGATAAATAATTACGGGGTGAACATAAATATTGGTGATTATGCCCATTTCTCAGAGGTATTTAACGGAGAGAAAGGTAAGCTCGATTGCGATTATTATGTCCTTAAGGAAAACCTTGAAAAGGCAAAAGTCCAGTTCAGACAGGCACCGATGATGCTTAAAGCTTTTGAACACTGGTTTGGACCATATCCATTTTACGAAGATGGATACAAGCTTGTCGAAGCACCTTATCTTGGAATGGAGCATCAAAGTTCGATAACTTACGGAAACGGATACAGGAACGGATACCTTGGAAATGATGTCAGCGGATCGGGATGGGGCGATAAATTCGACTTTATTATTGTACATGAGTCTGGTCACGAATGGTTTGCAAACAACATAACATATGAAGACGTAGCTGATATGTGGATACACGAGAGCTTTATTAATTATTCCGAGAACCTGTATGTTGAGTACTATTTTGGGAAAGATGCAGGAAGGGAATACGTGCTGGGGAGCAGGAGGAATATCAGAAATGATCGCCCGGTGACAGGGATTTATAATGTTAATTTCAGTGGTTCGGGCGACATGTATTACAAGGGTGGAAGCATGCTTCACACTATAAGACAGATAGTTGATGATGATGATAAATGGAGAGGCATCCTTCGCGGATTGAACAGAGACTTTTACCATAAGGTAGTTAAGGGAATCCAGATAGAAGAATACATAAGCATTAAAACAGGAATTAACCTGAAGCCTGTTTTTGACCAGTACCTCAGGGATATCAGGATCCCGATTTTTGAATATTATGTAAAGGACAAAAAGCTCACATACAGGTATAACAACTGCGTTCAGGGGTTCAATATGCCTCTCAGGATCTATGTATCAGGAGTTAGAAAAGATATAGTTCCTACCTCGCGTTTCAATACAATCGACATTGAACCTGAGAATGCTGTTATTGTTGTGGATCCAAATTACTATATAGG
>JGI20214J51088_10000930_pt1 | contig 19929 bp, 9 predicted proteins | sample WetSurMetagenome_FD_51088 | JGI IMG/M metagenome (IMG submission 51088) | reverse complement strand
GTTATATAACCTATTTTTGCTTTTTCCCCGTTATGCAGATCAAGTACATAAAAATACGTCCCATCGGGTAGTTTGGAACCAAGAAGCAGACCTGCGTTCGAAAGCCCGTCCCAGTCGTTCTTATAATCTTTACTTGAATATACCAGGTTCCCCCACCTGTTATAGACCGACAGTGAAGCGACCTTGCCATCAATTCCCTTTATTACAAAGAAGTCATTTATACCGTCACCGTTTGGTGAAAAACCTTCCGGGATAAACTGTTCTGCAGGAGTTACTGTTATGATAACACTGGCTGATGCTGAATAATCTTTACCGTCGGAGGCTTTCCATGCAAATGAGGCATCCCCTGCAAAAGTATTAAGCGGAAAATACCCTAGTAAGTTCAGCTGTTGCCATGAAATCTCCTGTCCTGCGGTTACTGCAACTCCGTTAAGTTTTAAAATGCCGGATGAAGGCAGCGAGATTATCTGGATTTTTGTAAGGGTATCATTATCCGAATCTGTGAATACTGAGATAAAATCGCCAGGCTTAAAGGTATACGACTCATTCTGAACTGTCGTTATATTCAGGTCAGCAATAGCTGGTGCATGATTCACAGGAGTTGTTGAGTTGACAGTAACAATTATTTTACCGCTTGCACATAATTGAGGATTCCCGTTATCACAAACCTGATAATCAATTGTATCGTTACCGGCATAATTGCTGTCAGGTGTATAAATCAGGTTACCTGAGCTGTTTATTGTCACTGTACCATGTACGGGATTGTGTAAAACAGATGTAGTCAGCGTATTGCCGTCAACATCCGTCACATTTCCGGCAATATCAATCAGTCTGCCGCCACCGTTTTCATCCATTGTGATTCTGATTATTGCCTGACTGATAACAGGAGGATCATTTACAGAAAGGACAGTCAGATTAACAAGGGCGTCTGTGAGTGAGTAGACAGTTCCGTCATATCCGCTCCAGCCAAAGTGAGTAGTCCCATTCCAGTCAGGATCAGGAGTAAATGTGAGATTGGCTAACTGGGAGGTTGGAATTTCATCATTGACGTTTACAGGAACTCCGGCGAGTTTTAATAAGCCGTTGGCAGGGAGACTTGTTATCCTTATTTTTACCATTGGATTTGCGTCAATATCATTAAATGCTCCTGTAAATTCAGCTGGCGAGAAATTCATTATGTTATCTTCATTTACCGATTTGGAGATATTATTTACTGTTGGCGGGCTATTAACATGATTTACTGTGATGTTAACGCTTGCATCTGACAGAGCAAAGGAAGTACCATCAAAACCATTCCAGGTAAATGATGTGTTTCCGGTCCAGTGAACGTCAGGTACAAATGTCAGGTTCAGAAGCTGTGACAAAAGTATTTCATCGTTTAGTGAAACATCAGTACCCGATAGTCTGAGCGTGCCATGTGCAGGCAGACTGGTGATCATTATCCTGACCAGAGTATTTCCGTCTATATCTGTAAATGCACCAGTGAAATCACTGCCGGTGAAAGCAAGAATATTATCTTCATTAACCGATTTATTAATATTTACCAGTACCGGAATATCGTTTGCCTGATTCACGGTTATCATTACTCTGGCTCCGGTATTTGCATAAACTGTACCATCGGATCCATTCCATCCAAAACTTGTATTCCCATTCCAGTTTGCATCGGGAGTAAAAGTCAGGCTTCCAAGATTTGCTATAGTTATTTCATCATTCACTGATACATTAACTCCAGAAAGTTTAAGAGTACCGTTAATTGGCAAACCGGTTATCATTATCCTTGAAAGGGTGTTCCCGTCTATGTCGCTGAATGCGGCAGTGAAGTCGGCGGATGAGAATGTAAGTATATTATCCTCATTTACTGATTTTGTTATATCTGATACAACAGGAGGGTCATTTACCGGGTTAATCGTAATGGTAACCGTTGCAGCCGAAAGGGCATAGGCCAAGCCGTCGCTTCCGTTCCACCCGAATGTAGTATTGCCATTCCAGCTTGCATTTGGAGTAAATGTCAGGTTTCCGATATTTGCAATGAGTATTTCATCGTTCACAGCAACATTAACGCCTGAAAGTTTCAGAGTTCCGTTTAAAGGTAAACTGGTTACCATTATCCTTGAAAGTGAGTTACCGTCAATATCGGTGAATGAACCCGTAAAGTCAGCCAGGCCGAAAATTATAGTGTTATTCTCGGCTCCTGTTCTGGCAACATTGGAGACTACAGGAAGGTCATTTACCGGGTTAACCGTAATGTTTACTGAAGCACCCGAAGGAGCATACACAGTTCCATCATTTCCATTCCAGGCGAAACCTGTATTCCCGCTCCAGTTTGCATTCGGTGTAAAGGTCAGGTTCCCGAGATTTGCAGAAGGTATCACATCATTAACTGATACGTTAATCCCGGAAAGTCGGAGCGTCCCGTTCGGGGGTAAGCCTGTTATTCTTATTCCTGACAACGGATTGCCATCGATATCATTGAATGCACTGTTGAAATCGCCGGGAGTAAAAGTGAGTGTATTATCCTCATTTACTGACTTTGTTATATCAGATACAACAGGAGGATCGTTTACCGGAGCAATGGTAATGTTAACTGTAGCCGGAACCAGGGCATAAGCAGTCCCGTCATTCCCGTTCCACCCAAATGATGTATTCCCGTTCCAGTTCGCATTAGGTATAAAGCTCAGGTTCCCGAGACCGGTAAAAGGTATCTCATCACTTACTGACATGTTTATTCCTGAATATCTCAGAGTCCCGTTTAAGGGAAGACTTGTTATCATAACCTGTGAGAGGGAATTGCCATCGATGTCATTAAATGACCCCGTAAAGTTAGTCTGGGTGAAGGTAATGTTATTATCCTCCGGACCTGATTTTACTATATTTGATACTACAGGAAGGTCATTAACAGGATTCACAGTAATGCTGACAGTTGACCCTGTTAATGCATACACGCTTCCATCAGAGCCATTCCATCCGAAACCTGTATTCCCGTTCCAGTTCAAATCAGAAATGAAAGTAAGTAAACCCAGATCAGAGAAGGGAATTTCGCTGTTCAGTGCGACATTTGATCCGGACAGTTTTAATGTACCGTTCAGGGGCAGGCTGGTTATTATAACTTTTGAGAGCGGATTATTTTCCGGGTCTGTATATGAACCTGCAAAATCTGAGGCAGAAAAAGTAATTGTAGCATCTTCCTGACCCGATTTGCTAATGTTACTTACAACAGGTGGGTCATTTACAGGATTAATCGAAAGTGTTACTGTGACAATATTGCTGTAATTCAAGCCATCGAAAACCCTGTACGTAAAAGAATCGTTTGATGATTCGCTTCCATCATTAGCATAAGTAAATGATCCATCAGAATTTAAAGTCAAAATCCCATGTAGAGGGTCGGTGATTTTTTGAGCGGTGAAAGGGTTTCCGTCGGCGTCAGAGTCATTCGTAAAAAGGCCTGGCGCTGAAATAATAAGTGTTTCACCTTCGTTCAGAGTATAATTGTCCGCCACGGCAACCGGATTATTGTCATTCAGATTATTCAGGTAGATCGTTATTGTTGCATTATCGGTCTTTGTTCCGTTGCTTACCCTGATAATAAGAGCAAACGAAGGAACTGACTCATAATCGAGTTCTGAGGCATCATCTACAGAAATTATACCGGTTGCCGGATCTATTACAAAAGCGCCGGATGAATTTCCACTTATGATTGAATAAATCAGACTGTTGCCATCCGGATCATTATCATGACCTGTATTATCATCATTAATATCATATACAAACGTTCCATTTGGAGAGCTTTCGTTGATGTACAATGAGGCATTACTTATTACAGGACCAATACATGATAGCAGGGTGACAGTAATTGCTTTGCGGTTGATTGATTCGCAGCCGTTGTTAGTTTGCGATGCGTAGTATGTTCTGCCATTTTCAAGTAACGTAGTTCCCGGCTGAGTGTTCCCGCCGGAAGAAGCATCATACCAGATAATGTTTGTACCGGAAATGGCAATGTTGCTCAGAACAGGGACATCGGGTGCACAGAAAGTCTGGGGAGTCAATCCTGAAGGAGTTGCAGGAAGAGTTTTAAACTCTATTGTTGTCAGATCTTCAGATGCAGTGCAGGGTGAATTGCTAATGGTCCATTTCAGGGAGTAAATTGTCCCTGCAGATCCTGAAAATACAGCAGCCGGATTGGCCACATTATCAAATGATCCGCCGGTGCCAGAGACAATACTCCATAATCCTGTTCCAAAAATTGGTGTATTACCATTCATATTTGCTGAAGTGGCGCCACACATGGCAGAACCATTCTGGTCAGCACCTGCATTGGATATTGTAGGATTTCTTGGAAAAGTGATCGTAACATCATCGAATGAAGAACATGTACCGTTTGTAATTGTCCATCTTGCAACATATGTTGAACCGGCATTCCCTGTAAAAGTCGAGGTGTTATCAGTAGTATTGCCAAATGATCCGCCGATTCCGGAATGGATACTCCAAAGACCTGTCCCAGTTACTGGAACATTAGCTGCCAATGTTGTTGTTGTCAGTCCGCACAGGGCAGCGCCGGTCTGATCAGGACCGGCTGAAGAAATGGTAACAGTGCCGGTGGTTACTGCAATCTGCACGTTATCAGAGCTCGATATACAGGAGCCATTGCTTATTGTCCACCTGAAAATATATGTACCTGTAACTAAACCTGTAACAGTTGAGGTCTCCGAATTGATGTTAGTAATGGTTGGCGTATTGGGTCCGCTTACTCTTGTCCATGTACCAATGCCAATTATTGCGGCATTCCCGTCGAGGGAGGCAGAAGAAGTACCACAAAGACTCTGGTCGGCTCCGGCGTTGGCAACAGTAGGAGGAGCCGCTATGATTACCTGTGCCTGGTCTGACGAGGTGCAAGGACCGTTAGCCACTGTCCAGTTAAATATATAAGTTCCCGGTACCATACCTGTGATAGTTGTATTTGCAAGGTTTGGACTGGTTATAACTGGTGTATTCGGACCGCTTAACCTGGTCCAGTTGCCAATACCCACTGCAGCAGGTGTGGCAGCCATTGTTGCTCCTGTCACATTACATAATGACTGATCAGGCCCGGCCAGGGCAAGTGAGGGCAGATCATTTACTGTTATAATTACATCGTCTGTTGATGGTGGGCATGTGCCGTTTGTTATTGTCCATCGGAAGCCATAGCTTCCGGCTGTAACTCCCGTTATTGAAGTCGATGGTGTGGAAGGCGATTGAATGGTTGCAGGATTGCCACTGATCTGACTCCAGAGGCCGGTCCCTGTCTCAGGAGCATTTCCTGAGAGAATGATAGGTGCGAATAAACAGATGTTCTGGTCAGGTCCGGCCACTGATACAGTCGGTGCATCTGTAATGGAAACTGAAACATTGTCGTTTGAGGAACAGGATCCGTTTGATGAAGTCCATTGGAAAACATAGGTCCCCGCAATTAATTCTGAAACAGTTGATGCAGGATCAGTATTAAGTGAAAAAACGGCAGAATTGGGGCCACTAACCTGGGTCCATTGTCCGGTACCAACAAGGATCGAATTTCCGGCCAGAACTGTTGAGTTATTTCCGCAAAGGACTTGATCGGGTCCTGCGTTAGCAGCGGTGGGTGTTGCAAACACGGTTATGGACACATCATCGGTACTTGGTAAACAAAAACCGTTGGTGATTGACCACCTGAAGACATACGTTCCGGGAATAAGACCTGTCATGGTGGTATTTGGCAGGATCAGGGATGAGATAGTGGCTGTATTTGGTCCGCTTACCTGCGACCAGGTCCCGGTTCCAGGCGAAGGAGAGTTGGCATTCATCGTGGCCACGGTACCGCATACAGATGCCTGATCGGGACCAGCGTTTGCAACTGTTGCCGAACTGCTTCTGTTGATCATAATATCATCACTGGTAGTGCAGCTGCCATTTGTAATAGTCCATCGGTAGACATATGTCCCGTTAACAAGGCTGGTTGTTGTTCCAATAGAGGTAGTAGGAGAAGAAGATGATACAATATTAGGCGTATTTGGTCCGCTGACTCTTGACCACAATCCTGCTCCTGCAGATGCAACATTTCCGGCCATGGCGACTGAGTTTACGTCGCAGATATTTATATCAGGTCCTGCATCAGCTGGTACAGGCATAGCTGATATTGTTACGGTAATTGTTGCAGTATTTGAGCAGCTGGTCGGAGTAGAATATGTATACCTGAAGGTATAAACCCCCGGTATTAATCCGGTAGCTAAGGATGTACTTGAAGAGATCGGGGTTATTGTACTTATATTCGGTCCACCCGCATCCTGTGTCCAGGTACCAATGGTTGACTGATTCCCTGTGAGTGTGGCAGAATTAGCTCCGCAAAGCGATTGATTACCTCCCAGACTTGCATTGGTTACAGCCTGAGTTACATCAACGATCATATCGTCATTTGAAGCCGGACAAAAAGCCCCGTTAAAGCTTCTCCATCTGAAGTCATATGTCCCGTTTGTCAATCCTGTTATTGTTGTTGTCGGAGATCCCGGGGTAGTTATTGCGGGGGAATTTGGACCGCTGACAACCGTCCATAAACCTGTCCCGTTAGCTATAACATTACCTGCCATAGTAACTGTAGTCCCGGAGCAAATAGACTGGTCAGCTCCTGCATTTGCTGCGGTAGGAGGACTGCTGACATTCAACTGAACATCGTCGAAATTACTGGCACACGCATTATTACTGATCTTCCATCTAAAAGTATAAGCCCCGGGAATTAATCCGGAAATTAATGAATTAGGTAGTGCAGGATCAGCAATTATTACGCCGCCCGGACCACCGGTTTGTGTCCAGTATCCTGTTCCGGTCAAAGGAATATTCCCTGACAGTGTTGTACCAGTTCCACAAACATTCTGATCAGGTCCCGCATTGGCAGTTGTTGCGGGTCCTGATATTGTTATTGTAACGGTATCTCTTGTAACAGTACAGGTATTTCTGGTGATTGACCATTCGAACTTTGAAGTACCTCCGCTCAGACCAGTGATAGTAGTATTATTTAGTAATGGATTCGTAATAGTCGCAGCCGTTCCGCTTATCTGGGTCCATAATCCTGTTCCTGCTCCGGGAGCGTTAGCTGCCATTGTTGCTGTTGTCGAACCTGAAGGTAAACACTGGTCCGGTCCGGCATCTGAAGGAATAGGACCAACAGTAGCATTCGTGGTAATGATTACATTGTCGAAAGAAGTCCCGCAGGCATTTGAAATTGTCCATGTGAAAGTATACGTTGTATTTGGAGACAACCCGTTGACAGTTGAAACTGGTGTGTGAATATCCGAGAAACTTACTCCTGCTGATGGGGTGACAGTCCAAATTCCAGTCTCATTTAATTTTGGAGAGTTTCCTGTAAGTATTAAAGGAGTTGAATTGCATATGGTAAGATCAGAACCTGCAGCAGATGCTGTTGGTGTAGGATCAGCTACAATAACAGAAACATCATTTTGTGAATTTGCACAAGTACTGCCGCTGAAAATCAGCCACCGGAAAGTGTATTTGCCGCTTATCAGTCCTGAGATAGGTGAATTATTAAGAAAGGGAGACGGCAGGTTAGCGGTATTTGGTCCGCTGACCTGAGTCCACATTCCTGTGCCAACTGATGGGATATTACCAACAAGATTTGTATTAAAAACATTACATGACAAAACCTGATCGGTCCCGGCATTTGAGGCAGTCGGTACAGGTGCAACAACTAAAGTGAAATCCTGGAAAATGGGACTACATCCGGACCCACTTCCTGCTGACTTCTGAAACCGGAGCTGGTAATTGCCAGGTTTTGTAAAACCGCTTAAGGTAACAGAATTTGCTCCCCCATTTGTCCATCCTGTAGGGATAGCAGGGTATGTAGTTGTGGTTGGCCCCGAAAGGATCATCCATTGAACGCTACCAGTTCCTCCAGAAGTTGTGTAATTAATTGTTGCTGAAGTAACTCCGCATGCTAATAGCGATGGACTGGCTGTGGTAATATTCAAAGCTGGAGGTGCAGTCCAGTTTACAGTCCGGCTGGCTGTGCTTGCCGGACAGCCATTGGTGCTCGATATGGTATAGGTATAGGAATTTGAGTTTGTATAAGAAGGCCCAGGTATCAGACCAGTAATATTTATTGTGGTTGAAAGTGGAGAATCTATCGTGCCTCCTGCAGTTCCTGTCTTTGTCCAGGCGACAGTTTCATTTGGTTTAGTGGGGACAGAGCCAACCAAAACGACAGAGGTTCTTCCATCACAATAAGTTGCAGTTGCCGGGCTTATTGAAGCTGCAGTTATTCCTCCATTTGGTGAAGGTACAGTTATATGCATTATAGCTGTTCCATTTACGCACGTACCGGAAACCGTCCATCGAAATGTATAGATTCCCTGAATAAGATTTGAGATAGTTGAAGTATTTGAATTAGGTGAGGCTATGGTTGGTATATTTGGTCCATCAACTACCGACCATAATCCTGATTGGCCTAAGGCAATACCGCCACCTCCGAGTGAAGCCGACTGAGAGGTTGATTGTGTGGTTGAGTAGCAGCTGTTAAGAACGCGGTCAGCACCTGCAGTAACAACGGATACTCCGCCACGATTGGTTATTATCATATCATCAAATGATGTACAGGTACCATTTGTTACGGTCCACCTTAAAGTAGTATTGCCTGAATTGGAAGAGTTAATATTAATTGCCGAAGTCGGAGATGTGGAATTTGCAATTGTTACACCGTTGTTTGTGCCCTGTATTGTCCATAGTCCGGTTTCACCGGTGGCCAAAGCAGATCCGGTAAGGTTAGTGACCGCAGTCCCCGGGCAGACAGACTGATCGGGTCCTGCATTGGCAACACTTATGGCAAGAACTGTAACTGAAACCTCATCGTATACTAAGGAACCGTCGGAACATGTTGCAGATAAACGGAATTTATAAATGTTACCACCAACCAGACTGGTAACTGTTGATCCAAGATTAGAAGGATCTGTAATCACTGCAGAAGGACCTGAAACCTGTGACCAGCTAATATTCCCGGCACCCTGAAACAGGCCGGCTTTTCCACCACCTAAGGTTAATGTCGAATTCGCGCAAATTGAAAAGTCTACGCCTGCATTTACCGAGCAATTCTGTGCGTTTGCAGAGAAGATTGTAAATATCAGTGCTGCAAAGCATGTAAGAAGGTACCTGATAAATCTCTTAAAAGTATTTTTATCAGCCCCGGTTTGTACTCTCAATGATACATGGTATATCAGAAGTTTTTTCATAACGGTCCTATATGAAAGAATAACAGATTCTAATTTTATGTATTGATCAGGCGAACTTTACAGGATACAAAGGTAGCTAAATACCTGATATCTTTATTGTAAGCTTTGCAAAAGTCTTGTAAGGTTTTTACTGATAATGCTGTAAGGCTTTTTATAACTGCTCTCAATGATCGGTTAGTAACAGCCATTTTATGTGGTAATTAACATAAAAAATTATGGTCTAAATAATTTAGACAGAACTGAACGTCTCAAAGTAGGCGGGGGGGGCCCCTAAATGCACGATGGAAGAGGATTTACTCAGGATGGTTCCACATGAATTGTCACTGTGACATTCTCGTAAATCCGTGTGAGTTCATTTTCTATTTTATCGCAATACATATGGGCTTTCCCGACTGATACATCTTCGGGAATACGAATATGAAGATCAATGAATCTGTAATTGCCGGCCACTCTTGTCCTCAGATCATGATAGTTGACATCCATACCGATAAGAGTTTTTTCGAGTTCCAGAATCTCCCTGTCATTCCAGGCGGCATCGAGCAAAGGTGTAAAGGCTTTTATTAAAAGCTGGTAAGCTTCAAATATTATGAATAGAGCCACAAGTATTGCGATAACCGGGTCAAGCCAGGTTATTCCTGTTACTATAATAAGACCTAGTCCTATTGATACCCCAAGTGAAGTATAAACATCGGTTTTAAGATGGAGGGCATCTGCTTCAAGGGCTACAGAGTTTGTTGCCCTGGCAACTTTGTAAAGTTTTCGTGAAACAAAAACATTGACCATGGCTGAGATAAACATAACAAACGAACCCAGGGCTATAGACTCGAGCTCGATTTTCTCTCCGAGAAGTTTCCTGACAGCTTCAAAGATGATCCAAATAGCGGCTATGAAAATCAGTAAAGACTCAATAACGCCAGAAATATTTTCAATTTTACCATGGCCATACGGATGCCTCGAATCAGGAGGGTTATCTGAAACTCTGACAGAAAAAAATGCAATGACAGCTGCAACCAGGTCCATCGAAGAATGTATTGCCTCCGACAGTATACTAACAGAGCCGCTTATCAGTCCGACAGCCAGCTTCATCAGTATCAGCAAAGTGTTTGAAATTATAGAAAGACGTGCAATGCTTACTTTCGCATTCATATAGTTATCATCTCGTATTGTGTGTTGCCAAGTCCAATTTTTACTGCATGTTCAAGACCTGCCTGCCAGAATGTATNAGGGTGTGCCAGTTTGAATTTATCTTCTCCGCACAGATCATGGTCCGGATGATCAGCAGAGATCCTGCTTCCAGGAAGTGCAGGGGCAGATTTCACAAGATCGGCGCAGGCCTGATCAAGTGCCACCGGATCGAAAGAGGCTGCTATACCCAGGTCAGGCACAAGAGGATAATCATTGAATCCCCAGCAATCGCAATCAGGCGAAACATTCATTATAAAATTGATATGGAAAGCCGGTTTGTCTTTCAGTACTGCCAACGAATATTCTGCAATCCTCTTGCAGACTGTTTCGGAGGAATTCTGCCAGACAACCTGTGCTGAATCATACTGGCAGACAGCAACACACTGCCCGCAACCAACACATTTTTCATAATTAATATGCGCAATTTTGTCGGGACCGACCTTAACAGCATCGTGCGCACAATATTTTTCACAAACCCTGCATCCTGTGCAGTTTTTTTCAAGTATTTCAGGAGATGAGCCGGAATGCAGAAACAGTTTTCCGCCTACCGAAGCACATCCCATTCCAATGTTTTTGAGAGCGCCTCCAAAACCGGTCATTTCATGACCCTTAAAATGATTCAGAGTGATGAGAACATCTGAATCAGCAATTGCACTGCCTATTTTGGCAACTTCACAGTACTCAAGATCCAGCTTTATTTCGCGATATTCAGTGCCTTTTATTCCATCTCCGATAATCACCGGGCAGTTTGTTGTTAGCGGGTTATATCCATTTTCAAAAGCTGCCTCAAGATGATTGGGAGCATTGGAACGCCTGCCGTGATAGAGTGTATTACAGTCAGTAAGAAATGGTATTGCTTCTTTCCCTTTAAGAAACTTAACTATCCTGGCTGCATAGTTGGGCCTGAGATATGCCAGGTTACCGGGTTCTCCGAAATGTAGTTTGACTGCAACTATTTTCTTCTGGAATTCAATATTTTCAATTCCGGCTTTTATTATAAGTGCATCGAGCTTTTTAAGAAGATTCTGTGATGGTTTTGCTCTCAGGTTTGTAAAATAGACTTTTGAGGAAGACATGTAATAAATTATTATACAGATAATATTTTTGCGAGTTCAACCAGTGAGCGATTAACATCTTTGTGCAATTTCACGGCTCTGCGGAATGGAACAAGAGAGATCTCTCCGTTAGCGATTCCAACCATAACACTCTTCTGATCATCAATAAGTGCCTCTACTGCTGCATGTCCGAGACGGCTTGCATTGACCCTGTCGCTGGCAGAAGGTGATCCTCCTCTCTGCAGGTGACCCAGGACTGATACCCTGACATCATAATCTGTAAATTCATTTTTTACCTTTTCAGCCATGGCAAAAGCCCCGCCTTCGAGGTGCCCTTCAGCAACAATAATTATATTACTTGTTTTCTTACGTTTGTTTCCTTCCTGAATCATTGCCTTGAGATCCTGTTCGGCTCCGCTGATTTCAGGAATAATAATAGCTTCCGCTCCTGTGGCAATCCCGCTGTAAAGTGCTATAAACCCAGCCTCAGCACCCATCACCTCAACAAAAAACATCCTGTTATGAGCGCTTGCAGTATCCCTGATTTTATCTACTGCTTCTACCACAGTATTAAGAGCTGTGTCATAGCCTATTGTATAATCAGTTCCGTAAATATCATTATCAATTGTTCCGGGTATTCCAACAAATGGGATATCAAATTCCTCATTGAAAAGCCTTGCCCCGGTGAAAGATCCGTCCCCTCCGATCACAACAACTCCGTCGATACCTGCCTCTTTCAGGTTATTGTATGCTTTGAGCCTGCCCTCAGGATGCCTGAATTCCTCGCACCTGGCAGTTTTTAATATCGTTCCGCCTTTCTGTATTATATCACTTACACTCGAAGATTGCATTAGTAAAAAATCAGCATTTATCAAACCCTGATAACCCTGACGTATCCCCATCACTTCCAACCCATTATAAACTGCAGTTCTTACAACTGCACGTATAGCTGCATTCATTCCCGGGGCATCTCCTCCGGATGTTAAAACTCCAATTTTCTTAATCTTTGCCATAAATTATTGATGTAAAATTAAGCCAACAAAGGTAATACAATTTATTAAGCCTTACAAATGCCGGAACAATCCAATAGTCAGATATTTGAAATGATATCTCTTATGTTTTCAATCAGCCATTTAGGTGTGGATGTGGCTCCGCAGATTCCTACGGATTTTTTCCCTGAAAACCACGACATATCCAATTCTTCAGCACTTGAAACAAAATGCGTGTCAATATTGACATTTTTGCAAACCGAATAAAGCATTTTGCCGTTGGAGCTTTCGCGTCCACTTACGAAAATGATAATATCGTGCTTTTTGGCAAAGGCCTTGAGATGAGGCTCCCGATTGGAAACCTGTCCACAAATCGTTTTATTGATTATCAGGTTTTTCCCCGGATCGTGGATAATTGAAGCTTCCATACGCGACCGGAGAATATCTGTCAGATTGCCATATTCCTTTACGCTCATTGTCGTCTGGGCAAAGAGATATACTGGTTTGGATATATCAATTTTAGCAAAATCATCAGGACCCGAAACAAGGATTCCCTGGTTGTTAATCTGTCCCATCAGACCTACAACTTCAGCATGTCCCGATTTCCCGAATATGACCACCTGCCCGTCACTATCTTTTATCTTCATCCATGTTTCCCTGATCTTGGATTGCAGCCGTCTTACTATCGGACAGGTAGCTTCAATGATAGTAATATTGTTTTTTTCTGCTATAGTATATGTATCAGGAGGCTCCCCATGAGCTCTTATAAGAACTTTACAGTTTTTCAGGTTACTGAACTGCTCATGGTCAATCGAAACAAGTCCAAGAGACCCCAGACGGTCAACCTCTTTATCATTGTGCACTATAGGTCCAAGTGAAAATACTTTTTCACCATTCATGAGAGCTTTTTCAGCAATCTGAACTGCATTCTGCACTCCAAAGCAAAACCCCGATTGCTTATCAATTTCAACTACCATTTCTTTTGATGTCAATGATATTTTTAATCCATACCATCTGATCCTTTATAGTCATCCTGCTGTTATCCAGGATTATCGCGTCATCAGCCCTTCTTAATGGACTTATATCCCTGTTTTCGTCGGCAATATCGCGGGCGACAATACTCCTTTTTATCTCCTCATAATCGATGATAATCCCTTTTTCCTTTAGCTCGTTGAATCTTCGTTTAGCTCTTATATCTACAGAGGCAGTCATGAAGATTTTAATATCTGCGTCAGGAAACACAACAGTTCCAATATCTCTGCCATCCATCACAATGCCTTTTGATATGCCTATCTGCCTCTGAAGCTCCACCATCCTTTCACGAACTTCGTGAATCTGGCTGATCTGACTCACATGTGCTGTTACCTCCATGCTGCGTATCTCTTTTTCGACATTTTCCGAATTCAGAAAAGTTTCATATTCATTCTGATCAGGATTATAAACAAAATCGATATGAATATCCCTGATGTCAGAAAGAATGGAAGACGTATCGAGGCTATTGCTGTTTATATAGTTTTTCCTCATACAGTAAAGAGTAACAGCACGATACATAGCACCGCTGTCAATAAAAATATAATTCAGTTCCTTGGCAATAAGCCGTGCAAATGTGCTTTTCCCGCATGAGGAATATCCGTCGATGGCTATGATAAGTTTCTTGTTCATTTTGCCCCCCAAACCCCCCATTTTGGGGGCTTAAATCCTATTTGAGATTAAGTATTAGTCGAATTCAATATTTCTTTCCATACCGCCCTGTTTAACTATTTACATAACTATAATAACGTGTTTTTACCCCCCTTCAGGGGGGCAGGGGCGTAATTTATAAAACATTACAAAGATGATAATTTAACTTTTATCAGACAAACGGATATCAGTTTCTGGATTTTCTATAAAAGATCTCCGGCTTTAAAACCAGGGAGATATTTGTTGAAGAACCTGCAAGATGATAAGTGGCCCGCCCGAATTCAATATTGAGAACGGAGGTATTGAAGCCGAATCCCCATGAAAATCCAACAGTTGAGACCTTTGTATCGACCTGCAGTTCCTCTCTTCTCTGATAATTGTATCCGGCACTGATATAGAAATTCTTATGCGGAATAAGTTCAACACCTATAATAGCATGTCTCATTGCGTTCTCAAAAAATCCTGAGGCATCTTTTGAGCTGCTGTTATCAGTTATAGGATTATACTGATGTGTGAGGTCATATTTTTCGAGATGCCGGAGAGTTAATGATAAACGGATAGGTGCATGAGGCAGCCTTTGTGAAATACCAGCCTGTATCTCAAAAGGAAGTTTTTCATGTGATTCGCCCGCATAGGTTGTGACCTCGCAGCCCAGGTTCTTAATCACTATTCCGGCTGAAAAAAGATTTTCGGGATTGTGCCATGAGGCACCCAGATCAAAGGCAAATCCTGCTGAAGTATATTTTTCCAGCTGTGATATTACCGGCTTGAAGGTAATCCCGACAGAAAACAAAGTATCAATTTCACGGGAGTAAATCAGTGAAAGGGCATACTCAGATGCTCTGAAACTTCCTGTAATTGTCCCGGTCACATCAGCTTCAGTGAAAGAGCCATAATTTAAATATGTCAGTCCCACAGCAAAATTGCCTGTCCCTGAATAGGACCTGGAGTACATTGCCAATCCATAATTTATTCCTGCAAAATAATTGACATAATTCAAAGCTAGATTCTTATCCATTCCCTTGTTAAGCAAAGCCGGATTGTGGTAAGCCAGGTTCAGGTCATTTGTCAGAACAGAGACATTTGTTCCTCCAAGTGATGAGACAAGTCCGGAATGAGTGAGGTTTAAAAATTCATATACATTATCTCCCCCTGTCTGTGAAAAAGAGGGTAAAACAGATATAATGAGGAGGATAAAATATAGAACCTTCTTTTTCATAATTCCTGATATACCCCAAATATAATATGATTTATCCTATAGTTAAGGTTCTGCAAAATATTATTAATGAACCGTATATATCATATGATAGATGATCAGGCTGTTTTGCCTGTGAAAGCAAGAGCTTCCCAGAATCTCTTTTTGGGCTCATCCATCTGTGACATAACAAGGCCTGCTATGACTACCGACATGCCAAGTATATTCTGCACTGACAGTTTTTCACCCAGCAGGACGAACGAGAAAACAGCTGTAAAAACCGGAATGCAGTTCGAAAAGACATTAGCCCTGGTAATTCCCATTTTTTTCACTGAAGCTGCAAACAGGATAAATGCGCCGCAGGAAGCAAATACAGCCAGTTCAATAATCGGCATAAACATACCCGGGGTATATGTGCTACTGAAGAAATGACGTGCATCAAGAATGAGAAAGAGAGGAAGGAATAATATTGTACCGATAATATTCTGAACCCCGACAATAAAGACAGGGCTATAGTTCCCTACGAGACGACTCAGAGTAAGGTTGTATCCCACAGCCGTTAATACAGCCAGCATCAGAAATCCCAATCCTTTAATATTGAAATTAAGACTGCCATCAGTCCTTAGTATAAAAACCAGCACTCCTAAAAATGATACGATGATACCCGCATAATTTATTTTCTTTAATTTCTCTTTAAAGATGAGCCATGCACCCAGGGTTGCGAAAACAGGGATTGTCGAGATTAAAACAGAGCATACGGTTGCAGAAACATATGTCAGTCCGAAACTTTCACCGATAAAATACAGGAAGGGTTCGAATACAGCCAGCATGAGGAAAAGCCTGCGGTCCCTCTTTTTTATTTTAACGAACTTGCCGGTTGCGAGCAGAAAGATTGTCATGATAACCGCAGCAAAAACAAGTCTTATAAATACTATTGTAAGCGGATAAAAGATCTTATTTGCCTCTTTGAACCAGATAAATGAGAAAGACCAGAATACCATAGCCAGCGTAATGGCGCTATATGTTTTTACCTGTTTATTCAAGCTCACTTTAAAAATCACATTATATTACGGAGCTGCGAATTTAAATCTAATTAACAGATTCCACAATGAGGCGCGTTCATTTTCACATTTTAATTCATCGAATATTCATCTTTCTCGACCAGTGGACGAAAAAAAATATCAGTTGATCTTTAAATGTCTGTAAATAAAATAATTATAATTTAAATTTGTTTCGAACGCATTGGATTCATGATATTTTTAAGATTTGATTGTGATTCATAAATTATTATATTTGCCGCCTCATAGGGTTTAAGAATACACCGTTGGTTCTGTTAAACACTTTATTACAAGAAAATTAACTAATATTNAAGTATAGATGAAAATTCTGGTTTGTATCAGTAATGTTCCCGACACAACGACAAAGATTAAGTTTGCCGAAGGAAATACTTCAATAGACACTACCGGTATCCAGTGGGTTATTAATCCATGGGACGAACTATCACTAACCCGTGCCCTTGAACTCAAGGATGATGCTGTAATCGGCGTAAAATCCGTAACTGTCATTCATGTTGGGGAGACTTCGGCTGAACCGACAATCCGTAAAGCCCTTGCTATTGGCGCTGACGACGCTATCAGGGTAAATGCTTCATCATCAGATGCATGGTTTGTAGCCGCACAGATAGCTGAGGTAATTAAAAAGGAGCAGTTTGACATTATAATGTGCGGAATTGAATCGAGCGATTATAATGGCTCAATTGTAGGAGGTATGATAGCTGAATTTCTTGGTGTCCCTTCTGTTTCTGCAGTTTCAGGAATTAAAGTGGAAAACGGACAGCCTGTTCTTACACGTGAAATTGATGGCGGAAAGGAGATTGTAACAGTACCGCTTCCTTTTGTTGCGATTGTGCAGAAAGGTATTGCGAAAGAACCAAGGATTGCCGCCATGCGCGGTATTATGATGGCAAGAACAAAGCCTGTTAAGATTGTTGAGCCTGTTAAGATTGATCCATTGACAGAAATTGTTTCTTTTGAGAAACCTGTACCACGTGCTGCCTGCAAGTTCGTAGATGCGGATAACCCAGCACAGCTTCTTGATCTTCTGCAAAATGAAGCAAAAGTAATCTGATAATTTAGTAAAAACCGTAAATTAAAACAATATGTCAGTATTAGTATATACCGAGAATTGGGACGGAAAATTCAAGAAACTTTCTTTTGAACTTGTATCATATGCAAGCGGCGTAGCAAAAATGCTTAATACAGGTGTAACAGCTGTATCCGTTGGAAAGGTTGATAACAACGAACTGGAAAGTCTTGGCAAATACGGAGCAGGTAAAATAATCAGTGTTGTAAGTGATAGCCTCACCGCTTTTGACAGCCAGGCATATTCAAGTATCCTTTCTGAAATAGCCATAAAGGAAAATGCAACTGTAATAGTTATTTCAAATAATAATGAAGGCAAAGCTATCGCTCCAAGGTTATCTGTCAGGCTGAAAGCAGGAGTAGCATCAGGAGTAAGCCGCTTGCCTCTTAACCTGAATCCTTTTACTCTTTATAAGAGAACATTCTCAGGTAACGCTTTTGCACACCTGGTAATCAAATCAGATATAAAAATCCTTACCCTGGCTCAGAATTCCTTCGATCTGATCGAAGCTCCTGGCACGCCGGTAATTGAGACAGTTAACCCGGCTTTTGACGGATCTCTTATGAAGACTGTGGTTAAGGATACACAAAAACAAACAGGTAAGATTCTTCTGACAGATGCTGATATAGTAGTATCAGGCGGACGTGGAATGAAATCACCCGATAACTGGCCGCCGCTTGTGGAACTCGCTTCATTGCTGGGTGCTGCTACTGCATGTTCACGCCCTGTATCTGATGAAGGCTGGAGACCTCATGAAGAACATACAGGCCAGACAGGCAAAATCATCGCTCCGAATCTGTATATCGCTGTTGGTATTTCAGGGGCAACACAGCATCTTGCCGGAATCAGCTCATCGAAATATATTGTTGCTATCAATAATGATAAGGACGCTCCGATATTTGAAGCCGCACAGTATGGTATTGTAGGTGATGCATTAAAGGTTCTTCCGAAACTTGTTGAGGCGGTAAAAGAGATTAGAAAATAATTTAGAGTCATAATAGAAAAATTTTAATCACCCGAACAGGTCGCTTGAAAATCAATTTATTTACCCCAAACCCAGGGGGAGTAAATTGATTTTCTTCGCTCCCCCTGGGGCCGGCGTAAACGAAGAAAATCAATATGACAAAACAGATAATATTTGCCATCACTCTTCTGATAACACTCGGTGCATTCTTCTACACAATACGGAGGATTGTTAAGTTCTTCAGATTTACGAGGCCTGCATTCCCTGTGAGAGATTTCGGGAAAAGGATCAACGTGATGCTTACCGTTGCCTTCGGACAGACGAAAATATTCCGCCGTCCGGTTATAGGTATGTTTCATGCCCTGGTTTTCTGGGGATTCTGCGTAATTATCTTCGGGAGTATTGAAATGGTTATCGACGGACTTACAGGAACCGACAGAGTATTGAAGTTTCTGGGCCCGGTGTATAATATTATTATTGCATCCGGCGACATTTTTGCTTTGATAGTCGCTATCTCTATCATCGTTTTTCTAAGCAGAAGGATCTTCTTTCACATAAAGAGATTTGAAGGCATTGAGATGAACAAGATGACTCATATCGATGCAAATATTGCACTTTCTATCATCCTGTTCCTGATGCTGTCACTTCTTGCAATGAACACAGGTTATGTTGAATATAAAAAGCTTGCCGGAGAACCAGCTGTCGGATTGTATCCTGTAAGCACGATGATTGCCGGTTTTATATCCAATGGCAGCAGTGAAACCTACAGACTGGTTTATGAAAGTTCGTGGTGGGCACATATTCTGCTCATATTCCTTTTTGCCAATTTGCTTCCATATTCGAAGCATTTCCATGTATTCATGTCGATACCGAATGTTTTTCTTTCGCGACTCGATCCGCTGGGTAAGCTTCCCAATATGGAAAGCATAACAAAGGAAGTTAAGCTGATGCTTGATCCGAATACAGCTTTTGCAGCGACAGCCTCAGATGCTCCTCCTGAAAGATTCGGTGTCAAAGACGTTGAGGACGCATCCTGGAAGAATTACTTCGATTCTCTGGCCTGTACGCAATGCGGGAGATGCACATCGGTCTGCCCGGCAAATATCACAGGGAAGAGGCTATCGCCCAGGAAAGTAATTATGGATCTCAGGGCCAGGATGAAGGAAAAGGGGCCGCTTATGGTTAAAAACGGCAGAGACTTCAATGATAATAAATCAATGCTAAGAGACTACATATCGGAGGAGGAATTGTGGGCATGCACCACATGTAATGCATGTGCAAAGGAATGTCCTATCAATATTAACCATCCGACACTAATTGTTGATATGCGGCGTTATCTGGTAATGGAAGAGGCATCTGCACCCGGTGAACTGAAAGCGCTTTTTAACAATATTGAAAACAATGGAGCTCCATGGCAGTACTCAGCTGAAGACAGGCTTGTTTGGGCTAAGGACCTCGAAATAAACATTCATAATGG
>JGI20214J51088_10000929_pt1 | contig 19935 bp, 8 predicted proteins | sample WetSurMetagenome_FD_51088 | JGI IMG/M metagenome (IMG submission 51088) | reverse complement strand
GGCGAAGCGCAGCCTGAGCAGCAGCGTCTCGAATGGCCAGGTGGACGCCCTCTACACGCAAGCGCTGGAGGCGGGAGCCGTCGGTGGGAAGCTCACGGGGGCGGGCGGGGGCGGGTTCCTGCTCCTCTTCGTCCCGCCGGATCGGCAGGAAGCCGTGCGCGAACGGTTGCCGGGATTCATCCACGTCCCCATCAAGATAGATTTCTCTGGAAGCCAGATCATCTATTTCGAACCGGAAGCGGACTACTTGGCGGAGGAGCAGGCGCGCGCCGGACGGTCCATTCAGGGGTTCCGCGAGTTGGAGTCGCATGTCCCGATCGCGGTGAACGCATGACGTCGGACGACCGGGTGTTCGTGGCGGGGGGAGAGACGCTCCTCGGCGCGGCGCTCCTGCGATGTCTCATCGCCAAAGGCTATGCCAAGATGGTTGCGGAGGGAAACGGCCCCAGCCTCACGGACGCCGCTGAGGTGGAGCAGTTCTTTGCGACAACCCGGCCGAATTACGTCTTTTTCGCGGGAGGACCATCCGGAGGCATCGCGGCGAACCAACGCTATCCGGCGGATCTCATGCGGGACAATCTCTTGGCGGCGACCCACGTGCTTTCGGCCGCCCACCGGTACGGGGTGACGAAGCTCGTGTATCTGGCCAGCTCGTGCATCTATCCGCGTCTGTCCCCCCAGCCGATGCGCGAGGAGGCGCTCTGGACCGGGCCGCTGGAGTCCACCAACGAGGCCTACGCCGCGGCCAAGCTTGCCGGCCTGACGCTATGCCGCGCCTACGCCCAGCAGTACGGGGCGCACTTCGCGACGGCCATCCCCGCCAATCCCTTCGGCCCCGGGGACGACTTCCGGCTCGAAGAGGGGCACGTGATCCCCTCGCTCCTGGCCCGCTTTCACGAGGCCAAAACGGCAGNGCGAGCCGAGGTGACCGTATGGGGNACGGGCCAGCCACGACGGGAGTTCCTGTTCGCCGACGATCTGGCGGATGCCTGCCTCTTCGTGATGCAGGCCTATGACGATCCTCGCCCGATCAACTTGGGGGGCGGCGAAGATTGCTCCATCGCAGAGCTGGCGGGCGTGATTGCGGAGGTGGTGGGCTATCGCGGGCGAATCGTCTTCGATCCAACGCGGCCGGACGGGATGCCGCTGAAGCGGTTGGACGGGAGTCGCCTTCGATCGCTAGGTTGGTCGCCGATGACCAGCCTCCGGCAAGGGCTGGAGGCAACCTATCGGTGGTATCTCCGGAATACCCACACGCGGGAGCCGCTCTATGCACGCTAGACTCTACCGATCGTTGTACCGTATCCGGCGCGTCGAGGAAGAGATTGCACGGGTGTATCCCACGGACGTGATCAAGAGCCCGGTCCACCTCTCGATCGGCCAAGAGGCGGTGGCGGTGGGGGTGTGCGATGGACTCCGCGCGGACGACGTGGTCTTTGCCACCTATCGCAGCCATGCCGCGTACCTCGCCAAGGGGGGCGATCTGCGACGCATGATCGCGGAGTTCTACGGCAAGGACACGGGCTGTTCCAGGGGGAAGGGCGGGTCCATGCACTTGGCGGATGTGACCCACGGGGTCATGGGGACGTCCTCGATTGTGGGGACGACCATCCCCAACGCGGTGGGCTATGCGTACGCGCTCAGACTCAAAAGGGCAGCGGGCGTAGTGGTGAGCTTCTTCGGTGACGGAGCAGCCGACGAGGGAGTGTTTTACGAGAGCATGAACTTTGCCGCCCTCAAACAGCTCCCCGTGCTGTTCGTCTGTGAGAACAACGGGTACGCCATCCATTCGGCGCAGCAGCGACGCCAGCGGGTGGCCAATCTGTGCGGTCGAGTCCAAAGCTACGGTGTTCCCACGGACCGGGTCGAGGACGGCGATGTGCTGACCATCCGGGAGCGGGCGGCCACGGCGACGGAGCGCATGCGCAGGGACGGTCTGGGTCCCCGGTTTCTCGAGTGTGCGACCTATCGCTGGAGAGAGCACGTCGGTCCCGGTGAGGACTTCCATCTGGGATATCGCACGCGGGAGGAGGCCGAGCCGTGGATTCGGCGTGATCAGGCAGCCCGCCTCGGGGCGATGCTCCTCCCCAGCCAGCGCGAGGCGATCGAGCGTGAGGTCGAGGCCGAGATCCGGGACGCATTTGCGTTCGCGGAGGCGAGCGCTTTCCCGGAGCCAGGAGAGCTGTATACCGACGTCTTCACGGGGGCGTGAGCATGGAACGGACGTTGTCGTATGTCGAGGCTGTGCGGGAAGCGACCGCGCAGGAGATGGCGCGGGATGCCTCGGTCTTTCTGTTTGGTCAGGGGGTGGACGACCCCAAGGCGACCCAGGGAACAACGCGGGGACTGGCGGAGGCGTTCGGTCCGGAGCGGGTCTTTGATACCCCCTTGGCGGAGGACGCCATGACGGGCGTGGCCGTCGGGGCCGCTCTGGCCGGCCTGCGGCCGATCCACGTGCACATCCGCATGGACTTCCTGATGCTGTGCATGAACCAACTCGTCAACGTCGCCGCCAAGACACGGTACATGTACGGCGGACAGCTCTCGGTGCCCATGGTGGTCCGGGCCATGATTGGAAAGAGCTGGGGGCAGGGCGCCCAGCACTCCCAGGGGCTCTATTCGTTCTTCATGCACGTTCCCGGGCTGAAGGTCGTTGCGCCGACGACCCCGTATGACGCCAAGGGTTGCCTGGTCCAGGCGATCCGGGACGACAACCCCGTCGTGTACGTGGAACACCGTCTGTTGCACTTCCAGAAGGGGCCGGTTCCGGAAGAGCCGTTTACCGTCATGCCCGGGAAGGCCCGCATCACGGCCCCAGGCCGGGATGTCACCCTGGTCGGTATCTCGCACATGCACCTGGAGTGTCTGCGGGCGCACCAATACCTGGCGGAGATGGGCCTCACCGCGGAAGTGATCGATCCGATCTGGCTCAGCCCGTTGGACATCGAGACCATCGCCGCGTCGGTCCGCAAGACGGGTCGGCTGATCGTGGCCGACAACTGCTGGATCACCTGCGGCGCCAGCGCAGAGATCGTGTCGCAGGTGGTGGAGCGGCTTCAGGGAGAGCGGAAAATCCGGGTCCAACGTCTCGGATTCGCGCCGGTCACCTGTCCGCCGACACCGGGGCTGGAGGCGCTCTTTTACCCCAACGCCCGGACCATCGCCGCGGCGGCGTATAGCCTGGTCACCGGCAACGGGCACGGCTGGCTACCCGCGGAACGGGAAGACCTCAAGGCGCTAGAATTCCGAGGGCCATTCTAATGAAACAGTCCGTGCTCGACGCGACCGTTCGGCCGGCGTGGCCTCTGATGCGAAACAACATCGAACGGGCCGACCTGGATGCGGTGATTGCGCATCTGCGGCAGGACGATCCCGTCCTCACCCACGGTCCCCAGGTGCGGGCGTTCGAGGAAGCGTGGTCGGCTTGGCTTGGCGTCACACACAGCGTGTACGTCAACTCGGGCGCGTCGGCCAACCTCTTGACCATGGCCGCCCTACGCGAGAGCCGGGGACCGGGCGAAGTGATCGTCCCGCCGCTTACCTGGGTTTCCGACATCGCGGCCGTCCTTCAATGCGGACTTACCCCGGTGTTCGCGGACATCGATCCCCACACGCTCGGGATGGACACGACACAGGTCCTGACAAGATTGTCCCCGCGAACCCGGGCCGTCTTCCTCACCCACATTCTGGGATACAACGCCCTCACGCCACAGCTCCTGGAGGAACTGACGTCGCGTGGCATCCCCCTGATCGAGGATGTGTGCGAGTCCCACGGGGCGACGTTTCACGGCCGGAAGCTGGGGACGTTCGGGCTGATGTCGAACTTCTCGTTCTATTACGCCCACCACATGACCAGCGTCGAAGGCGGAATGATCTGCACCGACGATGCGGATCTCTATCAGGTCCTCCGGATGCTGCGCTCGCACGGAATGGTACGCGAGGCCAGCTCGGAGCGCGTGCGGGCCGCGTACCACGAACGATACCCCGATCTCAACCCGGACTTCATCTTTGCCTTCCCAGGATACAACGTTCGACCGACGGAGATCGGCGCGATCATCGCCCGGTCGCAACTTTTGCGGCTGGACGCCAACAACGCGTTGCGCCGGCGAAACCTGGAACGCTTTCTCTCCGGACTCGATCCTGCCAAGTATCGGACCGACTTCGCCATCGAGGGGAGCTGCAACTACGCGTTCACGCTGGTCCTCCGAGAGCCCGACCCCATCCTGTGTGCCAATGTCGTCCGGGCGCTACGTGAGCACGGAGTGGAATGCCGGCGCGGGACCTCGGGCGGGGGAAACCAGCTCCGGCAGCCCTATCTGCGGCGAGCCTTGGGTGAGCCAAATCTCGCCGCCTTTCCTCAGGTCGAGCACGTGCACTTCTACGGGTTCTACATCGGCAACTATCCCGACCTGGAGCCGGAGCGGATCGGGTGGCTGACGTCCATTCTCAACAACCTGAAGGGCGGCAGAGGGTAGGGAGGTCCTGCGTGCGTAGAAAGGCAGGGGTCGATCTCGTGCTGGTAAACCCGGGGGGACGGAGCCGGGTATTCCAGTCGCTCGGCGCATCCCTGGCGGCGGTCGAGCCGCCGATCTGGGCGGGCCTCATGGCCACCTTCGTCCGGCGCCACGGCTACAGCGTGGCCGTCGTGGACGCCAACGCCCTCGACCTCGGTCCGGACGAGACGGCCCAGCAGGTTCTAGCCATCGCGCCGAAGCTCGTCGGTATTGTGGTGTACGGCCATCAGCCTTCTGCCTCCACCCAAAACATGCCCGCCGCCGGGGCGATTTGCACCGTCATCAAAACGCTGGCGCCCGAACAGCGCGTGATTCTATTGGGTGGGCACGTGGCGGCGCTCCCCGAGCGCACCCTCAGAGAGGAGAGCGGGGATTTTGTCGCGCGCGGAGAAGGCCTCTACACGCTCCTCGACCTCGTGCGTGCGCTCCGGGAAAGCGCGAATCCGGACCTTTCCCGAGTGCGGGACCTGATCTATCGGGACGGGGCGTCGGTCCGCACAGGTCCGGCGGCCCCCCTGGTGACGGATCTCGACGGCGAGGTGCCGGGGATCGCCTGGGACNTCCTGCCCATGGCACACTCTCGCGCCCACAACTGGCATTGTTTCGGCTATCCGGAGCGCCAACCCTACGCCGCGCTTTATACCACGCTGGGATGTCCTTATCACTGCGCCTTCTGCTGCATTCAGGCGCCCTTCAAGAGCGGGGAGAAGGCCTTGGAGATGAAGGAGGGGACCAACAGTTACCGCCGCTGGAGCCCGGAGGCCGTGCTCGCGGAGATTGACCTGCTGGTCCAGCGGTATGGGGTGCGGCACCTCAAGTTCGCGGACGAGTTGTTCGTGCTGAATCCGACGCACGTCCGTGGCATCTGCGACCGCCTGATCGAGCGGAATTATGGTCTGAACATCTGGGCCTACGCGCGGGTGGACAGCGTCAAGGACGACATGCTCGATACCCTGAAACGCGCCGGCGTTAACTGGCTGGCCTTCGGCATCGAGGCCGCCAGCGAACGCGTGCGGGCGGACGCGCAAAAGGGTTTCGCCCAGGAGAAGATCGTTCGAACCATCGAGAAGGTTCGGGCCGCCGGGATCCACGTCATCGGCAACTTCATCTTCGGCCTGCCCGAAGACGATCTGGCAAGCATGCAGGCCACGCTGGACATGGCGATGGAGCTGAACTGCGAGTTCGCGAATTTCTATTGCACGATGGCGTACCCCGGCTCCGCACTTTACGGGCGCGCGATGCGCGAGGGCTGGCCGCTTCCGGCAAACTGGTCCGGATACTCCCAGCACGCCGCCGACTGCCTACCACTTCCCACGAAATATCTCGAGGCGAGAGAGGTCTTGTCGTTCCGTGATCGGGCCTTCCAAAAGTATTTCGGCAGCGACCGTTACCTAGAGATGGCCGCCCAGACGTTTGGGCAGGAAACCCGGACCGGGATCCAGGAGGCGGCGTCGCAACCTCTCTTCCGGACACACGTTCCGGCAAGGACGGAATGCAGGTGCGGATTGCTCCAGAGCACAACGAGGCCGTTATCGGCCGCTGCGTCGGGCGAAAGGTGTGGGGAGGCATGAAGGCAGCGCAATCATGAAGATCTATCTCTTCAACGATACGACGGGGGGCCACGCCGGTTCGGGTGCGGTGATGCGGTCACTGGGGAGTATCCTGTGTGGCCATGACGTCGTGGCGGTCCACCGCGTGGGGGAGATGGCATATGACGTCAGCGCGCTGAACGCGTGCGAGGCGCTCCTAATCAACGGAGAGGGCACGATTCATCACCATGCGCCGGCGGGGGATTGGCTAATGCAGGCCCTGGAGGCGGCCCAAGCGCGCGGCAAACGCACGTTGCTAGTGAACGCACTATTTCAACAGGAACCGGTCTATTTCCCGAAGGTTCTGGCGGCCTTGGATTACTTCTCGGTCCGCGAACCTTGGAGCCAGGAGTGTGCGCGCCGATGCGGAGGGCGCCCGGTGTTGCTGCTGGACTCGTGCGCCGACCCGTTGTTCCTGTTCGGGGGGGTTGTGCGCGCGGCAGCCGCGATCGTGAAAGGAGACACACACCCCTGCTCAGCGGCCCACGGAATCCTGGACGGATTAGACGTTCCCCATTTTGGGCTCGAGGGCGGGTTCGCGGACTGCGTCGCGAGCCTCAAGGGGTGCCAGCTCTACATTACGGGACAACATCATGGGGTTTATGCCGCTGGCCTGGCAGGGATCCCGTTCGTGGCCGTTCCGGGCAATTCTCATAAGATTGAATCCCTGCTTGCCTGGTCCGGGCTTCCCATTCCTGTCTGCAGGACCGTCCAGGAGATTCGGAAGCAGATGGATCTCGCCTTGTCCCAACCGGAGTTGTACCGACGTTTTCAGGCCTTTCTCTTCTCTCAGCGTGTGTTCCGCCGGGACGACCTGGATGGGGTCGTTGCGCACAGCGAGTGGCAGAGGTCTCGGATGCCGTCCCGACGGCAGCCGGCGATGATCCGAGTGTACGACGAGACATCGCAGGGTCGAAAGTTGATAGGGTCCACCACCTTCTTTCGGAACCGGCCATTGCTTCGAACGGTTCTCGAGCGGGTCGGCACATCCCGGCCGGAAGTGTCAGTCCTCTTCCATGCTGCCTCCATTGGGTGCGATCCCTATTCCTTTTGTATCGCGTGGGACCTCTATTTCAAGAATCGCCAGGTTCCTAAGCTCCGCGTCCACGCCACGGATCTAAGCCCCGAGTTCCTGCGAATCGCACGCGAGGGAATATACTCTGAGGACGTCCTAGTCGAAATGTCTTCGGAGGAGCACAGGTATTTCGAGCGTCTGGGAGACGGCCGTGTCCGCGTCATTTCCGAGGTGCGAGACCTGATCACGTTTCTCGCTCCCTCGTCATTCGCGGAGTTTCGCCCGGATCGGGACTACGACGTCGTGTTTGTGCTGAACGCGCTCCTTTACGCACCCGCAAAGGAGCAGGGTGCCACGATTGACGCTATTGCGCGCTACAATTCGTACCTATTGGTCATCACCGGGTGCCACACGAATCAACTCCAGGCGGACCTCACGAGAAACCGATATCAACCCATCCTGCGCAATCTCGAGATCATCCATCATGGGTGGACCTGTCGGCGGGATCTGGAGCCGGGGTGCATGATCGAGGGGATCACCTTCTACAGCCCGGCGTTGGAACCGTTGCGGTTTTGCGAGGATTATGGGTATCGATTCGGAGCTATGTTTGCCAAGACGCAGCACCAGGAAGGGATACGGCTTGACAGGCCGGGTCATCGGCAGTCGATTTCCCCGCTTCCGTCCTACCTGGACGAGTTGCGGCCTGAGGTCGCCTCGGCGCGGCTTCGAAGCGCCGTTCAGGGAAGGACGGTGGCACTCATGCTACACGGATCCTCGATCGACGAGTTCCAAGCGCGCGTCGAGGAGTTCTCCGATCTGGATCTCTGCTACGCTAGCCTAAACCTGTTCAGCGTGATGGAGGACAGGATTCTGAGTAAGATCCGCAAAGATCTCGCGTTCGTCTTCTGCTCTTCGGAAGATGAACTTCTCCGACGATTGGCCGACCTGACGGCCTTCCTGGCGAGATCGCCCGAGAAGCTGCTGATCACCACATTCGAAGCCGCACAGGGCCTCGGGCATTTTGTGACCCGGTATTGGCGACAGATTCTCTTCGTCGAAAAGCCTCGCGCCTCTTCCCCGGACCAGATGCCGAACTCGCTTACGGTTCTCCTTCACACCCTCGTGCGGGCTGGCGCAGCGTCGCGAATCGTCCTCCTCGGTGCGGATGGGTGTCTGGCCAGGCGGGATCAGAGTCCTGTGGCGCAGAGCTACTTTGGAAGAGAGATACTGACTCAGGAAAATCGATCCTGGCAGCTCATCCAGGACACGGAGCTATTCAACCAAAGGTTTGCACGGTCTCTTGAGGAGATCTATCAGCGTGAGGGTGTGCCTCGAACGACAGTCCTCAACTGTTCTCCGCAGAGTTGCTTGACGCCGTTCGAGAGAATCTCATACGAGTCCTTGCGGGACCATGTGCCAACCGTCGCTTCGGTCTCCGGGGGGGCAGGTCGATTCGCAGGGGAGGCGCTTGAGGCGGTGGAGGAACAACAGGGGTTAGTGGACCAGTTTCTCCGCGACCACGCTGCTTGGAATCCGCGGTTGATGGCAAGAACGTACAAGGGGTTCAACATCTGCTATTTCCGGGAACGCTTCTTTGCGTGTGATCCATCTGACGGGGCGATAGACGTCACTCAGCTTGAAGCGGATCAGGGAGCAGATTCCCGATGGACTGCGGGACTGGCTGCGGCGCAGACCCTATCGGCCGTGGAAAGGAAGATTGACGCGAGGATCGCGTCCCGCTCTCCGGAGTTGGTCGTGGAGGGCTACCGGGGATTCAACATCATTCGGTACCGCGGCAGGCACCTAGCGGTGGCGCAGCAACTGGGACCCCTTGACCCCACACGACTGGGCGAAGACTGGCTGAGCGAGCACCAGGCAAAAGGACTGTGCGTCCTTGGGACTTCCCTCGAGGAGACCCAACGAACCCTTAACGCATTGAATAGCCGGTTGGAGCCTACGCATCTCCGAGCCGCCGATGAAACGATACCAGTAGTGCGCAGCGATTCGTCACACCCTAGGATCGAGTCCATTGAGTTGCCGCCATCGGCGCCGGCGGCGGTTCCGAGAAAGACGGGCTCGGCCCTTCCACGGCCGGAGCTGATGGGGTCGGCCTCTGTGACGCTGTCATCCAGCCGTGAGGCCGGAAACAAACCGACCCATGAGGGGACTGAAGACGACCATTCGGTCCGGGGCGAAGAGCTCTTCGGGGTTGGAAATTACGTGGCGACCGTGATGGCGGATCGGCGCGACGATTGGCGGACGTATGCGGCGCTGGGGTTGATCGGGAAGACGGAGGCGGCCCTGCAAGGATTGGGTCGATTCGACGACGCAGGTGCCCGGTTCTATGCCGCCGCGGCCAGTTGGATCGCGGGAGATGAAAGGATCGCGGCGGATATCCTAGAAGAGATCCCAACCCCGCATGCCCGAAACCTTCTGGCGCTGATCCGCAAACCGCAGATCCATGTCCTGGCCCAATTGCCGTGGACCCGCAAGGGACCGCAGGACCTCCTGGGAGGGGCCGCCGAAGACGGGAAATTTGTGGTCCGCAATATCAGCTTCGACTCACACGACCTGGGCAACGAGCCGTATGCAGATGTCCATCGCTACTATGACCAAAGGATCCCTCCGGATTTCTACATCTGCGCCATGGCCGAATGGCACCTGGTTCCGCCGAACGTGCAGGAGCTCCCTTGCCCGATCCTGGGACAGACAGCGGACTACGACCTGCACATTCAGACCGTCTACCCGTGGCTCCAGGTGTTCGACGCGATGGTGGTGACGGATCACACCGAGTGGCACGACGTCCACCGACTCACGTCAGTACCGGTCGTCACCCTCCCAAAATCCTTCGTATTGCCAGAGGGTCTGCAGCCGATTCCCCGGAGCCACCGGAAATATGATGTTCTCCAGACAGGAACCGTGACGCACCCTTACTACCCCGACAAGGGCGAGTTGCTCCACCAAATTCTGGCCGATCCGCGGCGTGCGGTGCTGTGCGTCAACGGGTTTTTGGGCGACGGGGCTTACCACGCCCTGCTCGCGAGCGCGAAGGTCGTGCCGACCTACGTGCGGCACTCGGGTGCTCTGCCGACGCGCGGCCTGGAGGCGCTCAGCATGGGGTGTGTTGTCGCAGTTCAGCGCGGCAGCGCATTGACACTCTATGCAGGAGAGGAGGAGGGGGTTGTCACCTACGATCTCACGCAAAGAGATCTTCCGTCAGTGATTAACCGAGTGGTCGGCTCGTGGCCGGAGTACGAACGCCGGGCGAGGCGGGGGGCCGGCATCGTGCGTCGGGAGTTCCGGAAGGAGCGTGTCGCGTCTCAGTACCTTCGGTTCCTCACGGTGCTGGCCGCGCAACCGCGGGTAGGGCGCCGATCCGCCCGCACCGAGGAGCTTGACCAGCGGCGCCGGATCCTGCGGAAGGGCTGGGTGCCTGGTGACAGGAACGTGCTCGAGAAAGTACAGGAAAAGAACCTCGCCCACTTGCGCGCCAAAGCACAGCACGCTCCCAGTGCGCGCGTATTCAACGATATGGCGCGCGAGTTAATCCTCAGCCATGCCGTCGACGCGGGGGACAGCGCCGGTTCCCCGGTGGCGGAGGAGGTCGTGAGTCAGATCCTTCGCTTCTATCGGGCGGCGGTGGATCGCTTTCCTGCGTCGCTGGTCCTGCGGTTCAATCTGGTCCGGAGCGCCCTGCATTTCGGACAACCCAACGAAGTGTCGGAAGCCCTGGCGCTTGCTGAGGAGACGCTGCACCAGCCGTCTTCCGACTGGCAGGTGGACGTCCTGGAAGACGTCTTCCCATGGGACTTCGCCAATACGTTCTTCAACTACCGAGCCTACTTCGATTCGGCCACGGAGCACCTGGCGAGCGGAAAGAGCGCGACCGAGGACCTGGCGCGGCTCATTTTGGCGTCGCTGCATTACTACCTGGCTCACTATTCTCTCAGCCTGGAACACTACCGGGCAGCCGCTACGTTGGATGCGGAGTTTCCGTATTACACGCTCCGATATGCGCACGCGCTCCTCCGTGCCAACGACACAGAATCCCGCCGCGAAGCGAAGCGTTTCCTCTGGCAGCTTGCTCGGCATTCCATCTTGTTCGTCGACGCCTGCGCCATGCTCGAAAGCCTGGCGGTCGCGGAGGGGTCCGATCCGGACGTAAAGGTGCTGAGGGCAGTGCAAGATCGGGCTGCCGAGAGCATCAAGATCACGGAGCCGCTGCTGGCGTTTCCCCTCCGACCGGCGCGCGTTCAATTAGACGCCCGAACTGGAGCGCAAGATATCGCGACTTCCACCACGATAGACGGACGCGAGGCACCCGAGAACCCGCAGCCATCGCAGGTGAGGCCCGCCAGCCGGAAGGATTACTTGGTGAGCGCGTTGGTTACGACCTACAACGCCGAACGGTTCATGGGCGCGCTCTTGGAGGACCTGGAGGCGCAGACGATCGCGGACCGGCTCGAGATCGTCATCGTGGACAGCGCCTCGCCGGAGGACGAACGCGCGATTGTGGACGAGTTCCGGAGATCCTACGACAATATCGTGTACCTGCGTACCGACGAGCGGGAGAACTCGCACGTCGCCTTGAACCGCGCCATTCGTATGGCGCGAGGCCGCTACCTGACTCTCGCAAACGCTGACGATCGGCACCGGCCAGATGCTTTCGAGCGGATGGCGGCGATTCTCGAATCCCAACCCGGGGTCGCCTTGGTTTACGCCGACAGCGCGATTACGGAACAAGCGAACGGGGCGCTGGCCTCGTCGCGGATCATCGGCCACCTGCGTTTGCCGGATTGGGACCCACGCGTGCTCTTTCGCGGGTGCTGCATCGGACCGCAGCCAATGTGGCGACGGGAATTGCACGACAAATACGGCTTCTTCGATCCAGAATTTGAGATCTGTGGCGACTACGAGTTCTGGCTCCGTACGGGAGTCAGGGAGACATTCCATCATATCCCTGACGTTCTGGGGCTGTACTTCATGTCGTCAACGAGTAACGAACGGGTGAACGGGATCCGTCGGCACCAAGAGACGGAGCGGGCCCGCCGGAAGCATTGGCCGAAGAATTGGGGCGAATTGCCACCCTGGGATTCCGACTATAACGTGATGGACAACACGAACGGGAAGGCGCCGCTGCAAGCACNTCCACCCCTTGCCGCCGACTCCGTTCCGGCTGCTGTCAGCGGTCTCGACGGGGTTGCGGTTGGTCAGGCTGCGCTGGAGCGGCACGCCTGGGCCGACGCNTGCGACGGATTCATCCGCGCGCTGGAACAGGACCCGGCGNGTGGGATCGCCCGGTCAGGCCTGGGGTTGGCACTGATGGCCTTGGGGGATNCGGAGGAGGGGTTCGCGCAGCTCCAGGAAGGCGTCCGGTTATCTCCGACTCCCGATGCGGTCTGCAACCTCGCGTGTGGGTTGATTCATGTCGGGCGACACGCGGAAGCGCGACAGTTGTTGGAAGGCATCTTAACCGTCACGCCAACCCACGAGGCGTCCCGCGCCAACCTCGAGACCCTGTCGGGAGTACCGGAGGACAGGATGACGTCGGACCAGGGCGACGGGTCGCCCAATGTCCGACTCAGCGCGGTGCTGGAATCTGCCGCGGGCCATCTGGCGCATAAGCGGTGGCCTGAGGCCGTCACGGCATTTCGGGAAGTATTGCGGCAAGCACCCGACCTCGCGGAGGCGCGGGCAGCGCTTGGATCGGCACTGCTCGTGATCGGTCGGACGGAGGAGGCGATCCCGGAACTGCGCGTGGCAGCCGCCGCGCTCGACACCTCGCGAGCGTGGAACGACCTGGGGTGGGCCTGCGCCGTTGGCGGACACGTGGAAGACGCCCGCGCGACCCTGGTCACGGCGATCGAGCGAGATCCGACCAACCTGGAACCACAGCGCAACCTTGCNGCACTCTTTGAGACGCTCGACATGCGGCAGGAGGCCGCCGCGGCCTACGACCTGATCCTGCTCACGGCGCCCGGCGACGCGGAGGCCAAAAAGGGGAAGATGCGGTGCGGGGAAACAACCGCGACGTCTGGACCTGCCGTGGACGTCGCCGGAGAACTGGCGGTCACACATGGCTAAACGACGCGCAGCACCCACGGACGGTAAGAAGGACCTGTTCCTTTCGCTTTGCATGATCGTCAAGAACGAAGCGAAGAGTCTACCCCGCTGCCTGGAGAGCGTCCGCGGCGTCGTGGACGAGATCGTGGTGGTGGATACCGGCTCGACGGACGATACCGTGGCGGTGGCAGAGCGGTACGGAGCGCGGGTCTTCCATTTCAGGTGGTGCGACGATTTTTCCGCCGCACGCAACGACGCGGTGGCGCACGCCCGCGGGAGATGGATCCTCGCGCTGGACGCAGACGAAGCGCTGGCGCGGGATGCACGCCGGACACTCCGCGGCCTCCTGACCGACGATCGGTTTCAAGCGTACCTTCTCAATATCCGAAGTCCGCTAAAGGGCACGCGCAGCCAGGGGGCAGTCATCAACGCCTGGCCTCGCGTGTTCCGCAATCGACCCGAGATCCGGTACGAGGGGCGAGTGCACGAGCAGATCTCGCCCTCCATTGCACGGATGGCGGGAACGATTTCCGCGACGAACCTGGTCATTGACCACCTCGGCTACCATCAAGATTTCTCCGATCAGATTGGCAAGCAGACGCGAAATCTTGCGCTGTTGGAGCGAGATTTAGCGGAACATCCGGACGATCCGATGACCATGTTCCACTACGGGGAAGCGCTCGGCTTGGGCGGGAAGATCCCGGAAGCGGTTGCGGCATACCGGAGTGCTCTCGCCAATCCGAAGATGCCGAAACAGAACGCTGCGGTCGCTTGGCGAGGGCTGGCCAACGGCTTGTTGCGGTTAAAGGAGTACGCGGGGGCGATCGACGCTTGCCGTCGCGCTGCCGAAACGGATGGCGGCTATTCTCCGCCGCACCTTCTGGCGGCCATGGCCCTAGGGCGACTGGGCAGGCACGTGGAAGCGATTGAGGAACTCGATATTTACGTGCGATTGGGGGAACAGACCAAGTTGGTGGGTGCGCGCGTTCTTGAACATGAGGTCGACCTGGGTTTCGCGTTGGCGTTGAAGGGGGATTGTCTCCTCAGCCTTGGGTTGCGCGAGGAGGCCGAGGCGGCATTCCGCGAAGCCATCAGGCGTCAGCCGGAGGCNCCGGAGGGTTTCTTGGGGATGGGGCGCATCCACAGCCTCCGCGGTGGGCATGGGGAAGCTGTTAGGGCGTTTGAGAAGGCGAAAGCGCTCTTCAAGGAACTCCCCCGCGGCCACCTCGCGCTCGCCGAATCGCATGCGGCGCAGCAGCATTGGGTGCCGGCGTTGGACGCGCTGGAGCCGTTCCTGGAGGCCGAACCTGGGGACCCGCGGGGGTTGGCTCTCCGCGCGGAGGGACTCCTCCATGCCGGTCGGCACGCCGAGGCCCAAGACGCGTTCAAGCACTTGCTCGAGGTAGATCCGAGCGCCGATGCGCACCTCGCGCTCGCGTGCCTGGCCGAATCCCGAAGCGCGCACGACGAGGTGCTCGCCCATTGTCGGGAGGCCATCGCGCTGGGGGGCGACGATGCGCGTATCTATTTTCTCGAAGGAAAGTCGCGTATGGCGCGTGGGGAATCCGGCGCAGCCGAAGCGAGCCTGTTGGAGGCNTTGCGCCGTGCGCCCAAGACCTGCGAGATCTACGAGAGTCTCGCGGCGCTTGCACTGTCGGCGGGTGACGCACCCAAGGCACTGGACTACTTTCAGAACCTTCTGGCGCTGGCGCCACACCACGCTCTTGCGGCCAGGGCAATACCCGTGTTGCGGGCTAGCCTGGCGACTGCGTAGGAAAGGAAGACACCTCGATGCGCTGTCCGGACGAGACCGGCGATCTCTCGCTGTGCATGATCGTGCGGAATGAAGCGAACAGGCTTCCCGAGTGCCTGGAGAGCGTTCGGGGTGTCGTGGACGAGATCGTCGTCGTGGATACGGGCTCCACGGATGGGACAATCGCCGTCGCGGAGCGGCTGGGCGGTCGGGTGATTCGTCATACCTGGACAGACGATTTCGCCGCAGCCCGCAACGTGTCCCTGGCGCAGGCCCAGGGCGGTTGGGTGCTGGTTTTGGACGCCGACGAGCGACTTCGGCAGGAATGCCGGCCTCTCGTGCGACGCCTGATGCGGGAGCGGGCGGATGTGTCGGTCTTTCTTGTTCAACAACGCACGCCGACCCCGGCGTCGGCGCAATCGGGAATGACGCGTATCGCGTGGCTTCCGCGGTTGTTCCGGCGGGNGCCGCAGGTCCGATACACGGGCGCGGTCCATGAGTGTATTCTCCCCTCCATCCCACGCGGCGCGGTGGTGGCGCATTCTGATGTCGTCGTCGACCATGGCGGCTTTCTTGGCGGGCCGGAGGTCGTTCGGTCGAAGGCGATGCGAAACCTGGGGTTGCTGGTCGGGGTCTTGGATCGAGACCCCGCGGACGGCATTGCCTGGATTCAGCGCGCCGAGTGCCACGCGTCGCTCGGGGAGCTCGACGCCAGCGTTGCCTGTTATCGACGCGGGTTGCGGTGGCTCGAGGCAAGTGAGCGGTCGGCGGGGAAGGCCGACGCGGCCGCTGAGATTGCGACCGCATACCAGCAACTCGGGGCGGGGTTGTTCGCACGCGGGGANTTCGCGGAAGCGTTGGCGGCCTTTGGCCGCGCCGTCGCTCTGTGGCCGATGCTGGCGTCGGGTCACGCGCTCCGGGGACAAACGCTGGCCCGAATCGGTCGATGGGACGACGCCATTGGCGCCTACGGAAAGGCAATCGAATTGGCGGAGGCGGGGCAACCGCCGGATCAGCCCGTCACTCTGGAACCGTGGGTTGCGTGGCAATTGAAAGGCATGGCCGAGGCGACGCTCGGTCGTGATCGCGAGGCGCAGCTCAGTCTACTGCGCGCGTTGGAATTGAAACCCGATCTCTCCGACGCACGAAGAGTCCTGAGCCTCCTGGGTGCGGTGCCGACGGCGACGACAGCGGGACCGGGTCTCCTCACCGCGCCGTCCACGTGCCAGTCCGGAGAAATCACAAACGTAGCCCACGACGCCAGGGCAGATCATGCCGCGGAACCGCGAGTCCCGGTGAGCGTGATCGTACACACGCGGAACGAGGAACGCAATATCGCCGCGTGTCTGGAGAGTGTGGCCGGGTGGGCGGACGAAGTGCTCGTCATGGACATGGAGAGCTCCGACCGCACCGTCGAGATCGCCCGGGCGCACGGTGCCATCGTTCTGACGCACCCCCTCATCCGCGATTTCGACGGTGCCCGGAACGTCAGCGCGCAACACGCGCACAGTGAGTGGATCCTGTATCTCGACGCCGACGAACGCATGACGTCCGAGTTGGCCGGCCGGATCGGCGAGTTTCTTCGGCGGGCGCCGGCGGAGGCCGCGGCCGTCCAGCTCCCATACCGAAATCACTTTCTGGGGAGGTGGATTCGGCACGCGGGCGGCTGGTACCCCGGGTACAAGGCGCCGATGCTGCTTCGGCGCGGGCGCTTCACCTGGAGGCCGTACGTTCACCAGGGGCCGGTCGTCGACGGAGCCATCGTCAAATTTCCGGCGGACGATCCGAAGTATGCGATCGTGCATGACACCTACCCGGATCTCGCATCGTACTTCGAGAAGTTGAACCGATATACGGCGGGCGAGGCGGTCAAGTTGGGGGAGCGGCAAGCCCCGTGCACCTGGCAGGACACCGCCGAGGCGTTCGGGCAGATGTTCCGGTGGTATTACGAAGAGACGGAGGGAAGGAAGGACGATACGCACGGGTTCATCCTCTCGCTGTGTTCCGGGATGTACGAGATGGTGGCCCGGCTGAAGTACGCCGAACAGAGGCTTCGAGAAGGATGGCAAGGGGGCGAGTTGCTTCCGCCCAGCGCCGAGGCCTTCCTCCGTCATGCGGCGACGCGTGCGGCTGGGGGTCGGACCGTGGAGCCGGCGGCGCTCCGGCCCGCGCAGGCCGAGGAGGGGCGAACCGCCATCGGCGCTGCCGGGGTGACCGCGCTCCCCGATCAGCCGCCGGCGGGTCAGCGACTAGGCCGCGCGCAGCCACAGGTGGTATGGAACGCCCCGATCTTCGATCCGAGCGGCTATGCGGACGAGGCTCGGCAGTTCGTTTTGGGGCTTCACACGCTCGGCGTGCCCGTCCGGATTGTCCCCATTCCCTGGAACACGGCGGCGGCCGAACTGCCGGCAAAGGACACGGCGACATTACGGGGTCTTGCCGAGGCATCGCTCGACCGCACTCGGGGGCCTGTGGTCGGCGTCTCACACATCTTTCCCCCGAACTTCCAGCGGATGCCCGAAGCCGAATACCACATCGGGCGCACCATGTTCGAGACCGACCGGATCCCCCCCGACTGGGTAGCCGCCTGCAACCGGATGGACGAGGTGTGGGTTCCGAGCGATTTCAACATCGACACGTTCGCGACGGCCGGCGTGGTCCGGGGAAAACTCGTCAAGATTCCGGGCGGGATCGACCCCAGACCGTTTTGTCTGGACGCCCCGCCGATGACGCTTGAAGGCCGGCGGCGGTTCAACTTTCTCTCGGTCTTCGACTGGACCTTGCGCAAAGGGTGGGACGTGCTGCTTCGCGCATTCGTCGAGGAGTTTTCGAACGACGAGGACGTGTCGCTCGTTCTCAAGGTGTGGTCCTCCTCGGGTTGGCCGCTGGCGCGCCTTCGGGAACAGGCAACGGCGGTCCTTCGGGCATCAGGTCTGGCCGGCAGCCTCCCGCCGAACGTCGTCTTCCTAGAATCGAACGTACCAGCCGGGCAGTTGCCCGGGTTGTATCGGGCGGCGGATGCCTACGTGTTGCCCACGCGCGGTGAGGGGTGGGGGCGCCCCTTCATGGAAGCCATGCTGATGGCGTTGCCGGTGATCGCCACTCGCTGGAGCGGCCACCTGGAATTCATGGACGACGACACGGCGTTTCTGATCGACTGTGCAGTCGTGCCGGTGGAGGAGCCGGCATGTCGGGAGGTTCCCCACTTCCGGGGTCACCGCTGGGCCCACCCCTCGGTCGCGCACCTGCGCAGGCTCATGCGCCAGGTGGTCACGGAACCGGAGATCGGCCAGGCGAAGGGTCTGGCGGCTCGGGCGCGGATCTTGGGACATTTCACCCGGCACCATGTGGCGGGACGAGTAGCCGAACGGCTCGCTGAGATCACCGCACGGGTCGTCACACCGACGGTGTCGGGAGCGCGGCACGCGGGCCGCGGCAACGGAACCCGGAAAGACGGCGGGTCGCTTGCGATCACGTGGGAAGGGTCGCAATTTGTTCATCACTCCTTGGCGTTGGTGAATCGCGAATTGTGTCTCCGGCTGATCGCGGCCGGGCACGAAGTAAAGATTCTCCCCTTCGAGCCTGACGACTTCGATCCTCATACGGATGCGCGTCTCGCNTCGCTCGCGGACCGGGTCGGAGCGACGCTCTCGCGTCCTGCCGAGGTTCACCTCCGTCACCAATGGCCACCGAATTTCGAACCGCCGGCGGATGGTCGCTGGGTCATGATCCAACCGTGGGAGTACGGGGGGATACCTCGGAGGTGGGTCGAGCCCATGTCCACTGTGGTCGACGAGATCTGGGTCCCCTCGACCTTCGTCCGAGAGTGTTATCTGCGAAGCGGCATTCCCGCCGACCGGGTCGCCGTCGTGCCCAACGGCGTGGATTGCGAACGGTTTCATCCCACCGTGCACCCTCTCGCTCTTTCCGGCCTCGACGGGGCGTCACTTCCGGACGTGGGATCATCCACGTATAAGTTCCTATTTGTCGGCGGGACCATCGTTCGTAAGGGCATCGACTTGCTCCTCCGCGCCTATCTCCAAGCGTTCACCGCGGACCACGATGTGTGTTTGGTCATCAAGGACATGGGCACGCAGACCTTTTACAAGGGGCAGACCTTCGGGGAGATGATCCGGCGGATTCAAGGAACGGCAGGCACTCCGCGCATTCTCTATGTGACCGGCGATCTACGTCCCGCGCAGCTGCCGGCCCTCTACACGGCTTGCGATTGCCTCGTCCACCCCTACCGGGGGGAGGGGTTCGGCCTGCCGATCGCAGAGGCGATGGCCTGCGGCCTTCCGGTCCTGGTGCCGAATTATGGCGCGGCGCTGGATTTCTGCGATCACGAGACCGCCTATCTGATTCCGGCGGTGGAGCGGCGCGAAGCCGAGTGGCGGATCGGCCAGACGGAGCTGGCGGACGCTCCGTATTACGGCGAAGCCGACGTGGAGGCTCTGGCGCACCTGATGCAGCAGGTGACCAGCCACCGCGAGGAGGCGCGTGCGCGCGGCCATCGGGGCAGTATCCGGATCCGGTCTCATTTCACGTGGGATGCCGCAGCCGCCACGGCGATCCGACGTCTTCAGGCGCTTCGCCTGCAGCCGGTACGGCGAGCCGCCGCGCTGCGGTGATGAGCGACGGGTGGTGCAAAGGGCGCATGATCTCGCTGTGTATGATCGTTCGTGATGAGGCGCGGGACCTGTCTCGCTGCCTTGCCAGCGTAGCGCAGGTGGTCGACGAAATGGTGGTGTTCGACACCGGTTCGCGGGACGCCACGGTCCGAATCGCCACCGCGCACGGCGCTCGCGTCGTTCAAGGNACATGGAATCAAGACTTTGCCGTCGCACGAAATTCCGCCATGGCGCACGCCATGGGCGACTGGCTACTGATTCTGGACGCGGACGAGGAGCTGGACGGCGCAGACCGGCGCCAGTTGCGCGCCGTGGTGGAGGGGGCACGGTGGGAGGCGGGGCGGTTGCGGGTCCGTAACCTTCAACCGCC
>JGI20214J51088_10000928_pt1 | contig 19942 bp, 13 predicted proteins | sample WetSurMetagenome_FD_51088 | JGI IMG/M metagenome (IMG submission 51088) | reverse complement strand
AAAAAACTTACCTGAAGCCGGAAATGCTACAAAATTCATCCCCGGAAGATTCACAGACAATCCGGCCACGCCCTTTTCAATACTGTTATCAATTTTTATTGTCAATTTCGTAGTGCCTTTCAGAATATCCAGTCCCACAAAATCACCGTCTTTCATATGAAAGGTGCCGGCATCATCAGGATTTATCAGAACAAATGGTTTCTTTATTCTTTGCGAAACAGAATTGCTTACAGAGCTCAGTTCTTCACTTCCAAAAATCTGATATACAGGCACTATCAGCCATTTATCATCCTTGACTTTTTCGCTTTTTGAAATCTGATCATAGTAATTTTTTGATGCCGTACCCGAGGGCTCAAAAAGTCTGATCCCGGGGTCGCCACCTTTCATTGATCCGTTTGGTTCATCAAGATAATTGTATAGCGCCTGAACTGAATTCCAGCCAGGAGTCCAGTAAAACGGAACAAGTGATGAGGGTGGTTTCTCCCCCATTCCTTCCATTGAATAGGCAAGAGGTGAATCACTGTCCTGCACGGGTTTTGGTTCATTTACATTTAACCTGGCATTAATTGCTGTTCTTCCACTGTAACGCATTGTTTCCCTGGGGATCTTCGCATTAAGCATCCTGAAGTCAGCATCAGGATTATAATTTTTAAGCTTCGCCAGGATAGGAAAGTCTATTACCATGGCATTCAGGATTTCATCAACGTGGTTCCATATTAACCCCTGGTTTTCATTCCTTATTTTTATCAGATCCGAGATCCATTTCCAACTCTCCTTAACATCCCCTGACGGCTCTGAAGCTTTATAATATCTCTGAGCCCTGCCTTCATTATTGATAAGAGTGCCTTCCGATTCAGAATATGGTGCAGCCGGTATAAGAATATCTGCTGCTGCANTTGTCCTGTTATAAAGATGATCCAAAACAACTACCCGTCCGCAGTTGTTAATTAACCCGTTTACACTCTCCTCTTCAGCTCTTCTGAAAAGATCGTTTTCCAGGATAATCAATGTATCGATGTTTCTGTTATCCTCTTGCAGAAGAATATCCTCAAATGGTGACCCCGGAAGTAATGCAAGACCTATGGAATTACACTCAGGCAGAACCATGCTGATCATCACCTCTGATCCAAGAGAATTCAGGGCAGTAACAATGTTGAAAGAAGCATTTATAAGATCTCTGTCGATACTGCTTGTTCCGGAAATTATCAAGGGATTTTTTGCCTTTCTCAGAGTTTCCGCAATTTTTGATGCAAGCTCCTGATTATTGTTACCAGAGCCGGGACTGCCAGGTGCTTCTGAGTCTAAACTCTTTGCAATGGCAAATCCGAGAGAAGCAATACTGAAAGGAGTACCTCTGAAATTACCGGCAGCAATCTCATCAAGAGAATCACTGAAAGGAGTAGCTATGAATACCGGACTCCTGTCGCTCTGGGCCAGTTCTCTCACAGGTGCATCATTCCACAATGGAATCCCCATTGCCTCAGCCTCTTGCCTGGATGAATTGCGAACTGCCTGCCTTACTGCCAGGGCTGTCATGGGAGCCGTATTTACCAGGTCTTCGCCAAGGATAAGAATCGCGTCAGCTTTTTCAATCTGTTTAAGTGAAGGAATCCTTACAGCTGAATGGGAAAAGAAATTTAAGACAGCTTCAGTAAGTATAAATTCCTGCTTTGAAACTCCATGGTAGAAGTTCTCTTTTCCGACAAGCGACATCAGGGCATAATTTGCTTCAAGTGATGCTCTTGGGGAACCTATTCCAACTAACTTTTTGCTATCTGATACTGATTGGTTTAATGTCGAAAGTATCCGTTCGCTATCTGTAATTCCAGGCGATTTTTCATCTCTTGTTTTTAAGTAACACTTTTTGATGCGCTTCCCGTCATTGAGAAATTCATATCCGAATCTGCCCCTGTCACAGATAAAATATCCGTTAACAGCACCATTATATCTGTTCATTATCCGTCGTACCGAACCATACCTTTCACTCACTATGGTATTACAGCCCACACTGCAGTGAACGCATAATGATGGTGCATTTGTAAGATCCCATTTCCGGGTGAAGTGGCTTTTTAATGTTTTATCTGTGAAAACTCCTGTAGGACAAACTTCAGCAAGATTTCCGCTGAATTCATTTTCAAGAGTTCCATCCTCATGACGTCCAAAATAGACATGGTTCCTTGAAGAAAAGACATTTAGGTCTTTACCTCCCGCGTAATCCTTATAAAATCTGACACATCTGTAGCACTGAATACAACGGTTCATCTCATGATTAATAAATGGACCCAGTTGCTGGTTTTCATATGTCCTCTTGGGAAAATCAAATCGTCTGTAATTATGGCCTGTCATAACAGTCATATCCTGCAAATGGCATTCGCCGCCCTCATCGCAAACAGGACAATCGTGAGGATGATTAGTCATAAGACTCTCAAGAACCGATTTTCTGAAAGCTACAGCTTCGGGATCTTCAACTGAGATTATCAGTCCTTCAGTCACTGGTTCCATGCACGACATTATCACCCTCCCCCTTGTATCATCCTTATCCCTGAATTTTTTCACTGCACATAATCTGCAGGCTCCCACAGAACCTAAAGCCGGATGAAAACAAAAGTGAGGTATATCAATGCCTAATGAAAGGGATGTTTCGAGAAGATTTTTCCCGGGCTTTACCTCATGGTCTTTTCCGTCTATCCTGATCTTTACCATAATTACCTCCAGGGACATCTTTTCTCGTTGATATGTTTTACAAAGTCATCATGAAAATATTTCAGGCCGCTTTGAAGCGGTTCTGCAGCTCCGGGCGCGTGAGCGCAAAAAGTATTCCCTGGACCCATATACTTTGCATTGTAGGTCAGCAGTTCAAGGTATTCCAGTTTACCTGTTCCCTCCTCAATTGATGTAAGCATTTTCTCAACCCATGGCAGCCCTTCACGGCATGGAGTACACCAGCCGCAGCTCTCCAGTGCAAAGAACTTCTCGACGTTATGTACAAATGCAACCGGGCATGTCCTGTCATCAAGTATTATCATTGTACCGGTTCCAAGCCTGCTGCCAACAGCTGCGACTGTGGAAAAATCCATTTTAATATCAAGATGCTCCTCAACAATGAAATCTGTCGAGGCACCGCCTGGCAAAGCGCCTTTGAACCGGTGTCCCTCCAACATTCCTCCAGCATAATCTTCAAGAATTTCCCTGACGGTTGTTCCAAGTGGAAGCTCCCATAAACCCGGTTTCTTAACTTTTCCGCTCACTCCGAAAAGCTTTGTTCCGCCTGTAGCGGTCAGGCTTAAACCTTTAAACCAATCGGGACCTTTGAGAACAATATGCGAAATCCATGAGAGTGTCTCAACATTATTGACAACCGTAGGTCTGCCAAACAACCCGCTTACTGCCGGGAACGGTGGCTTGGTGCGTGGAATTGCCCTCTTTCCCTCCAGTGAATTCAGCAATGCAGTTTCTTCACCGCAGATGTACCTCCCTGCACTGGAGTGAATTGACAGGTCAAGGTCAAAACCCGATCCGAGAATATCCCTTCCAAGGTAACCTTCGCTATATGCTTCTTCTATAGCCTTTTGTAAAATTTTTTCTGCTTTTTTGTAGGCCCATCTCAGAAAAATGTATGCTTTGCCTGCCTGAACTGCATATGCTGAGATTATCATACCTTCTATCAGCTGATGAGGATTGCCTTCAAGAAGATACCTGTCTTTAAATGTACCAGGCTCCATTTCATCAGCATTGCAAACAAGATATTTAGGTTTGGACTTGTCACCCTCCATAGGAATAAGGCTCCATTTAACGCCTGTTGGGAACCCGGCACCGCCTCTGCCTAACAAATTAGACGCCTTGACTAGATTTGTCACTTCCGCCGGAGCCATATCCTTCAATGCTTTCCTGAGTGCAGAATATCCTCCAGCCTTAGAATATTGGCTCAGGCTCGTAACATCTGTAGAGGAAATAATATGTTCAGTCAACGGCTTCTCCATAACCAACTATTTATACAGATCAAGTAATTCATCAATTTTCTCTTTCGTCAGTTTGTTATAATGATCGGTGTTAATCATCATAGCAGGTGCATTATCGCAGTCGCCAAGACAGGAGATCGGAAGCAGTGTGAACCGCCCGTCATCTGTTGTATCACCGAACCTGACGGATAGCTTCTCTGACATATATTCATAGAGTGACCCGTATCCCATAATCATGCAGCTAATACTGTCGCAAAGGAGTATAACGTTTCTCCCGACCGGCTTCCTGTAAATCCTGCTGTAAAAGGTGGCAACTCCATCTACTTCTTCGGCTGAAATACCAAGCAGACGACCAATGTCCTTTACAGATTCATCCGACACCCATCCCCTGTGTTTCTGAATTATTTTCAGGGCATCTATACAAGCCCCTGAAGGGTGCGGATACTGCCTGATCTCCTCCTCTATTTCCTTTATTTCGATTTCACTCAACATATCATAATTCTTGACTAAACTACCTATCCAGATCCGCCAGTACAAAATCCATTGCCCCCAGAATTGCCAGAAGATCTGGTATTGTATATCCCTTGCTTATATACGGTAACATCTGCATATGCGGGAAAGAGGGTGTCCGGATCCTGGATCTGTAAGATGAAGTCCCTCCGTCGCTGATCAGGTAATACCCATTGCTCCCTTTTGCAGCTTCAACTGGTACCATGGCTTCTCCTTCCGGAATTACAGGTCCCCAGGAAACTCCTACAAAATGAGTTATAAGTGTTTCTATATCAGTCATTGTTTTATCTTTCCGTGGAGGGATTGCCAGGGGGTGGTCGGATTTATATTCTCCTGATGGCATGTTATTTATACATTGCTGAATTATTCTGAGACTCTGGCGCATCTCTTCCATACGTACCAGTGCCCTGTCGTAACAATCACCATTTTTCCCGAGAGGGACATCAAAATCAAAATTCTGGATTCCTGAATATGGCCTCTTCTTTCTGTAATCCCAGTCGTATCCTGCTGCTCTTAATCCTGATCCTGTAAGACCCCATTCAATTGCCTCTTTAATGGTAAAAACTCCTATGCCGATTGTCCTGCCCTTAAGAATACGGTTCTTAAGCACTATCTTGTCAAATTCTTTAAGCCTTTTAGGAAGGTAATTGACGAATCCCTGGACAAGATCAGACCACCCATCCGGAAGATCATGAGCTACCCCGCCTATCCTGAACCACGAAGGATGCATTCTTCCTCCTGTAATTGCTGCAACAATATCAAAGATCCTTTCCCTGTCGTTGAATGCATAGAAAACAGGTGACATCTGGCCCATATCCTGGGCAAATGTGCCCAGCCACACAAGATGACTGGCAATCCTGAATAGTTCGCTCATCATGATCCTGATTGTAGCGGCCTTGTCAGGAACTGTTATCCCCGCCAGTTTTTCAACCGACAGCAGATAGGCAAGATTATTCATTACTCCTCCCAGATAGTCAATGCGGTCGGTATAGGGGATAAATGTATGCCACGATTGTCTTTCGCCCATCTTCTCTGCGCCTCGGTGATGGAATCCTATATCTGGGATTATATTGACTATATCCTCGCCATGTAACTGTACGATCAATCTCAGCAGTCCATGAGTCCCTGGATGCTGAGGTCCGACATTAAGAAACATAAAATCGCTGTCGTCGCTTTCAGTCGCCAGTCCATAATCGGCCGGATTAAATTTCAGACTGGCATCTTCAACATTGCGAAGCGTGTCGGTAAGTATAAAAGGATCCATTTCGGTAGCCCTGGCATGATGTTCTTTTCTTAGAGGATGTCCGTTCCAGGAGGCTGGCATCAGTATCCTTGTAAGCCGTGGATGACCCGTGAAGTCAATCCCAAACATATCATACACTTCCCGTTCGTACCAGTTGGCTGATTCCCATACGGATGTTATACTTGGCAGATTTAAATCACTGTTTCTGAGAGCTGTTTTAATCCTTAAATCCTGATTCCTGTCAAAAGATGTCAGGTGATAAACAACAGTAAAGTCACTCACGGGCTGATCTCCCCTTTTTATTCTTGTCCGTTCATCAATTGCTGTCAGATCGTAAAGCATTCTGAAGGGACCAGTGATCTTTGTCTTCAAATAATTCAAAATCCTGACCAGATTACTCCTGTCAATCCAAAGTGTAAGAGTCTCATCCTTCGTATCCTGCCTGTACACGATGATACTTTCGCCGAATTCAGCTGAAAGATCAGATATTATATCTTTATATTCCTGACTCATTTGGATTTTGAAGGAGTTAAACCCTGACTAAATTTCATTCATTGGTCGCATGTTACCCATTTTTGATCTCTCTTCCATCTTTTTATCTCTCATGGATACCTTTTCGACTTTATGGATTCCCTGAGGTCCAATGACCCAGCTTAGAGGACGTTCCTCTTTTCCTATAGAATCCCTGAGAAGCAGCAATCCTTCAATAAATGCATCGGGGCGCGGGGGACAACCTGATACATAAACATCTACTGGCAAGAACTTATCAACTCCCTGAACAACACTGTAGATATCATACATCCCGCCTGAATTAGCACATGAACCCATCGATATTACCCATCGTGGTGCCATCATTTGCTCGTATAGTCTCTGAATGATGGGAGCCATCTTCAGAAAAACAGTGCCGGCAATAACCATTACATCTGCTTCGCGGGGAGTACCCCTTATTACTTCCCCTCCGAAACGGGCTATATCATACCTGCTAGTAAGAGAAGTTGCCATCTCCACGAAGCAGCAGGAAAGTCCGAAACCAAATGGCCACATAGAGTTCTTCCTTCCCCATCCAACCATTTCATCAAGCTTTCCTAACAATACTGATCGACCGATATCATCAGTCATACCTCTATCAGTATTGATATTTATATTTGCAGTTTTAATCATACGACTTCATCATTAATCCTGTTCTTAAATTTCAAAATTTTCTTTCCGTTGGGCCCGAAGTCAAGCGCGCCGATGCTTAGCTCATAAATAAGAAGCACAACAAGCAATCCGATAAAAATTAAAATCCCGATGTACCCTGCCAGTCCCAGTTCACGGAACGACACAGCCCACAACATTATGAATGCTGCATCGAGATCGAAAATGACGAAAAACATTGCTATTATATAGAAACCGGAAGAGAACCTCAGTCGTGCATCGCCTGTCGGAGGTATTCCCGACTCATAAGGCTCATCTGTAGTTTTTTCTTTATGCCTCTCTCCCAGGACCCAGGAAATGCCAATCATTATTCCAACGAGAGTAACTACTATGAAAGCGAAAGCTATAAAGGGCCAGAAAGTAATATCCAGTAATAATAACATAAATCGGGCAGTGTTTAATGTAAATTATTACTTCAGTAAGATCAACCTGCTTCAGATCTTGTTAAAAGATTTCCAGAGATGATAATACGAGTATAATAATCAAATGATTTTATAAAGTTCAGCATAACTGTTAAAATTTAGAACCAGGCTGCCTGCTAAAAATTACAGTCCACGAACCGACCTCACCACAACATTTCCATCGCTGCCTGACTTACCTGTGAATGGGTCAGGATGTAATTCTTATTTCGTTCTTTTCAATGAACAATGAAAGGTCTGATTTTGTTTATTAAAATATGAAATTGTTCTCTGTTTTCAGATAAAATCTTAACAAAAAAAATTACCGCTCCTCTAAAACTGTAAAATCAACAGAAATATATAATACTTATTTTGATGAACAAACTTAAGACAAGTTACATGGGGATCAGTCTGGATAACCCTGTTATCCTTGGTGCTTCAAATCTTGCAGACGACCTCGATAATCTGAAAAAAGCAGAGGAATTTGGTGTCGGTGCGATTGTTTATAAATCTCTTTTCGAAGAGGAGATTCAGCTGGAAAGCTTTCAGCTCGACGAAAGGATGAATGAATTCAATGATCTAAATGCTGAAATGGTGCAGGTGCATCCGAATCTTGAACATGCAGGACCAGAAGAACATTTGTATAAACTCAGGAAAGCAAAAGAAAGTTTATCGATTCCGGTGATAGCGAGTCTGAATGCAATCAACAATTCCACCTGGGTCAAATATGCACGCCTTTTATGTGAGACCGGAGCCGATGGCATTGAAATAAACTTTTATCAGGTACCGCTCGATCGCGATATAACTGCAAAGGAGATAGAAGAGGACCAGATCAAAACACTGAAAGAAATAAGGAAGAGTATTTCAATACCCATAAGTGTTAAACTGAGTTCTGATTACTCTAATATTCTGAATTTTATCAATAAACTGGACAATTCCGGTGCGGATGCCCTGGTGCTTTTTAATTCTTTTTTTCAGCCTGATATTGATATTTTCAGTGAAAAGCATATTAAAACATCACATCTGAGTAACGAAGGGGATTATAAAAAATCTCTCAGATACGCCGGGTTACTATACAATAATATCAAAGCGGATATCTGCAGCAGTCTTGGCATTCTGACGGGTGAAGATGCAATCAGGCTTTTGCTCTCAGGAGCCACATGTGTTCAGGTTGTGAGTACAGTATATAAAAACGGGCTATCGCAGTTAGGAATTATGAGGAAAGAAATTGAAGACTGGATGGACAGCAAAAACTATAAAAATATAGAGGAATTCCGGGGCAAATTATCAAGGCACAGTCTATCAAATAATCCTTTTGTATATAAGAGGGCGCAGTATGTTGACCTGCTGCTCAACTCACAGGAGATATTCAGCGGAACATGATCAGTTTCTGTTTCTGTAGGCATTGACCCACTTAGGAATGGCATTGTAGAAAATAATAAAAACACAGATAATTATCGATACTGTCAGTATAAGGTTTATTAAACCGGGAACCAGTGTTTCCCTGACACCTACCTGTGGAATATAGATATTCTTTATATTCAGAAATGCTGCTGCCATCGTTGTCACACCAACAAATACCATGGGCACTATTGTTACCCATGCATATTTTTTCCTTCCCCTGTTAATTATAAACGATGTGCCGACTGCCAGGGCAATTGTCGCAAGCAACTGATTGGCAGTACCGAACATTGGCCAGATAGTTGAAACAGTTCCTGTGAAAATAAAGTATGCCCATGCAAAAACAATCAATCCGCTTGTAATAATGTTTCCGGGGAGCCAGTTGGTTTTCTGAAACGGTGCATACACTTTTCCCAGTGCTTCCTGAAGTAAAAACCTTCCGATTCTTGTTCCTGCATCAATAGTTGTAAGGATGAATAATGCCTCGAACATTATTGCAAAATGATACCAGTATGACATCAGGTGTTTCATACCTGGTATGGATGAAAAAATATACGCCATACCTACGCCCAGTGAAACAGCCCCGCCGGTTCTTCCGGCAATATTCTCTCCCACACTTGCTGAAAGTTGTGGTAAATTTGATTCCGTAAATCCCATTGCATGAAGTTTGGGAAGTATAGCCTGCAGCTTATCAACAGGTACATTTATCTGAAAATAATCAAGAGGAAGAAGACTAGTGGCAGCTATCAGTGCCATTATGCTTACGGCTCCCTCAACAAGCATTGAGCCAACTGCAATGGTCTTTATATCTGCCTCTTTCATTATCATTTTAGGAGTCGTACCTGAGCTTACGAGTGAATGAAAACCTGATATTGCACCGCATGCAATTGTAATAAAAAGATAAGGGAACAGCTTGCCCGGAATAATCGGTCCTCCGCCGTGTCCGAACTCAGTAAAAGCGGGCATTTTTATTTCAGGTGCAACAATGATCAGTCCGATCGCCAGAAGTCCGATGACTGATATTTTCATTATTGAACTCAGGTAGTCGCGCGGCGATAGCAAAAGCCAGACAGGAAGCACTGATGCAAAGAAACCATAGCATGCTAAAAGGAAAGTAAGAGTCTTGTGATCTAAGGTAAAAATTGAGGCAAAAGGAGAACCCGGAATATACCTTCCGAACACAACTGCGAGGATCAGCATTATCACGCCGAAAATAGTAGCCTCCAGTGTCTTCCCCTTCCTGATCCTGAACATCCATACTCCCATTATCAGAGCTATAGGAATTGTGGCGGCAATGGTAAATGTTCCCCACGAGCTTTCTGCAAGAGCATTTATCACAACAAGGCCTAACCCTGCCATAGCAACAATCAGTATCAGAATTATAGCAAATGTTGTTGTGATTCCACTCACATTATTTATCTCTGCCTTTGCAATTGCAGCGAGTGATTTGCCATCATGCTGGACGGAAGCGGTCAATATCACATAATCATGAACCGAACCTGCCACCACAGCCCCGATCAGCATCCATAAAAACCCTGGCATAAAACCGAACTGTGCTGCGAGTACGGGTCCAACAAGAGGGCCTGCTCCCGCTATTGCAGCAAAATGATGCCCGAATAAGACCCATTTGTTCATAGGATAATAATTCTGTCCGTCATAAAGGCGATGTGCAGGAGTATCACCAAGATCATTTCTCACTGCAACTTTAGCGGCAACAAAACTGAAATACAGCCTGTAAGCAATTACAAAGACTGCGATAGTACCTATCACAAAGGGCATTGCATTCATTAATCGCAAGAATTAAGAAGATTGCTGCAACAAAATAATCATTATCCTTTTCCCGTGCAATTCAATTTATCATAATAAAATCGAATCCTTTAAGGATCAGGAAAATTCTTTACAGCTGGTTGTTCTTAACAGGAATGATCCTTCTTTCAACGGACTTGTTGACAATAATCGGAACCTGTTCAACGATTGTGTTTGAAGCGTCGAGTTGTAAAGCTCTTGCATCGGGGATACTGATATGCCTGACGAGGCTGCGAAGTGAAAGGATAAAATTCTCTGTTTTTGAGAGTTTGAAATCGTGGAGCATAATCCGTTCAATAATGATAAATTTGAAGTCGCCTGGCATACCATGTTTCTTCAGAGAATTAAAACTGCTGTCGAGATTTATCTCTCCTGATTTAACAAGATCTTCAACTATTTCCCTGAAATACAGATTTACCTTCGGATCTACCTTAAAACCAATATGAAAATCAACTCTCAGAAGAACTCCGGGAATGATATGTTTAACCTGATATTCAAATCTGTTAGGTTCGTCCACTCTGTCGATATGTAAAAGCCAGTATCTTTCCGCTCTCTTTGGCTGTTTGTTAAAAATAGAATAAATGACCTTCGATTCTACCTGGTCGGATCTGTTGGCTTTGATAATGTATACCAGGTTGGTAGCGAATTTCGGTACTGTTTCATCATTTCTAAGGTCTTTGAATAAGTCGATATAATTGCTGAGGTTCGAGAACGATATATGACGATTCTTTATCTTTCTTCCGAAATACCAGCTGAACATAACTAAAAAATAGAGCGCGGCCAGCATCAGTGTAAACCAGCCACCATACTGAAATTTATGCAGGTTTGCGATCAGAAAGCTTCCTTCAATAGTAAGGAATATTGTAAGCATTAATATAATCAGAGCTTTGTTAACCCCTTTCTGATACAGGTAATATGATAGTAAGAGGGTGGTCATTATCATGGTTATGGTAATCGCAAGACCATAGGCTGCCTCCATGTTTGACGATTTCTGGAAGAAAAGCACAACAAGGCTGCACATTAGCCACAACGACCAGTTGACAAACGGAAGGTAAACCTGACCTCTTACGAATGTTGGATTTAATATCCTGATTTTTGGCCAGAAGTTCAGAGACACGGCCTCGCTTACAAGGGTAAATGAACCGCTTATCAGAGCCTGGCTGGCAATTATTGAAGCAGCTGTTGAAATAAGAATTCCTATAAGTAAAAACCACTTTGGCATCAGGGCAAAGAAGGGGACAACATCTGAACCCGGTGTATAATTCAGCATCAGCCAGGCACCCTGCCCGAAGTAATTAAGCAGAAGAGTGGTTTTGACAAATGCCCACGACACCCGGATATTAGTCTTGCCACAGTGTCCGAGATCAGAATATAATGCCTCAGCACCTGTTGTACAAAGGAATACCGCTCCTAGGAGTATGAATCCACCAGGATAATCGGAAAGAAACCTGATTGCATATACGGGACTGAGCGCTTTCAATATAGCCGGATGAAGAATAATCTGGGAGAAACCAAGTATACCAAGCATCAGGAACCATATTATCATAATAGGGCCAAATGCAACTCCTATAACGTTAGTCCCAAACTGTTGCATAAAAAAGATTACCCCAAAAATGATAAGAACAATTGGTAAAACGGAGATACCTGGATTAACAAGCTGCAGCCCTTCGATGGACGAGGTAACGGTTATCGCAGGTGTGATCACACCATCAGCAAGTAAAGCACCTCCGCCGATCATGGTAAGAATAGCCGCCCATGCTGATTTTCTTCTGATAAGAGCGAATAGGGCAAAGATCCCCCCTTCTCCTTTGTTGTCTACCCTGAGAGTGATCACNATATATTTAATCGTGGTCTGAATGGTCAGTGTCCAGAATACACATGAGAGTGACCCATAGATGAGGAGTTCATTAAAGGTTTTGCCGGTATCGAGTATAGCCTTGACAGTGTATAACGGACTTGTACCTATATCGCCGAATACAATTCCCAGCGTAACAAGTAAACCGGCAAAAGAAAGTTTCTTAATATCAAAATGGTGACCTTCTTCTTTCATAAACCTCCATCTTATTCAAAGTATCCGCAAAAAAAAATCACCAGTATTAGTGAATTAATAATCATTTTAATTAATCTATCCGTTTTATCCTGAAATCAACCGGCTGATCAATTGTAATAGGAACTTTTTCTTCAATNGTGCTCGAGGAGTCAAGTTCCANTGCTCTGACATCGGAAATGCAGAATAACCTGGAAAAACTGTGCAGAGCCAATGTCAGGTTCTCAATACTGGAAAGCTTATAGTCNCGGGGCATCACCCTGTCAATAAGAACATACATAAAATCTGCAGGAAGTGAATGTTTCTTCAATGATTCATAATTGCTNCCAAGGTTTATCTGGTNTGATTTCACCATATCCTCCAGAACCTCTTTGAAATAGAGATTTATTTTAGGATCAACNTTAAACCCCAGCAGGAAATCCACTCTTATCAGAGTTCCGGGTATTATCTGTGTCACCTGGTATTCAAATCTGTCCGGTTCATCCAGACGGTCGATATGCAGAAACCAGTAAGTATCAGCTCGTTTGGGTTGCTTGCGGAAAATAGAATATATTACCTTCGATTCGACCTGATCCACCCGGTTAGCTTTTATGATATAAACAAGATTGGTTGCTGTTTTTGGCACAGATTCATCCTTTGAGAGATCTTTAAAGAGATCCAGATACTTATACAGGCTGGTAAATGTTACGTACCTGTTCTTCAGCTTCCGCCCAAAGTACCAGCCTATCATTACCACTAAGTACAGTGATGCTAGTAAAAGAGTAAACCAGCCTCCTGACCTGAATTTATGAAGATTGGCAACGAGGAAACTTCCTTCGATGGTCAGATATACAAGAAGAAGCAGGAGAACTAAACGATGGTTGACTCCCTTCTGAAGCAGATAATATGACAACAGAACAGTGGTCATTAACTCCGTAATAGTTATTGCCAGACCATAGGCTGCATTCATATTATTTGATTCCCTGAAACCAGATATCACAATGGTACAGGCAATCCAGAGAAACCAGTTAACAAAAGGAAGATACACCTGACCCCTGATAAAAGTAGGCTGCAGTATCTTTACTTTAGGCCAGAAATTAAGTGAGACAGCCTCACTGATAAGGGTGAACGAACCGCTTATAATGGCCTGACTGGCAATAATCGCAGCAGCAGTGGCTAAAAAAACACCGGGCAATAGGAACCATGAAGGCATGATTTCAAAAAAAGGATTGACATCCTTTCCCGATTCGAGGTTAAGCATTAACCATGCACCCTGACCAAAGTAATTCAGAAGCAATGTAACTTTAACAAATATCCACGACACTCTTATATTCTTTCGCCCGCAATGGCCAAGATCGGCATACAATGCTTCAGCACCTGTGGTACAGAGAAAGACCGCACCCAGAAGTATAAATCCACCGGGATACTCCGCCAAAAAACGATAGGCATATACAGGGTTGATGGCTATGAGAATCCCCGGATGATGTACCAACTGAATAAAACCGAGAACACCGATAGTCGAAAACCACGCAAGCATGATCGGCCCGAATGAAGTTCCGATAAAATTCGTGCCGAATTGCTGAATAAAAAAGATAACAGCTATAATTAAAAGTACAATCGGGACTACAGGAATATCAGCGTTGAATAATCGTAAACCTTCTATAGATGAGGTTACCGTAATCGAAGGGGCTATAACACCATCGGCAAGTAATGCAGCGCCTCCAATCATTGTCAGAACCGCGGCCCAGGTTTGTTTTTTCTTAATTAGTGCAAACAATGCAAAGATTCCTCCTTCACCATTGTTGTCAGCCCGCAGGGTAATTGTAATATACTTAATGGTTGTGGATAAAGTCAAGGTCCAGAAAATACAGGAAAGCCCTCCGTAGATCAGTAATTCATTAATATCTCCTTTCGACTGGGAAATGATTGCCCTCATCGTGTATAGAGGACTGGTTCCAAGATCACCAAAGACGATTCCCATTGTTACAATGGCACCAGCTAAAGAGAGCTTCTTTATATCGATATGGTGTTCTTTTTCTGCCATGTTCACACCCTGATTCTTCTCAGAGTTTTACAAAATAAGCGGGCAAAGTTAATAATATTTAAGATTTTATAGTCCCGACTATTAGGAAAATTTTCTACCACACCGACCAACTGAATCCTAATCCGGAGTTCTGCCGGGCTTTGTATTGTAATACCAGCTGATAACAAGCGAAACAACCTGATTATAATTCTGAACACCTTTTTCAATATGATTGACTTTCAGATAGCTATTGTTTGCAGCAGTCTGTATATCAGATAGTGTTACATTTTCAAGTCCCTGGTAATATTTTTGTCTGTGCCTGAGGTCATCGAGTACTTTTGTGTCGATTCTCTTTATAATTTCATGATAATCTTTCAGATGAGATGCGTCTCTCATAAAATAGAGAAGCAAAGACATATAACCTGAATATCTGAGTCGCTGGTCTCCCGATTTTACGCAAACTATAAACCCAATAAGATTTGCTTCAGCTTCACTCGTAACACCAAACTGATGAGCCTTTTCATGCCCGAGAACAAAAGGATAATCAATAGGAAGCAGAATACGGTTGAGGTGAATCTCATTGAAAAATGGTCCGAAATAACCACTTAATCCCAATTTGCCATAGAATTTACTGAATATCATTGTCTTCGGTTTTCTGCTTCCATTAGGATACCTGATAGCTAATTGTCGGCTCTGTGCCAGGTAGGACTCCTCAACAAGCTTATCGATCTGTGCATAATCGGAAGGTTTGATNGAAATATAATTGAGATTAGCCTCGCTGATTATTGAATCAAGAACCTGACGGAATAAATCCGAATCAGAAGCCTGGACNTTCCATCCTACACGGTCCTGAATCGCCGGTCTGAAATAGTTATAACCCCAGACCAGATAGAAAAACGAATATAGAATTGCCACCGACTGAATGGTTCTCAGCAGATACCGTACTAATTTAATTTTTCTGAAGAGTACCAGAACCAGACCGGTAATTATCAATAAGAAAAAGACAATCCAAAAAACATCCCATAATGAAAACGGAACCAGATTGCTTATAAAAGATAACGACGAAGCTACTACCGGATAAAAGCCTCTTGAATAGTAATGTTCAACAAAAGCCCCGTTAGTGATTGCAATTCTTGTGCTGAGGAAAACTATCAGAGCCAGGAAGAATGGCCATGCCGATCTTATTATCGCTTTAGTTTTGCCTTGTTTGTCTTTGTTCATAATATTCAATATCTGCATTTCCCCGTCTGATTCCTTATAACTGGAAACAATAACAAATCTGAACAGCAGGTGTTTGAACCGGGTAATAAAGGTGGAATATATTTGAGAGGAAAACAAATTCCCGCCAAATTGATAAAAAAGATTTAACCCGGATCCCTGAAAAAACAGTTCCGTTTACTTTTTCATATTTTAAATCATATTGCAATTAATTTGTCAGTTTTTATGGATATAATTGCATCATAATTTGTTTTTTAATGAATGTACAAACATAATTAATGAACAATTCCATAGCTCTTCTTAGTTTCACTGCGATCTCAATAGGTTTCTTGCACACTATTCTGGGACCCGATCATTATTTGCCGTTCATTGTTCTGAGCCAGGCAAAAAAATGGTCGCACAGAAAGACTATGATAATTACTTTTTTCTGTGGTATAGGCCACGTAATGAGTTCAGTTGTACTGGGACTGATAGGAATTGCTGTTGGGATCTCAGTGACAAAGATGGTATCTGTGGAGTCGTTCAGGGGGAATATTGCGGCATGGCTGTTTGTTGCCTTTGGGTTTGTTTATATGATCATAAGCATACGTAATCTTATTAAAAAGAAAAAACATACCCACTCTCATTTTCATTTACAGGGGGAAGAACATGTTCATGAACATAATCACCATGATAATCACACACATATCCATCAGGATGATGTCTTTAAAACCACACCATGGGTGCTATTCCTGATATTTGTATTCGGGCCCTGTGAGCCNTTGATCCCGCTGGTAATGTATCCGGCTGCAAAACATAATTTCCATGGTGCAGTCATTGTGGCCATACTCTTCTCTTTGACAACCATAACCACAATGATGCTTATTGTACTGGCTTTCAATCTGGGTCTGAATAAGATAAACCTGAAACCTGTTGAGAAATACAGCCATCTTATTGCCGGAGCAATGATCTTCATTTCTGGTCTCGCAATAATCTTTTTAGGCCTTTAGAAACAATCCTTTTAACCTAAGGAGTTGAATTCATAAAAAGTCGATATAGTATAGCTCAAAACAGATCTAAAAGTGCTGGATATATAATATTTATTTCCCATCCTTTTGAAGCTATCCNTTGAACACATCTTTGGCAGAGCATTTCGTAAGCCCCGTTAGGGGCAGAATAAGTTAGCGCAGGGCATCGCCCTGCTGAGAATGCAACATAACATTCCTGAGCCCCGTAGGGGCGAAATAAGGAGTATGGAATTCTATATGATGAAGGATATATCAGATAATTATTATTACGCCCACTACGGGGCTCAGAATCGACTCCAAATCCAACGTCGGGCGATGCCCGACGCTAACATATTTAAGGCCTACGGCCTTATTCATCAATTTGAAAGGATAGTTTCTTATAGTTGAATCAGAAAATTATAGTTTTAGTTCTAAATGATAACATTCCTGGGTTCATTTAATAGATGTGATAAAAGAATAGCTTCTAAAGGAGAGCATGCCCAGCCTTAACGGGGATAACATTGTTGAGTGGGCTTTCGCCGATCACCAAGGTTTTGATTGATGTCTATATGAATAGCTCCAGCAATCCTTAAATAGTTCTGAATAAAAGATTGGTTTCCGGATCCGGAATCAGCTCAAGTATCTTCTCGGTTTTTATGCTTTTCCTCGTGATACGATCTGTCACCGGGATAGCGATCTTCTGAGTGCCTTTTGAATCCTTAAGCTGAACTTCAATGTTAAATTTAAAAAGATGCTCCTGGGTCTGCTCAATTACAATATCAGTATAACCAGGATCGGATGATGGATTATATGATATTTTCAGATCAGGCTCTCCACCTGTAAAAATCCATTGGCTGAAGAAATTCTCAAGGTTCCGGTTACTAACTGTTTCCATTGTTTTCTCAAAATCAACGGTAAGCGCATTTGTATCCCTGTATTTATTATAAAATAATCTCATCCCCTTCCAGAATAGCTCATCACCAAGCTCGCGTCTTAACATATGCAGGACCCATGCTCCCTTCTGATACGAGTTGACACTGAGAAGCCTCATCAGGTCGGTAATTGTTGTATCAACTACGGGTGAAGTTGATCTCAATGAATACCTTAGAACCCTTTCGCGGGCAAGCTTCATCTGCTCATCGAGCTTTACTTTTCCATATTCTTTTTCCTGATATACAGCGGTCAGATATGTGGCAAAACCCTCACTTAGCCAGATATGATGCCAGTCATTTTCAGTAACTGAATTACCGAACCATTGATGCGCAATCTCATGAGCCATCAGGCTTTCAGCCTTTCCCTGGCCTGTGACTGAACTTTCCGCATAGAAGATACATCCCGCATTTTCCAGTCCTCCGAAAATTGTTTTGGATTGAACATTTGCCAGTTTCTCGTATGGATATGGTCCGATGAGCTCGCTATAATAAGCCAGTGGTTTCTTTGCTGCAGCATAATCGGAAAAACCTTCTTTCCTGTTTTCAGCAAAAACCCAGGTCCAGACAGGAGTACCATTAATATTTCCCTCGAACCGTGAGGCAAATGGAGCAATGCCAATAGCCATTACTTTAGTGGCCAGAGGTACCTCCTCTCGCCAGTGAGTCAGCTTATTATGTGAAGGCATACAGCTCTCTTCAACCAGATATCCGCTTCCTACCACTTCATAATGATCGGGAGCTGTAACAATAAAATCCACGGTCGCCTTATCTGAGGGATGATCAACGCATGGAATCCAGTTATGAGCCCTGTCGGGCCAGTTATCCGCAAAAAATGTGCGGTCACCATACTTATTATCCGAAACGATAAGTCCATCGGAAGGTATACCCGAATAATCAATAGTAAAAGCGCCATGCGATCCGGCCACAGCAGGTTCATCAAGCGTGATGGTAAGCCTGTTGCCTGAATGAACCCATTTAATTGTTCCATTATCAAACGAAATTCCCTTTACACTCATTCCCTTGCCATCACTGCCTGTGTTTTTGAGATCCATTTCAAGAGTTTTAACCAGACCGGTAAAATTTACAGTTACAATTGCATGACCAAATATGATATTGCTGGTGTCGCTTACCGTAACTGAAAATTCATAATGGCTAATATCGACAGAAAAATTTCGTTTATAGCCATCTTTTCCTGNAACATTAAAGCAGATTAACAGAAACGCCGANAGATAAAAAATCTTCTTCATTATGATAATAAAGTTAATAATCAGATATCAAAGGTAACTTTACGGGTCAACATGCTATCGTGAATTTGCTATAAATTACTAGCTTTGCATAAAATAAAATGCACATAATGAATTACGATTATAATACTCAGAGAAAAAGAATGGCTTTGCCTGAATATGGAAGGAATGTTCAGAAGATGGTCGACCATATCAAGACTATTGAGGACAGGACAGAGAGGAATCGTGCAGCAAAGACAATTATTTCCATAATGGGGAATCTCAATCCTCATCTTCGTGATGTGGGTGATTTTAAACATAAACTCTGGGATCACCTGGCTCTTATTGCCAGTTTTGAACTGGACATTGATTCTCCATATCCGGTACCTGAACCTTCAAAATTTGTTGAAAAACCAAAACAGGTCCCTTACAAACAGGGAGATATAAGGTTTCTGCATTACGGGCGTATTATTGAACTTATGATCGATTCAGCTTGTGAACTGGAAGAAGGTCCTAAAAAAGAATATCTTACCACTCTGATTGTCAATCAGATGAAAAAATCATATATCACCTGGAACCGTGGACAGGTGGCGGATGAGGTTATTATTAAGGACATGAAATTATTGTCCAAAGGGAAATTACTTATGACTGAAGGTGTAAAAATCCTGGAAGTAAGGGAACTTATTCCTCCTGTAAAAAGAAAACCTGTTAATAAGCCTCACGGGAAACCACAGAATAAAAACTTCGTTAAGAAAAAAGGACACAGCAGACATTAATGAGTACTTTTATTGTTCATGGTGGCAAACCGCTCAAAGGAGAAATAACACCCCAGGGTGCCAAAAATGAAGCATTACAGGTAATCTGTGCCATTCTCCTAACATCTGAAAAAATTACAATCAGGAATATCCCTGATATAAGCGACGTTAACATGCTCATTGAACTTATCAGGTGCATGGGCGTAAAAGTAACCAGGGAATCAGATTCCTCTGCGACTTTTGAAGCGGTGGATGTAGATCTCGA
>JGI20214J51088_10000927_pt1 | contig 19947 bp, 19 predicted proteins | sample WetSurMetagenome_FD_51088 | JGI IMG/M metagenome (IMG submission 51088) | reverse complement strand
GGGCATCTTCTAAAAACAGTTGCTGAGGAGCTGGGTCTTTCTGAGGGTATCCCTGTCTCTTACAGGGCAGGTGACCAGCCAAACAATGCCCTGTCGTTAAATGTTCTTAATCCGGGTGAAGTGGCTGCAACTGCAGGTACATCCGGTGTGATCTATGGTGTAACAGATAAGAAAAAATTCGATCCTTTGTCGAGAGTGAATACATTCCTTCATGTTAATCATGATAATGTAAAAACTTCATTAGGAGTGCTGTTATGTATCAACGGAACAGGAATACTTAATTCATGGTTACGACGATATTGCAGTAATGACCTGTCATATAATGAGATGAATGAAATGGCAGAGAAGATCTCCCCCGGATCAGATGGTCTCAGTATCCTGCCATTCGGCAACGGAACAGAGCGAATGTTAGGTAATAAAGAGATTAGCGCCAGTATATCAGGACTTAGTTTTAATACTCACACAAATGCTCATATCTTCAGAGCAGCTCAGGAAGGAATAGCTTTCTCATTCAGGTTTGGTCTCGATATTATGAAGGAGACCGGAATTGATCCGGAGGTTATCAGAGCCGGAGAAGCAAATATGTTCCTTAGTAAGGTTTTCAGAGATTCTTTGTCAACCATTACAAATACATCTATTCATCTGTATAATACTGATGGTTCGATTGGAGCCGCAAGAGGTGCAGGCATTGGTTGTGGATATTATAAGACTGAGAAAGAGGCATTTAGTGGCCTTGTTTCTCTGGGAGTTACAGAGCCTGACAGATCAAAATCAGCTGATCTGGAGGAAGCTTATGACAGGTGGAAAAAACTTCTTCCGGCAGAATAAAAATGTTTTCGGTTTGTATTCTTTGCGGAAAAACTTTGCGAACTTAGCAGGTAGAGATTTCACGAAACAATTTAAAATTTAAATAGTATGGTTTATAAAGGTAAAAAAGAGGTTTATCCCGGAATTGGTAAAATAGAATTCGAAGGGAAGAAATCAAAAAACCCACTGGCCTTCAGATGGTATAATCCTGAAGAAAAAGTAGGTGGTAAATCAATGAAAGATCATCTTCGCTTTGCAATAGCTTACTGGCATTCATTCTGTGGTGATGGTTCAGATCCTTTCGGGGACGCAACTAGAATTTATCCATGGGAAGATGCCTCCAATGATGATAAGACAAAGCAGAGACTTGATGCGGCTTTTGAGTTTATAACCAAGATAGGAGCCGGTTATTATTGTTTTCATGATACTGATGTGGTTGGTAAAGGGAGTGTTTTCGAAATTGAAAAACGTCTTGAAAAGATAGTTCCTGTCATGAAGAAGTTGCAGGATCAGACTGGTGTTAAGCTGCTTTGGGGAACAGCAAACCTTTTTTCAAATCCGAGATANATGAACGGCGCCGCCACAAATCCTGACTTTGCTGTGGTTGCCAATGCCGGCGTTCAGCTTAAAAATGCGATTTCTGCAACTGTTGCCCTGGGAGGAGAGAATTATGTATTCTGGGGTGGTCGCGAAGGGTATATGAGCCTTCACAACACCAACATGAAAAGAGAACTGGAACACATGGGAATGATGCTGTCGATGGCGCGTGACTATGGTAGAAAAATAGGTTTCAAAGGTACATTCCTCGTTGAACCAAAGCCGATGGAACCTTCAAAACATCAGTATGATTACGATGTGGCTACCATCATCGGATTCCTTCGTGAGCATAAGTTGGATAAAGATTTTAAACTTAATATTGAGGTGAACCATGCCACTCTTGCCGGTCATACCTTTCAGCATGAACTTCAGGTTGCTGCCGATTCCGGATTACTAGGAAGTATCGATGCCAACAAAGGTGATTATCAGAACGGGTGGGATACGGATGAATTCCCTACAAATATCTATGAGATAACTGAAGCTATGATGGTTATTCTTCAGGCAGGAGGATTCACCACCGGCGGTATCAACTTCGATGCCAAGGTCAGAAGAAATTCAACTGATGCGGAAGATCTTTTTATAGCACATATCAGTGGAATGGATACATTTGCAAGAGCCCTGGTTATTGCTGATAAAATCCTGAAAGAGAGTGATTACCTGAGACTGAGAAAGAAAAGATATGAATCGTTTGACAAAGGTGCCGGTAAGGATTTTGAGAAAGGTAAACTGACTCTTGATAAGCTGAGAGATCTTGCATCTGAAATTGGCGAACCTGAGACCAGAAGCGGCAAACAGGAGTTGTTTGAGCAACTGATCAATATGTATCTGGCCTGATAAAGTTCATTATCTGTGTTTTACCGGTCATTAATAATATAAAATTAGTATCGGGAATTATGCACATTACCTCATTGATTTTCAAGCGATTGGGATTCTTGTGTTTATGATTGCTGATACACATATAATATAAATTAACTACCGGAAGGATATTAAGTCAGACTGCCGATGTAATAACTTCAAATACAGGAGGAGTTGCAATTGTTTTTTTCACCTTACATAATTCCGCTACATTTATTAAGGACGCTTTGTATTTTTCAGGAAAATCAGGCGGGAGTTTTATATCAAGTTTGATATTTACAGGAAGACCGGTTTCTTTATTGTATTCCGCGTTCTGGATTATTTTTATATTGTCGGTCGGAATTTTCCTGTTATCACAGAATGATTTCACGTAAATTCCTGCACATGTTCCGATTGAGGCCAGGAAGAGATCAAAAGGAGTAGGGGCTGTATTCCCTCCTCCATTGTCCAAAGGCTGATCTGTTCTGATACTGTGGCNATGTGAGTGTGCCGTAACCACTTTTCCTCCGTCAAATGTAATTTCCATTATTTTTAATTTGTTAATCACTTAAGCACTTAAACACAATACTTCAACAACCGGATTTATAAATTGTTCTGAATCAGGGTTGCAGTCATCAGGAACACTTCGAATTGTTCCGACTCTTTCTCTGATATTTTCCGATCAATTACATAACAGTTCTTATGCGAAATGCCGGAAAATCCNTTCTTCTGAAGTATTCCTGATAAAGATTCCATATTGAATCCCTTATGACCTGTAAAACCAGCACCGTGGAAAGAACCATCTTCCTTATAAAGATCTGCTATTGCCAGGTGCCCTCCCTTGTTCAGTAATTTGCTGAAACGATGGACAATAGCTTCTGTATCAGCAATATGATGAAGCACCATCTGGGTAAAAACAAGATCAAATTTAGTTTCCAGATAATCATTGTTTTCAAGATCAAAATACAAAGCTTTAAGGTTCATGGTTTTTGTTGTCATGATTTTTTCATGGATAACTCTGATCATTTCTGCTGAAGTATCCATCATTGTGATCGTTTTCACATAATCTTTAAGAAGGAAGCTGGTGATTCCTGTACCTGCACCAAATTCAAGAGCACTCATATCCTTATTTAACGGGATAATATTTCTGATCTCTTTGGCAATTGCTTCAGATCGTTCCCAGTGCATCGGGTTATTGTCCCACTCAGCTGCTTTTGTGTCGAATTCATTCATATGTAAGCTCTTATAGGTTTTCAGGGTACAAAAATATTAAAAAATTTCTCATCTATCGTGAAATAGTGATAAATGACAGTTGAGCGAGCTCCAGATCGCTTCCTGTGTAAAGAAGTGTTTCAAAAGAATTCCTGAATTAAGCTGTCCCGAATTATGAAATTTTGTAATGATCCTGAAGGATCATCCTGAACAGTTTCCCTGGCAATATATACTTTAAGACTACAGCAAGTTTCTGTTCAAATGATGCTATTATATACCTCTGACGAGGATTTTTACACTCCGCAATTTTAACTATTTTACGTGCAAGGACAACGGGCTCCCATCCATTGGCTTCATCTTTCTCGATAATGGCAAGAGTCTTTTCAAATTGCTTATTATAAGGATCAGTGGTTCCGGTAGGGGCAAGAAATCCACGCCGGTTGGCTGAATTGTTTGTATGAAAATCTCCGGGATTTATAAGAACAACCTTAATATTAAACTGGTTTACCTCCATCCTGAGAGCTTCGCTGAATCCTTCAATCGCAAATTTGCTTGCTGAGTAGAATGGCTGGAAAGGCAGTCCCATTAATCCTCCGATAGAGCTGAAGTTAACAATTGTTCCGCCACCCTGTTTTCTCATCGCAGGTAATACCTCTTTGGTTAGACTTACCATCCCGATGAAATTTGTATCCATCTGTAATTTAATATGTTCCATTGGTGAGGTTTCGATTGGTCCTCCTGTATGCATTCCAGCATTATTAATAAGAACATCTATCCTTCCCTCTTTTTGAAGAACTGTCTGAACTGCATTTTTCACCGATTCAATATCTGTAAGATTCATCTTCAGACAGGTGACAGAAGGATTTAACTCTGCATCTTTTCGCACTGTTCCATAAACAGTATGCCCTTTTACGGCAAGGAGTCCTGCAATTTGTTTTCCGAACCCGGTGGAAATTCCTGTAATAAGAATTACTTTATTCATACTTTTCATTTTCTATTGGTTATACAGCCGTATCAATCACTAAACTTCCTCATAATATCAGGATGAGTATTCTTTAAGTAATATGTTAAATATCTGCAAAATAAAGAGGTTGTCTCAAAAGTGCAGTAGTTATTCCTTTTTTGCTTCTCAACCCTTCCCCCGACCCCTTCCCTTAAACAGTAAGGGAAGGGGTGTAGTATGCTTATATATAATAGTTTAGCTCCCTCCCCTTATCACTTAAGGGGAGGGCTGGGGAGGGGTTCAAAACATCGGTATAATAATCTTTTAAGACAACCTCTTAGGGTGAGGTAAAAAAGATTATATTTATTAACTTTGCACCCTGAAAATTCAGAACATTATGGCAAACAATATGATACTTGAGAGACTGGAGGGTGTGAAATCCAGGTTTATTGAGGTAGGAGAGCTTCTTACCCAGCCCGATATTCTCTCGGATATGAAGAAGTATGTTAAATTAAACAAAGAATATAAGGATCTTCTCCCAATTATCGAATCGTACGAAAGATATAAGCTGGCCCTCAGTAACATAACAAGTGCAAAGGAGCTTCTCTCTACTGAAAAAGATGAAGAGATGCGCGATATGGCGAAGGCAGAACTCGATGATCTCGCCGCACACATTCCCGCGATGGAAGAAGAGATTAAAATGCTGATAATTCCTGCCGATCCTGAGGATGATAAAAACGCTGTTATGGAGATCAGGGCCGGTACAGGTGGCGATGAGGCAAGTATTTTCGCAGGTGATCTTTTCAGGATGTACAGTAAATTCTTTGAGACAAAAGGATGGAAAGTTGATGTTACCAGCCTTTCGGAGGGTACCGCAGGCGGATATAAGGAAATTGTTATGAGTATTACCGGTGAAGGTGTTTACGGGATAATGAAATATGAATCAGGAGTTCACCGTGTCCAGCGAGTCCCTCAGACTGAAACACAGGGAAGGATTCATACCTCAGCAGCATCGGTGGTTGTTCTTCCTGAAGCTGAAGAGTTTGACATCGATCTCCGTCAGGAAGATATCCGGAAAGATACATACTGTTCCTCCGGTCCCGGAGGTCAGTCAGTAAATACAACTTATTCTGCAATCCGGCTGACCCATATACCTTCAGGTATTGTTGTGACATGTCAGGATGAAAAATCACAGCTCAAGAATTACGACAAAGCTTTAAAAGAGCTGNGGACGCGACTCTATAATCTTGAATATCAAAAATATCTCGATGAGGTTTCGCACAGGAGGAAGACAATGGTATCTACCGGTGACCGTTCTGCAAAGATCCGGACATATAATTATCCTCAGGGAAGGATGACGGACCACAGGATTAACTTCACCGTTTACAACCTGCCTTCAATCCTGGATGGTAACATTCAGGAAGTTCTTAATAAACTTCAAATGGCTGAAAATGCTGAACGACTTAAAGAGAGCAATATTTAAACAATCTGAAAAATGAATCATTTAGAATTATCTGAAAACATATTTAGGAAGCGCTCTTTCCTTTGTGTGGGGCTCGATTCGGAAATTGAAAAAATTCCGACATTTCTGCTAAAAACAAAAGATCCGGTATTTGAGTTCAATAAACGCATAATCGATGCAACACATAAATATTCAGTGGCTTACAAACCTAATATTGCATTTTATGAGTGTTACGGATCAAAAGGATGGTTATCGCTTGAAGCAACAGTAAGGTATATAAAAAAGAACTATCCCGATATTTTTGTGATTGCGGATGCAAAAAGGGGAGATATCGGGAACACTTCGAAAATGTATGCAAAAGCATTTTTGGAAAACCTGCCTTTCGATGCTATTACAGTTGCTCCATACATGGGTGAAGATTCTGTTACTCCTTTTCTTTCTTATAATGACAAATGGGTTGTTTTACTTGCACTTACATCAAATAAAGGTGCTGATGATTTTCAGTATCACAACGAAGACGGAATAAAACTTTTTGAAAGAGTTCTTTCAGTTTCTCAAAAATGGGGTTCCATTAATAATCTGATGTATGTTGTTGGAGCAACACGTGCTGAAATGCTTAAAGATATCCGGANAATAGTTCCCGATCATTTTCTCCTTGTCCCTGGGGTGGGGGCTCAGGGTGGTAGCCTCGAAGAGGTTGCAAAGTATGGGCTTAACTGCAAATGCGGCTTGCTGGTCAACTCCTCGCGGGGAATAATATTTGCCGACAATACGGAAAATTTCGATAAGGTTGCAGGTGAAAAGGCAAGGGAAATCCAGTCTGAAATGGAATGCTATCTTAAAGAAAGAAATCTGATCGGATAATATTGTCTTTCAGTCTTGCAGGTCTTGCGGTCTTGCAAGTCTTACAGGTCTTGCTGTCCAGTGATCTCCAGGTCTCCCTTTCTCCCCCTCTCCCTTTCATCTTTTACAAGTAAGCCATTGGACTCTTGCATAGTTGTACCTTTTTTCCTATCTTTAGATGCTAGCTGCATTCTCATTCAATTTGTGCTAAAATGAAAGAGGAGTTTCTTCATTACCTGTGGAAATACGGATTATATGATGCTGAAAAGTTATCCGACAGGGACGGGAATAAAATAATTGTAATTAATCCCGGTGAATATAATCGTGATGCGGGTCCCGATTTTTTTAATGCAAGAATATCAATTGCAGGTACAGAATGGGCAGGCAATATAGAAATACATACACGATCATCTCATTTTGATAACCATGGGCACCAGACCGATCCGGCCTTTAACAATGTAATCCTTCATATTGTTGCCGATGCTGATAAGATAGTTTACAATTCGAAAGGGGAAGAGTTGCTGACTGTAAAACTGGCATTTGATCCGTTTCTGTACGAGAAATATATTTCTCTTATCAACACTCCTTATATAATAGCCTGCCAGGATGAGATAAAGAAACTCGACAACATTTTTGTACGACACTGGCTAAATTCTCTTGTTATTGAAAGAATGCAGAGCAAGACAGAATTAATTCTTAAAATATTATCTGAAACAGGAAATGACTGGGAAGAAACATTTTACAGATTGCTTACCAGGTATTTCGGATTCAGAGTCAATACCGAACCTTTTGAAATGCTGGCAACAGTTTTGCCATTCAGGATAATCCGCAAGCATGCCGATAACCTGTTTCAGATTGAGGCATTGCTTTTTGGGACAGCAGGAATGCTCGATGAGGGACTATTTAAAGAATCCCTTTCTGATGTGTACTACCGAAACCTGATAAAGGAGTTCAGAATTCTGTCTGCCAAGTATTCTCTCCAGCCAATACATGGATGGTTATGGAAATTCTCCAGACTCAGACCTGCAAATTTTCCGACTGTCAGAATTTCACAGCTTGCTGCAATGCTTTCTGTAACAGGGGGGCTCTTCTCAAAAGTTCTGGATGCAATGGATATCAAACATCTTAACAGGGTATTTGAGGTAACAGCATCGGAATACTGGAACAGTCATTATGTTTTTGGGAAGAAAACCAGGCAGGTAATAAAAAGTACAGGTTCGCAGGCGACAGACATATTTCTCATAAATGCAGTTATCCCTGCGATTTTTGTGTATGGACAGAACAGATATCGCGATGATCTTTGTATCAGGGCTCTTACATTTCTGGAAGATATCGCTGCGGAAAAAAATTCAATTACAGAAGAATGGAAGTGTTCAGGAATTGAAGCCGGATCTGCATTTTATTCTCAGGCACTTATTGAATTAAGAAATGAATATTGCAAAAAAAGAAGATGCCTGGATTGCCGTATAGGCNATAAACTCATTAGTATGGGGAAGAAATTGAAGAATCAAAATGAGCTTCTTCTGGAACCTTAGAGGAAGGAGNGGGGATTGGGAGAAAAGGAGATAGGNAGAAATATTTTGACCGTTAAACACTGCTAAGCGAAGTCTCCAAACTTCGCTTTTAATATTTTGCTGTCCGAAGAATCAGAAAACATACAAAGAACGCAGAAGAATTCTCCGGGTTTGGTGATACACTGAAATTCTTTTGACGAATCCACTCTTTTTTATGACAAATAGCTGAATGATAACGTTATTCGACGCAACGTTTAGTCACTTTTAACCGTCTTATTAGTGTTCGGGAAACAATATTTATCACGACCTATTCGTTTCTCAGGAAATAAATAATTCAGGAACTTTGTAAAAAAAAAGCCAATTGTTTGATAGTTTACATAAAAAAGCCTTATTTTTGCGTTCCAAAATTGGAGACTCGATCTATTTATGGATAAACAATATTTTAATTAGAGATATGTATTTAACAACAGAAAAAAAGCAGGAGTTTTTCAAAACCTTTGGAACATCTGAAATCGATACAGGTACTGCAGAAGGCCAGATTGCATTGTTCTCATACAGGATCAACCATCTTACAGAGCATCTTAAGAAGAACAAAAAAGATTTCAGCACCCAGCAGGCACTTATCAAACTTGTTGGAAAAAGGAGAAGACTTCTTGATTACCTGAAATTGAAAGATATCGCACGGTATCGTGAAATCATAAAAGCGTTGAAATTACGTAAATAGAGTAAAAAAGGCAATTTGAAATTGCCTTTTTTCATACTATTTAAGTTATTTTGTAGTTTCAATATCATAAAATCACACCTATAATGTTTAAAGTAANAGAAAAGATTATTGATCTCGGCGACGGGAAAACAATAACCCTGGAGACAGGCAGGATGGCCAGACAGGCTGACGGTTCTGTATTGTTAAAAGTGGGTAAGACAATGCTTCTGGCAACAGTAGTATCTGCACGCGAGGCAAAGGAAGACACCGACTTTATGCCGTTGTCAGTGGAATACAAAGAAAAATACGCTTCTTCCGGCCGTTTTCCTGGCGGGTTCCTGAAGAGAGAAGCACGCGCATCAGATTATGAAATTCTGATATCAAGACTGGTTGACAGAGTTCTCAGACCACTCTTCCCTGATGATTATCATGCAGAAACATTTGTGACAATAAATCTGATTTCGGCCGACATGGATATTATACCTGATGCACTCGCAGGTCTTGCAGCATCAGCTGCACTTGCAGTTTCAGATATCCCGTTCAATGGTCCTATATCAGAGGTAAGGGTTGCCAGAATAAATAAAAAATTTATTGTGAATCCGACAGCAACCGAACTGGAAGACGCTGACATTGATCTTATGGTTGGTGCAACCTATGATAATATTATGATGGTTGAAGGCGAGATGAAGGAAGTTTCGGAGGAAGAAATGCTCGAGGCTCTAAAAATCGCCCACGATGCTATAAAGATTCATTGCAAGGCAGTTATGGAATTTGCAGAAGAGGTAGGCTCAACCGTGAAGCGTACATACTGCCATGAGACAAATGATGAGGATCTCAGAAAAAAAGTATGGGACGAAACATACTCAAAATGTTATGAAGCTGCCAAATCATGCACTGCTGATAAACATAAAAGAATTGATACATTTGAAGCAATCGTTACTGAATTCCTTGGGCAGTATACCGAAGAGAATCCTGTAAATGCCTCACTTGTAAAAAAATACTATCACGATGTTCTTAAAGAGGCATCAAGAAGACTCGTTCTCGATGATAATGTCCGTCTCGATGGCAGAAAACCTGATGAGATCAGACAGATTGTATGTGAAATTGATCCGCTACCGGCAACTCATGGTTCGGCTCTCTTCACAAGAGGTGAAACACAGTCTCTTACAACTGTAACATTGGGAACAAAACTCGATGAAAAGATTATCGACGATGTTCTGAACAAAGGAACAGAAAAATTCACTCTTCATTATAATTTTCCTCCATTTGCAACCGGAGAGGCCAAACCTTACCGTGGTGTTGGCAGAAGGGAAATCGGGCATGGAAACCTTGCTCACCGTGCACTTAAAAATATGATGCCTTCGGATGATGAGAATCCCTATGCAATAAGGGTTGTATCTGATATTCTTGAGTCAAACGGTTCATCTTCAATGGCAACGGTTTGTGCTGGAACACTGGCACTAATGGATGCCGGGGTAAAACTGAAGAAGCCTGTTTCAGGAATTGCAATGGGTCTGATCTCAGACAAGAACACCAAAAAATATGCTGTTCTTTCAGATATCCTCGGTGATGAAGATCATCTTGGTGATATGGACTTCAAAGTAACAGGAACCCGTGATGGAATAACCGCAACACAGATGGATATCAAGGTTGACGGACTTTCAGTTGAGATTCTAACAAAGGCTCTTAACCAGGCTAAGGCTGGAAGACTGCATATTCTTGATATAATGAGCAAGACGATAGCTGAGCCGCGTCCGGAACTGAAACCTCATGCACCAAGGATCGAAATGCTCACTATTCCAAAAGAACTCATCGGAGCTCTTATCGGACCTGGTGGAAAAGTCATTCAGGAAATTCAACGTGTTACCGGTGCAACAATTATTGTTGAGGAAATAGATGGTCATGGTGATGTAAATATTTTTGGTGAAAATGCTGAGGTAATAACAGCAGCACTCGACTGGGTGAAAAAAATCGTCACTGTTCCTGAAATAGGTCAGATTTATAAGGGTAAAGTAAAGACAATTGTTCAGTTTGGTGCTTTTGTTGAGATACTTCCTAATAAAGACGGATTGCTTCATATATCTGAAATTGAATGGAGAAAGATTGCAAATGTTGAAGATGTACTGAAGGAAGGTCAGGAAGTTGAGGTAAAGATAATTGACATCGATCCCAAATCAGGGAAAATAAAATTATCGCGGAAAGAATTACTTCCACGCCCTCCAAGGCCTGAACCCGAAAAAAAGAATCCTGAACAAAATCAGAATAATTAAAGGAGTCCCGCTTTAGCGGGATTTTTTATTGATAATCCGGCTTCAATTTCTAAATTTGATTTGTTAAAGATGAACAATCACTTTCAGGGATGAAGATTAAATATAACTATGTAGTTATTGAAGGTAATATAGGTGCAGGGAAGACGACTCTTGCCACCAGGATTGCAGATCAGTTTAACGCAAATCTTGTCCTTGAACATTTCGCGGATAATCCTTTTCTTCCAAAATTTTATAACGATCCTGAAAAATATTCGTTTCCTCTGGAACTTTCTTTTCTTGCAAGCAGGTATAAACAGCTGAAGGAAGAACTGGTTCCACAGGATCTCTTCAAATCATTCACAGTGGCCGATTATTATTTCATGAAATCTCTTGTGTTCGCTGCTTCAACACTGAGCGGAGATGAGTATAACCTGTATCGCCAGATCTTCTATATAATTTACGGATCCCTGCCTAAACCTGATATATACGTATATCTTCACATGAATCCTGACAGGCTGATGAATAATATTGAAAGGAGGGGCCGTAACTATGAGAAATCAATTACCATGGAATACCTTCAGAAGATTCAGGACAGTTATTTTTCATTCTTTAAACAAAATCCGGATAACAAATATCTTGTTTTAGATGTTAATGAAATAGATTTTGTTACCAATGCAGATCATTATAATAAATTAATTGACACCATTTTTTTTGACAATTATCCAGTGGGATTGAATATGGTTATTCTGTAATTGTATAGTAAAATCTCCAGTTAATGTTCTAAAGGTGTGAATGATGTAACTTAATTCAAAAGTTATGTAAGATATGCTATTGAAAACGTAATGATATTTGTATAATAACATGAAACAGTTTATCTTAAAATGATTATTTCCGATACATAATCATTTTTATGAGAAGTCAGAGTTCTGTTATTATGAAATGAAAGAAACTGAAGGAACCATTTATTCTACCTGACGATAATAGTCTGTATGACTACAAATTATAAAATTTTTACTGATCATTTGAAAGAGTCATTTTATTTTATAAATTTTGTTAAATTCTGACTATTTTGTTGTAAATTTGCATTTACGTTTGTAAATCTATTATATTTTTTAACATAAAAAGTCAAACAAGGAATCATAAACAAATAACATTTTTAACTATGAAAAAATTCAAAAGCTATTTTATCCTTATCCTGGCCGCAACACTTATTTCAAGTTGTAGTGGTCTGAATAAGATGAAGAAAAACTCCAACTTAATTAAGTATGAGGTCACTCCAAAAGTTCTTCAGACAGACGCTGGTATTGTTACAGTTACGATTAAAGGTACCTTCCCTGCCAAATACTTTGATAAGAAAACCACAGTTACTGCTACTCCTGTTCTCACATATGCTGGTGGGGAAACTGCTTTTGAAAAAGTTCAGGTTCTTCAGGGAGAAAGTGTTCAGGCTAATAATAAGGTAATCGCTGTTACAGGTGGAGATTTCACATATACCAGTACAGTTCCTTACAAGGATGCAATGAAGATATCAGAGCTGATCCTTAGAGTGAAAGCTGTAAGGGGAACTCAAAGTCTTGATTTTGATCCTGTTAAACTNGCTGATGGTGTAATAGCAACATCAACTCTTGTTGAAAAACATGCCAAGGCTATTTCATCCAAGGATAATTATGTCAGAGTAAATCCTGAAAGTAAATTGGCTGATATTAATTATCAGATCAATAAATTTGATATCCCGACTGCAGAACTTAAGGCTGAAGATATTGCCCTTCTTAAAGAATATATCAAGAGTGCCAGTGTAGATCCGAACCGCCAGTTAAAAGGTGTTGTTGTAAGTTCTTATGCTTCTCCTGACGGATCAATGAAAATCAATGAGCCACTTTCACAAAAAAGAGGCGTAACTGCAGACAAATTCCTCAAAAAAGAATTTGCTAAAGTTGAGGTAGCAAAAGCAGCTGGTTTCTTTGATGAGAAAACTACTCCTGAAGACTGGGACGGTTTTAAAACTGAAGTTGAAAAATCAACCCTACAGGACAAAGAACTTATCCTCCGTGTTCTTTCAATGTATGCCGATCCTGATGTTCGTGAAAAAGAGATCAAGAACATGGCTGCAGCATTTGAAGCTCTGAAAACAGATATTCTTCCTAAGCTGAGAAGATCTAAAATGTTAGTAAATACCGACTTGGTTGGTCGTAGCGATGAGCAGATACTTGCACAGATGAAAGCAGATCCAAAAGCATTAACTCTTGAGGAGATGTTACGTGCAGGTTCACTTACTACCGATCTTGACGAGCAGCTTAAATTCTACCAGGTAACATCAGAAAACTTCCCGACATGTATCAGGGCAGCAAATAACATTGGTTGTACATATATGGCTTTAGGCAAAACTGATGAGGCTATCGCTGCATTCGAAAAAGCAAAAGCTATTCAGAACAATGATGTTATTAAAAATAATCTTGGCTTTGGTTCACTCGTAAAAGGTGATATGGCTAAAGCAGAAGAGTATTTCAATTCAATGACAGCTGCAACAACTGAATCAAAATGGGGTCTTGGTGTTATAGCTATTACAAAAGGTGAATATGACAAAGCAGTTAACTATTTTGGCAATGAGCCTTGCTTCAACCTTGCTCTTGCACTTGTACTTAAAGGNGACGTTAATAAAGCAAAAGTAACTCTTGACAGCATGAAGGAAATGTGCAAATGCGGTAAACCCTCATACCTGAAAGCAATCGTTGGTGCTCGTCTTGATGACAGAACCTACATGCTTGACGGTCTTCGTGAAGCAATCGGGTTTAATCCTGAATGGAAAGCTTATGCAAAAACTGACCTTGAGTTTGCAAAGTTCTTCAATGATGATACATTCAAATCAACAGTACAGTAAATCAACATTTTGAATATATTAAAGGGGACTCGAAAGAGTCCCTTTTTTTATTCAACTCCCACAACACAATCCCAACGCTTATAGCAATATTGAAGGAATGTTTGGTGCCAAACTGAGGTATCTCAACACACTGATCACAAAGATTCAAAACCTCCTGATCCACTCCATTAACTTCATGACCAAATATGAGTGCATATTTCATACCTTTTTCAACATTCATATTCTGAAGGCTGATTGATCCTTCTGCCTGTTCTACAGCAATAATCCTGAAGCCCTTTTCTTTTAGTTCATTAACTGCATCAGTTGTTTTCCGGAAGTATTTCCACGCTACTGATTCGGTAGCTCCAAGAGCAGTTTTCTGAATCTCTCTGTGTGGTGGTGTCGAGGTGATTCCACACAGGTAAATTGCTTCTGACAGAAAAGCATCGGAAGTACGAAAAATTGAACCAACATTGCTTTGACTTCTGACGTTATCAAGTATTACAACAAAAGGCGATTTTTCAGATTTCCGGAATTGTTCTACCGATTTTCTTTCGAGTTCTGAATTGAGAAGCTTACGCATTCTTTTTTATGCGAAAATAAATAAATATTCTGGTAATTATTATTATTTTGTCAGCTGTGAAATATATGAGACAGTGTTTGTTAATTAATTAACAGTTCAAAAATGAATGTACATGAATTTCAGGGTAAGTCGTTACTTAAAGCTTTCAATGTTGACATTCAGGAAGGATTTGTTGCTGAGACACCGGAGCAGGCAATAACCATTGCTGAGCAGTTAAAGGAAAAATTTGGTTCTGATTATTTTGTTGTAAAAGCGCAGATACATGCCGGAGGAAGAGGAAAAGGAGGCGGGGTTAAACTGGCAAAATCAGTACAGGAAGCTGGTAAGATTGCCGGCCAGATACTAGGTATGCAACTTGTTACACCTCAAACCGGACCTGAAGGAAAAAAAGTCAGAAGAGTAATTATNGCCCAGGATGTTTATTACAAGGGAGAATCAGAGACAAAGGAATTCTATATAAGTCTTTTGCTGAACCGGAATACAGGGAGAAATATATTTATGTATTCTCCTGAAGGGGGAATGTCAATTGAAGAGGTTGCNGAAAAGTCACCAGATCGTATATTTACGGAAGAAATAACTCCCGGTATCGGGCTTCAGTCATTTCAGACACGAAACATTGCATTTAATCTTGGTCTTTCAGGTACTGCGTTCAGGAACATGCTGAAGTTTCTTTCAGGTATTTATGAAACATATATTAACTGCGATGCCCAGTTACTCGAGATTAATCCTGTTCTGAAAACAAGTGACGACAGAATTCTGGCTGTTGATTGCAAACTGGTGCTTGACGATAATGCATTATTTCGTCACCCTGATCTGGCAGCAATGAGGGATATAAATGAAGAGGACCCTGTTGAAGTTGAAGCCGGGAAGCATAATCTGAACTTCGTTAAACTCGATGGAAATGTAGGTTGTATGGTTAATGGCGCCGGCCTGGCAATGGCTACAATGGATATAATCAAGCTTTCAGGAGGAGCCCCTGCCAACTTTCTGGATGTTGGGGGAGGAGCTAACCCAAAAACTGTCGAAGCAGGTTTCAGGATCATACTTAAAGACCCGGCTGTCAGAGCTATTCTTATAAATATTTTTGGTGGAATTGTCAGATGCGACAGGGTTGCAAGCGGAGTAGTTGAAGCCTACAAATCAATCGGGGAAATAAAAGTACCTGTAATTGTAAGACTTCAGGGAACAAACTCAGAAGAGGCAAAACAGATCATTGATAATTCAGGGCTGGCAGTCTTCTCAGCAATATCATTCAGTGAAGCTGCGGCTTTAGTAACGAAGGTTTTAAATTAATAGATGCGAGACAACCGGTAACATTCTTTATTTCATGAATTTGTTTTATCTGATCTCGCACCCGAAGGAAATCAATAAGGTACGTCTGGTGTCTCTGCTTAAGTTATTAAGCATATTCTTAATAGTTTTGGTTTCGCTCTGGTTTATAATTAGCAGGGATAGCCGAAGACATCTCTCCTCGTATTTCAGCACACGCTGTTTAGATTATAAACAGAAGGCTTACAGCAGAAAACTGAACGACAGAATAGTTGATTATTCTGCAGCAGCAAAACGAAGCGGAATAAAAGTCTGTAAAAATGATAAGGAAATCAGNGAAAGAGTATCCGAGGGAAAGCTGGTGAAAGTCAGAAGCGGCAATAAATATTTAGTTGACAGGATGACTTTTAGCTATCCATATGTAACAAAAGACAGCAAAATTCTGATAGATGAAATTGGAAAAAGATTCAGAGAAAAAACATCCAAAAAAGGACTAATCCGGTCACGGTTCTATATAACTTCAATGACAAGAAAAACAGAGAGTCTCAAAAGTCTCAGGCGGTTTAATTCTAATGCCTCTGTCAACAGCCCTCATGTTTATGGGAATGCGTTTGATATAAGCTATAAAAGGTTTTCTGTAAGAAAAATGGCATTGACAAATTGTGATGATAAGTTTTTAAAAGAGGCCCTTGCAGATGTAATCTGGCAACTCAGGGAAGAGAAAAGATGCTGGGCTACTTATGAAAAAGGACAGAGTTGCTTTCATGTAGTCTGCAGGTAGATAACTGTGACTTAGCAGCAGAGAGAGAATCTATCTTTTATGTGATTCATCACAGAATGGTTTTTTCCCCGATTTTCCACACCTGCAAAGGAATATCTCTCCGGGAGAAATCTCAGTGTCCCTTTTCAGATCTTTAATAATAAAGTTTCCGGTGATCTTCAGTGGTCCGAATTCAATCACTTCAACAGTTGCCTGTGGTTTATGTTCTTTTTTCTCGTCCATTTTTGCAATTTTAGCCGTTGAACCCAATTTTTCTGTGCTGTCCGTCACAAAATGGCATATGGTCGCTGACTCCGCAGCGGCAAATAGAAATCATGCTTTCATTAACTTCCTTCTTATTACCATCATAGACAAGATCGAAATTGCCTTTAATAACTATTGGTCCATCTGTCATTATCTTAACTGATACGGGATGTTCTTCAGGAACATTATTATAGGTATTCATAAGTTCGGGTCTTCTGAATTTGATATGGTTCAACTGATCAATGTCAACTGATTCATTTTTTTTCTCATCATTCCATTTCCATGAAAGTGCTTCAGTAGGGCATAAATTTACAACTTCAATAATTTTAAGTGACGTNGAAGCTGACAGATCAACCCAGGGTCTTCTTCCGGGATCAAAAACCTCAATCAATTCCCTGTAGCAATATGATGCATGAACGCATGCTGATGGTTTCCAAAAAACAGTAATATCATCATTCTTGTATCTTCTCCCTCCTGAAAATTGCTTATCATCTTTTTCCATCACTGTTTTGCTTTAGTAATGACAATACTTCTAAATAGCTATTAATCAAAAATATATGTTATTAATTAATATCTGNTTTGTAGCCCAATATTTTATTAAAGATCTTGAAATAAATTAAAGGCTGCAATTTAACACTTTTTAAAGATATCATTGGAGAGTAATTATTATGAATTATTATATTTGTAATATATCATGTTTTAATTGATTAAAATTTGCTTATTTAGAACCGGAAAATAAGCGCGGATTCAGGTCTATATTTATGTTGTCCAGGGAGGTTGAAAATATTTAGTTCAGATATTACTGAAAATCCTGTATTCCGGAAGTTAGAAAATTAGTTATCTATAAGTGGTTATTGAATGATGAAACGAGGGAATGCTTTGAAGAACAGGGTTTTAAACAGGTATTACTCTTTTCTGATTTTAATTGTATTGTTGCTCTTTCTTCCATTACAGGCTTATTCCCGGGACGTTCTCCATGAAACTTTTTCTGGATTTCTTTTTAGTTCGTCTCATGTTTTAACTACTCCTGTCTTTCATTTTATTCTTACATCGTTGGGTGCTCTGGTGATCATTTGCATTGTTGTAATGTTCTTCTCGTTAAAACTAAGGAAAGTAAACAGGGAAATAAAAGAAAGGAACGCTGAGATTAATGAGATAAATCTGAATCTTCAGAAAACAAATAATGAGCTTGCAAAACAGAAAGAGCTTATTACAAAAGAGCAACATGAATCAGAGAAATTTTATGGGATGCTTTTACAGTCAGCAAATGACGGGATCTCCTTTTATGACAGCAACTGGAATCTGAAATATGCCAANCCGGCTTTCTATTCTATGATNGGATTGAATAGTTCTTCTTATGAAGATTTAATTCAGGATGATCTGTTACATCCTGATGATAAGGATTATCCTGTAAAAAGAGATAAGGCACTTCTGAATAACGGATTATACGAATGCGAAGTAAGAATCAGGCATAGGGAAGGACATTATATAAATCTCTCATCACGTTCTGTTACTGTCAGAAATGATAATAATGAGGTACTTGGTTCTCTTACAATTTCACGTGATATAACCAGACTCAGGCAGGTACATGAAGATCTGATAAGGGCAAATTTTGANGCAGAAGCGAGTAACAAGCTTAAAACAAGCTTTCTGGCTAATATNTCGCATGAGATACGTACTCCTTTGAACAGTGTTGTGGGTTTTTCTAACCTGTTGCTTGCAAATGACCTGACGAATGAAGTAAAGGAAGAGTATATTGAGAATATTAACCATAACAGTGAAAAACTGCTTCAGATTATTGGTGATATCATCGATCTCTCACGTCTCGAGAGTTCCCAGATCGAAATATCATATGAAGAATCTTCGCTGAGTTCGATTGTAAATGAAATAATTGAAGAAGCCAGACAGGTAATAAAACGTAATGAGAAGTCAATAATCCTGAATGTGAAAAATCATTTTGAAGACATCGGGGATCTTATTTTTACTGACAGAATCTGGTTAAAAAGAGTATTGAACCATCTGATGGATAATGCAATAAAGTTTACACTGGAAGGTTCAATTGAATTCTCGTATTCAAAGGAAAATGAAAATATTGTCTTCATAATAAAGGATACGGGAATCGGCATTAGTAAAGAAAGCCTTAGCTATATTTTTGAAGAATTCAGGCAGGAAATAAGTGGTCATCAAAGGCCATTTGAAGGTTTGGGAATTGGATTGACCCTGGCTAAAGAAGTTGTCGAAAGAATGGGTGGTAAAATTTATGTCACATCGGAAAAAGGGATTGGTTCCGAATTCAGTTTTTCTATCCCGTTCCGACCGGCGGGCAGCAATAGAAACAGAAACAAATCATTTATCAGCGATCAGTCAATATCAACCATTAACTGGAGTTCAAGAAAATGTCTTCTTGTTGATGACAATAAAGATGTGCTCATTTATCTTAACCGGGTTTTACTCGATACAGGTGTTACTATACTTACAGCCCGATCAGGATTTGAAGCAATTGAGATGATTAAATCCATCCCCGATATAGATGTGGTTCTTCTTGATATGCAGATGCCTGAAATGAATGGAATTGAAGCGACAAAAGAGATCAGGAAAATCCGGAATAATCTTCCTATTATAGCTCAAACCGCTTTTATTTTTGAGGACGATAAGGATATTATTATGGAAGCAGGATGTGACGCCTGCCTGATAAAACCGATAAGAAAGGAACATCTGCTAACAGTAATGTCGAGTTTTGTGAAATCAAACTGATACTTCTAACCCTCAATCCTTGCACTGGCAGGTTAATAGTCACAATACCTATATTTAAAATTTCATGTACTCACCCCATTTTATTCCACTCGCGAGTATTTTAAAATAGCCAGCCTTCTCTTCTTTTCACCTCACCCCTCCCGATAGCGATCGGGACCCTCTCCCTTCACCTTTGCGTAGCCGCTTCGGAGAAGCAAGGCAGGGGAGAGGGGCTAAATAATTCACATATAGAGCATTGCCCCCTTCTCTCTTGGGAGAAGGGGGCATGGGGGTTGAGGATGAAAAACTATTGGGCC
>JGI20214J51088_10000925_pt1 | contig 19984 bp, 21 predicted proteins | sample WetSurMetagenome_FD_51088 | JGI IMG/M metagenome (IMG submission 51088) | reverse complement strand
TATTGTTTATGCGGCTCTTTTCCTGTGGATTAAAAATAGAACGACTATTGTGGTATGACTTCAAAATTTTAATCAGGCAGTTATAAGATAGTTTAATTAATTGAGCGAAACAACAAATAATTAAGTACAAATACTGCAAATAAATGGTATTTAAATTTTGAACGCCCTTATTATGAACCAAAGAACAAATATTTTGGTGCGATGATATTTAGCTTAATAGTTTAAGACCGGGCTTAGCCACTTCTCCGTTTCTTCAACACTCATCCCTTTGCGTTTATGATAATCAAGTACTTGATCCTTCTCAATTTTTCCAACAGCAAAGTATTTTGATTCCGGATGAGAGAAGTATAGCCCGCTAACACTTGCGGCAGGATACATTGCCATACTTTCTGTAAGTTTTATACCCACCTTGTTTTCAACATCAAGCATAGAAAAAATAATTGGTTTTTCTGTATGATCAGGTTGTGCAGGATAACCTGGGGCAGGACGAATTCCTTGATAGTTCTCTTTTATTAATTCCCGACTTGAAAAACTCTCATCGGGTGAATAGCCCCAATAATCTTTTCTAACAAGTTCATGAAGATGTTCTGCAAAAGCTTCCGCTAACCTATCTGCAATTGCTTTAACCATTATACTATTATAATCATCATGATCTTTTTCAAATTTATCTACAAGTTTTTCAATTCCAACTCCGGCAGTTACAGCAAACATCCCGATATAATCTTCAACACCTGATTCTCTTGATGCAATAAAATCAGCGAGAGCAATGTTTGGTTCGTTCTGGGATTTTTGAATTTGCTGCCTTAATGTATGTAAAACTCTTTTTACTCCAGTTCTTGATTCATCTGAGTAGATTTCAATATCATCAACTCCAACTGTGTTTGCAGGAAATAATCCTAAAACACCATTTGCTGTAAGAAGATTTTCAGCGACTATTTTATCAAGAAGTTTGTTTGCATCATCAAAAAGTTTCTTAGCTTCAATCCCGACATTTTTATCTTCAAAGATTGATGGATATTTCCCTTTCAATTCCCAAGTCATGAAGAATGGGGTCCAATCAATATAATTTTTAAGCATAGCTAAAGGAAAATTATTTAATAATGTAACCCCCGGCTTATTTGGTCTTTTAACCTTGGATTTTTTCCAGTCAATCTTTATTCTGTTTTCTCTTGCTCTTTCTAAAGAAATATATTGCTTATCAGATTTACGTTTTGAGTAATCATCTCGTAGCTGCGCATATTCATCTTTAAATGATTGAATATATTTGTTTCTTTCTACTTTGTTTTCATTGAGAAGATTTGAAACAACAGGAACACTCCGAGAAGCATCAAGAACGTGAATGACGGCTCCACTATAATTCTGATCAATCTTAACTGCCGTATGAATACGAGAAGTTGTTGCTCCTCCAATAAGAAGAGGAAGATTCATTCCGCGTCGTTCCATTTCTTTTGCAACATGAACCATTTCATCAAGCGATGGAGTGATTAGTCCACTTAAACCAATTACATCAACCTTTTCATCAATCGCGGTTTGTAAAATATTTTCTGCATGTACCATAACGCCGAGATCAATAACGTTATAATTATTACAACCCAATACTACACCAACTATATTTTTGCCTATATCATGAACATCACCCTTTACAGTTGCCATTAGTACATTCCCTTGTTCTCGTGTGCTTTGATTTTTTTCTTTCTCCGCTTCGATATACGGAATTAGCATCGCGACTGCTTTCTTCATCACCCTTGCACTTTTAACAACCTGAGGTAAGAACATTTTACCAGCACCAAATAAATCTCCAACAACATTCATCCCTGCCATTAACGGTCCCTCAATTACTTCAATCGGTTGTGGATATTTTAACCTTGCCTCCTCAACATCCACATCGATATACTCAACTATTCCTTTAATAAGGGCATGCTTTAATCGTTCTTCAACAGGAGAGTTACGCCAATCTTCTATTTTCTCTTCTGCCTTATCTTTCTTTTTAATCGTTTCAGCAAAATCAATTAGTCTTTCTGTTGCATCCGGTCTTCTGTTAAGAATAACATCTTCAACCCTTTCCAAAAGATCTTTCGGTATTTCCTCATAAACTTCAAGCTGACCCGCATTAACAATGCCCATATCCATTCCGGCTTTGACTGCATGAAAAAGAAAAGCAGAATGCATTGCTTCACGAACCGTATCATTACCTCTGAAAGAAAACGAAAGATTGCTAACTCCGCCGCTGATTTTTGCAAATGGCAAGTTTTGTTTTAACCATTTTGTCGCTTCGAGATAATCAACCGCATAGTTATTGTGTTCCTCAATTCCTGTTGCAATCGCAAGTATGTTTGGATCAAAAATTATGTCTTGTGGAGAAAACCCTATTTCTTCAGTAAGAATTTTATATCCACGTTTACATATTTCTATTCTTCTCTTAAATGTATCTGCTTGTCCATTTTCATCAAAAGCCATAACAATTACAGCGGCACCATAGTTAAGAACTTTTCTTGCGTGTTCTTTAAATATCTCTTCACCTTCTTTAAGTGAAATTGAATTGACAATGCCCTTTCCTTGTAAACATTTTAATCCGGCTTCAATCACACTCCATTTTGATGAATCAATCATAATTGGAAGTTTTGCAATATCCGGTTCGGCTTCAAGTAAATTAATAAACTTCGTCATCGCGGCTTCGGAATCAAGCATACCTTCATCCATATTTACATCTAAAACCTGTGCACCGCCTTCAACCTGATCGCGAGCAACGGAAAGTGCTTCATCATAACTATTCTCTTTTATAAGACGGGCAAACTTTTTTGAGCCGGTAACATTTGTTCGCTCTCCAATATTCATAAAGTTAGAATCAGGGCGAAGAACAACCGGTTCTAGTCCACTCAATCGTAAATAAGGTTTTTGTATTTTTGGAATTCTTGGTTTGAGATTCTTTACAATCGTTGCGATTTCTTTTATATGCGCCGGTGTTGTACCGCAGCATCCGCCAACAACATTAACAAATCCGCTTGCAAGAAAATCTTCAAGTACGGTTGCCATTGTTTGCGGGGTTTCATCATAGCCGCCCATTTCATTTGGTAATCCGGCATTTGGATACACTGATAAAAATTTATCAGATACGTTTGATAGATCTTCAACAAACGGTCTCATTTGCTTTGCACCAAGTGCACAGTTCAATCCAACGCTAACAAGATTTTTTGCATGAGAAACTGAAATTAGGAATGCTTCAACTGTTTGTCCGGATAAAGTTCTTCCGCTTTGATCTACGATTGTTCCTGAAATCATTACGGGAATATCAAGTGATCTTTTTGTAAGTAATTTTTCAACTCCAAAGATTGCGGCTTTTGCATTAAGTGTATCAAATATTGTTTCAATAAGAATAATATCTGCACCGCCATCAATCAAACCACGAGCTGCATCATAATATGCATCTGCCACTTCATCAAAAGTTACAGCACGAAAACCAGGATCGTTTACATTGGGCGAAAGTGAAAGTGTTTTATTGGTTGGTCCTAAAGCTCCGGCAACAAATCGTGGTTTATCCGGAAACTTTTTACTAAACTCAACAGCAACTTCTTTTGCAATTTTTGCCGATTCAAAATTTAGTTCATAAGTAAGTTCCTGCAGATGATAATCTGCTTGAGAAATAGAATTGGCGTTGAATGTATTTGTTTCAACGATATCTGCTCCGGCTGAAAAATACTCTCTGTGAATGCTTTTAATAACTTCCGGCTGTGTAATTGAAAGAAGATCGTTATTTCCTTTTAGATCGTGCGGATAATCTTTAAATCGTTCACCCCGAAAATCCTTTTCCGTTAATTTATGGCGCTGTATCATTGTCCCCATTGCGCCGTCGATTACAAGCATTCTTTCTGATAGTATCTTTTTTAAACTGTCTGCTTTTAAGTTCATAATTAATTATATTTTATTAACTATTGTCATGCTGAACCTGACTGCCGTGGGGCAAGTCTTATTTCAGCCTCTTTATTTCTACAAAAGATTCCGATCCCGATAAAATTGGGACGGAATTAAGAAGTTTAAAACAAAAAAACCTCTTCCGATGAAATGAAGAGGTATGAAAACTCAATCTTCATCTCATCTTTCCCCGATTAAATCGGGGCAGGATTTAGCACCCAACATCCCGATAAATCGGGACCGGCTGCTACGGCATCAGCGGGCCTGTTCCCTCTGCCGTTCTTGATAAGAATTATATTTATATCAGCCAGCGGCTGATGAGCCTTTGGCTCAATAGAACTAATAAAATCTGGTGTAAATATATAAATTATATACTCTTTGTCAATGCAATGACCATCAACCAAAGCATATATGTTACTATATCTTTACAACTCGGGTAAATATGGCTAAATTGCTTTATCTAAAAAACAAAGGATTTTTTTATGATAGTTGTAACAGGCGGCGCAGGATTTATCGGCAGTGCTATTGTTTGGAGACTTAATCAGCTTGGTAAAACCAACATAATAGTTGTTGATGAACTTGGTAAAGATGAAAAGTGGAAGAATCTGGTGGGACTGAAATATGATGACTTTGCTTATAAACTTGATTTTATTGAACAAGTTTTGGATGATGTGCTTCCTTATAATGTTGATGCAATCATACACATGGGCGCAAACTCATCGACCACAGAAAAAGATGCAGATCATTTAATGAATAATAACTTCCATTATACAAAAGAGCTTGCAAAATACTGTTTAGAAAAAAACATAAGATTTATATACGCTTCTTCCGCAGCAACGTATGGCGAGGGTGCTTTGGGATTTGAAGATGATGAATCAAAAATTGAATCTTTACGCCCGTTAAATATGTATGGTTATTCGAAGCAGCTTTTTGATTTGTGGGCGATGCGTAATAAAGTATTAGATAGAATTGTTGGAATAAAATATTTTAACGTTTACGGACCAAATGAATATCACAAGGGCGATATGCGTTCTGTTGTGCATAAATCATTTGAGCAAGTTCGGGATACAGGAAAAGTAAGATTATTTAAATCGCTAAATCCCAAATACAAAGATGGCGAACAGATGCGTGATTTTGTTTACGTAAAAGATGCTATTGATATGACTTTGTATTTTTTAGATAATCCAGATCAAAATGGAATCTATAATGTTGGCGCAGGTAAAGCGCGCACCTGGAATGATCTTGTTACGTCTTTATTTAATGCTGTTGGCAAACCGGTTAATATAGAATATATTGATTTGCCATTACATCTCGCGGAAAAGTACCAGTACTTTACAGAAGCAAATCTTTCAAAAATCAAAAGTGGAGGATATAAACAACCAATAACCTCTTTGGAAGATGGCGTAACAGACTACGTAAAGAATTATCTTCTAAAAAAATCTTTTCTGGGATATTAACGAGAGTTATTCTAAGTGAGAGCATAGAAGTATGCCTTCTTTCTCTCACTCATAATTTTAATCTTTAAATAAAGGGCGGTTCATCGTCATCCTCAAGCAGATCGTCTTCATCTAACTCATCTAAATCATCAATATCAAGTTCATCCTCTAAATCGTCTTTATCCTTTGGCTCATCTTCAAACAGATCCTCATCATCTTCCTCATCGTCGTCGTAATAGTCATCTTTGTCTTCATTTTTATCTTCATCGTTAAAATCGTCATCTTCATCTTTGCTTTTCTTCCTGGCTGCAAAAATCGATTCGCTTTGAAAAATATTTTCATCAATAATTGCAAGTGGAGTTTTATTGTCTTCAACTGTCTGCAAGTTTAATTCGTTCAGTTTCATTTAATGCTTTCTCTAATAAAACTTATTTATTTCATTTGTTAATTTATATGCACAAAGTAACTCTGCAAATAGAAAAATAAAAATCTTTAAAAAAATATTTTCTGATTTATTATCGATAAGAACTTATATTGGTTTAGTGTATTTTTCAATAGCATAAATTTTTACAAGAAAATTTAGGACATATAATGAAACTTGCCACACTTTGTTATGTTACTGATAAAAAAAACAACTCAACATTAATGATTCATCGTGTAAAGAAGAAAAATGATTATCATGAAGGAAAGTGGAACGGGCTTGGCGGAAAATTTGAACAGGGGGAATCTCCCGAAGAATGCGCTATCAGAGAGATTGAAGAAGAATGCGGATTAAAAGTTAAATCTGTAACGATGAAAGGATTTATAACCTTTCCTTTGTTTGATGGTAAAGATGATTGGTATGTTTTTCTTTTTACCGCCAATGAGTTTGAGGGAAACCTAATTGATTCACCTGAGGGAAATCTTGCATGGATAAAAAATGATAAACTTACAGAATTAAATCTCTGGGATGGCGATAAAATTTTTATTCCGTGGTTATTTAAGGATGGGTTCTTTAGTGCAAAGTTTAATTATACTGACGGAAAATATGTTCGCCACCAGGTAAGCTTTTATTAAATTATTAAGTTATGCTCTTATTATGATTAACCCCAAAAAATAGATGAATGACATTTTTCTAAATGGTGGAATGTTTGATGATAATGGAAATCCAATAAATCCTCATTCAATTTCCAAGCCTGGGTTGTGTGTGCTTTGTACGCTTGATGATGATTCCGATATAGAAGAAAACTTACTATGCAATCTTAATCGTTTTGATCAGTGTAATGAGAAAGAATTTAAGTGCGGTGCATTTGAACTCAAAGAAAAAGGATTGTGATTTATGAACGAACTGAACTTTATGCACGAAAATATTTCCGGTATCTATAATTATTGCGATCGCTGGTGCGAAAAATGTAATTATACAAATCGATGTCTGCTTTTTAAGCAAGAAGCTGAAAGAGAAATAAAACACATTTTAAGAGATGAGAATAAAAACGATGCGGAGGTTTTTGCAAAAGATTTATCAGATGATTTTAAGAATGCATTTGATCATATAAATAAATTTATGGATGAAGAGGATGAGGAATATGAAGAGTTTGAAAAAAATAATTCTGATTTTGATGATGTGGAGCAAGATGATGACGACGAGAGTTTCTTTAAAGAGGAAATTAGTGATGACGAGCGGCCTTCTACATTTTTAAAGAATGCTCATAATCCTTTAATTCTGCATTCAGAAAAATTGTTTAAGGACTTTTATAAATATTATGATGTTTTAAAGTCAAAATATCCCGGGGAACTTGATGAAAAAAATCCCACAAGTATTTTACAGCAAAATTTAAATACGCTTACCTGGTACACTCCACAAATACATGTTAAGATTAGAATGTGTTTTTGGAATAAACACAACCTATGAAAATTAAAAGATCCTGAACTAATTGAGATAGATGAAGAAATGTTAAATGTTTCAGCCCGCATTGCTTTTGTTGGAATTGAAAATTGCATAAACGCTTTAAACAGTCTTCATCAACAAACACTTACAATGCAATCAGAAACAATCTCTCTGCTTACAACAACCAAACAAATAAAAGAAATGTTTGTTGAGGAATTTCCCACCACATTAATCTACAGACGACCATATTTTGACTAAAAAATTATTTTCAATTGTTGAAAAAATTATTACGTTTGAAATGCAAATCGTCTGAAATTTGTTTTTCAGAGTATTTTACAAGAATTAGTTCAGGGAGAGACATATTATGCCAACCACAAAAGAAAACCTCAAAGAAGCTTTCGCAGGCGAAAGTCAGGCTAACCAAAAGTATCGTGCATTTTCAAAAAAAGCAGAGCGTGATGGATTTCCGAACATTGCTAAACTTTTTAAAACTGCTGCTGAGGCTGAACGCATTCATGCTGAAGGACATTTAAATGCATTAGAAGGAATCGGATCAACCGTAGAGAATCTTAAAGATGCGATCGGTGGAGAAACATATGAATTTAAAGAGATGTATCCACCAATGCTTGAACAAGCCGAGAAAGATGATCACAAAGCAAAAAGAATGTTCAAATATGCAATTAGCGCAGAAGATGTTCACGCACAACTTTATAAACTTGCATTGGCAGCTGCAGAAGCAGGAAAAGATCTGGAAGAAACGGAATTTTACTTGTGTCCTGTGTGCGGACATATTGAATTTGGTAAGCCGGAAGATAACTGTCCTATTTGCGGAACGCTTGCTTCTAAATATCTAAAACTTTCATAGTATAGTTTTTGACAATGAAACGAAATAATCCAAACAGGTGATTTTTAAAACAAACCAAAGGTATGTAAAATGAAAAAATTAATATTTGTTTTTTCCCTAATACTCACAATCGGATTTACCCAAACCACACAAGCGCAAATTTTTGATAAGATCAAAAAAGACGTCGAAAAAACAATAAAAAAAGAAACACAAAAACAACCGGAGGTTAAAAAGGAACAACAAAAACCTACCGATGGAGAAACCAATGACGGAAAACAAGACTCCACCAAGATTAAAGAAAATCCAGATGATGTTGGTAAAAAAGAAAGTCAAGAGGAAGTCAAATTTTCAAGTTCATCTAAATATGATTTTATTCCTGGCGAAAAAATAATTCTTTTTGATGATTTTAGCCAAGATGCCGTTGGCGATTTCCCGGCTTTATGGACTACAAACGCACCTGGGGAGATTAATACATTAAGTATTGCCCCGGGAAATTGGTTTAACTTAAATAGTACAGATGGAAATTATTTTCTTTTAAATGATATAGACTTTCCGAAAAATTTTATAATTGAGTTTGATATCGTTCCCAAAACAAAGGGCGGTCGCATTGCTGCAGGACTTTTGCTTTATGGAGAAACCAAAAGAAAAGAAATGGATAACAGTCCTCAGCCCGGTAATGGCGGCATAATGATCTCAATCGAAAAACAAAATTGGAATACGTGGGGATATAAATCTGGTGAATCTGAAAAAATAATAGGTAAATCTGATGTTAAACCGGTTGTTGCAGAAAAAGTTAATCACGTAATTATCTGGGTTCAAGGAAGAAGACTTAGAATTTATCACGAGCAGGCAAAGGTTCTGGATATGCCGACCAACATTTACGATGGAGTTAAACTAAGCAGACTTTGTTTTAGATTAAGTCGTGGCGCTTCTTCCGGTTCATACATATCCAACTTAAGAATAACTGATGCTTCTCCAGATATGCGAAGCAAACTTATAACTGAAGGTAAGCTTGTTAGTTATGGAATTTATTTTGATGTAAACAAAGACGTTGTTAAATCTGAATCATACGGCACCATTAAAGAGATTGCCGCTGTGCTGACAGAAAATCCAACTGTCAAAATTAAAATAGTTGGTCACACAGATTCCGATGGCGATGACAAATCAAATTTAGATTTATCTAAACGTCGAGGTATTTCTGTAAAAAATGTTTTAGTAAAAGATTTTGGAATTGATGCCGCAAGAATTGAAACCGATGGCAAAGGTGAAAGCGAGCCAATCGCTAAAAATGATAGCGGTGTAAACAAAGCACTTAACAGAAGAGTTGAGTTTTTAAAACAGTAGAAATTATTTATTCACTTAAATGGATTTTTAAGATGAAAAAGGTTTTTGTTTTCTTTGTTATGTTAAGTTCTATTCAGATATATTCACAATCTGGAATGTTTTTTCTAACACAATTTCCTTCGCTTGCTAAATCTACTTGTATTATTGACACTGTAGAATTAAGCAACTATCACTCACAACTTCTTAAAGTTACAGACCAATTAGATGAATTGTGTTCAAAAAGAAGAACTGCGCTCGAAGAAAGAATCAAAAATGTAAAACCCGAAGTAGAAAAGAATATCGCACAGGATTTTAATTTATCAGATTCTGATCTTCAAAAGTTAAAAAATAAAAAATTAAGCGCTGCAGAGAAAAAAGCTTTAATGGATAAGATGTTAAAGGATAAAGCTGACATATCTATGAAGCAAATTGAACAGCTAAAGAAAATGAAAAAAGAGGGGAACAAGGAAGGAATACTCAATTGGGCAGAGGCGTATCAAACACAAAAAATTAGTGAGATGGTAAGCGGTGATTCTACAAAGACACCAGAGTTAATAGAGTTTGAAAAAAATCTTTCTAAGAATAAAGAGCTAAATGAATTGATGAAAGAGCAAAAACAAATTATTGATAGAATTGCTGCTGTTGATAAAAAAATCACAAACAAAATGATTGAATTTAACAAAGAAGATTCTATTCAAACAGAAATTTTAAATAAAAACGTTAAGCCATTAGAAAAAGAATTAACTAAAGAGGGTTTAGATGAAAATGCACGTCGCAATATTTATGTGCAAATATTGATCTTTAAATTAGCGTACTGTGAAAAAATTTCTCCAATGTATATAGACATTATAAATGATATGAGAATTTCTACTGAACCACTTATTCCAACTTATGATCGGCTCGAAATAGTTAATGCAGAAATAAATGCAAAGACTCTTGGACTAAAAGAATGGCCAACCGATCCTGGTTTAATGCAGCTTGAGGCGGTTAAAAGTCTTGCACATGCAATTGCCGGTGTTTATAAATATACTATTGTTCCACCAGAGCATGAATAATGCGATATTGTTACGCGTAAATCTGACAAAGGATAAGATATGAAACGATTACTTTTTGTTTTGTTTATGATAACTTTTTGTTTTTCTCTGTTGGCACAACAAGATTTAACTCCGCAGGAGATTAAAGAATTGATGTCACAAATAAGAGAAGATACAGATTGGTCCGATCCTGTTGCATCAAAAAAGGCAAACGAACAAATAAAAAAACTCTCTAAGCAATTAATGTTATCAAGGGTAAATCAAAATCCTTCAAATCAAACAGATTCAGTTCGAGCCGATTTACAAAAAGAAAATATTGAAAATATTTCTAAAACGTTGAATCAGATGATGGAATCTGCAAAGCTTGGTGAAGAAGGAGATATGTTGCTTGGCAAACCTGTTAAAGATGAAATTGTCGAAGATTATAATGAAGATCAATCACCGAAAAACTTTAATCCTGAATTTCTAAAACAAATGAATCTTTTGGTAATAGATTTGTCTATACCAACTGTTCAACGCACCATAGATGTGATGCACAATTTTACCGGGATTGAAATACTTATAATTACAGCAGGAAAAGGAAATGTTTCTGTTGATCTATCCGACATTTTACAAAAAGCTTCACATTATCCACTTAAAGAATTATACGTTATTAATTTTGGACAGTTAGTTTCAACTATTCCAGATGAAGTAAATCAATTTAAAGATCTTACAACGCTTGGTTTATTTAATAATGATCTTACGAAGCTACCCGAATCTGATGCGTTTGCATCAAATCTTAGTTCGCTTTCTATTGATATCAATCCAATTTATACGCTGTTTCCAGATATAAAATCATATAAGAATTTAAAGACACTAAGCATCGCAAAAACTTCTATTTCTGATTCGGAAGTAAAAGCAATAAANGATTTGCTTCCAGAATGTGAGATTATAGCAGAATGAAAAGAAAATATTTATTTCTTTGCATTTTATTACTTATTAATTTTTCAGCAAGTTTTGCACAAAAAACCAAATTCTATATTAGACCCGAATTGGTTGGTGCAAGAGGAAAAGAAGTTGAAAGTGCAATTGGTCTATTTGCTTCAATATTTTATGATCAAGCAATAGACAAATATCCTTGTGTGGTTGTTACTACAAAAGCAGATGTTATTGATATGCTTGGTCATGAAAAACAAAAACAATTATTGGGATCTTCGACTGGAGATAATGAATTACATAATGCTCTTGGGTGTGATTTTTTAATCACGTTGGAAATTGGAATTCTTATAGGTGATAAATTTTCAGTTACAGCAGTTTTAATTCCGCAAAGAACAAAACCAAACATCCCAACAATAAGAGCTTCTGCTTACAGCGATTATAATGAAAATTCATTTCCTCAAATCGAAGCGAACTTAAAAGAAGTATCTCAAAAATTATTGAATGGTTTAAAGAAATATGAGATTTGTCCTTTTAAGGGAGATATAAATGTTAAAATAGTAACAACACAAAAAGATACTCAACAAGAAGAGCATCAGGTTTATTGTAATACAATTTATGGTTATTACAAAAAAACTGTTACGATTGACAATTACTCGGAAAACGATTGGACGATAAAAAAAGTTGGAAGAGAAACAGCAAATGGAACGGTTCAATTTAATCTTTCAGAAGAGCTTACCATTGATGAAATAAATCCTTGTTATGAATGCAGCCCAACCAAACAAGGACAAAGAACTTATTATGAAAAAACCACGACTTATGCAGATATACCGAAAAGCTCGACTGGTAGTGACGGTTCGGGAATTATCTTAGACAGCGCAAGAGTTATACTAAATTTTCTTGATGACGGAACTTATACAGTTAGAATAAAGGCTGCATCCAAACAAGGTAATAAGAAAACAATAAAAGAAGTTACTGCACAAGGTGTTTGTGATAATTCAAATGAGCCGCCCAAAAAAACGACAAATAAAATTGATGAAGGACTTTATGAATTATTAGGACCGTTTACAGGAACTGCTCAAGATAAGGTTTTGTCACAAAAAGACACTATAACAAAAACAACTGATTCGGGAGAAGAACAAACAATTACTTACGAGTTTAATTTAACAAGAGAATAAAAACACTTATATCAAATACACAAAACATTTATAAAAGTAAAAAGGAACATTATGAAAAAATTATTATTGGCATTGTTCGTGATTTTATCAACAACATTTATTTCTTTTGCTCAAGATGATGCAGAAGGATGCAAAGATCATCCACTTTTTACAAGGTTAGAATACTTTTATATCGGTTCTTGCTCTGAAAACTATAATGAGGTTGAAATCAGAACGAGCAAAGACAAAACCGAAATGAAAGAAGGAAATCTTACACAGATTTACTATCGTTTTAATTTTGATAGCGGACAAAAAGAGAAAAGTCCTTTACAAATAATAAAAAACTATGAAAATGCTGTTGTTAAAAACGGTGGCAAAATGGTATATAAAAACACTGATGCTTCTGTTGGGGATATCGAGGCTGTTTATCATTTTAATTCTGAAAATAAAGAGTATTGGGTTAAGGTTGGTCGTATGGCTGGCAACGGAATTGTAGCTGAAGCATTTGAGCTTAATATACTTGAAATGGAAAAAATGAAGCAAGAAATTCAAGCATCAGAAATGTTTGAAGCAATTAATAAAGATGGTTTTATTGCGCTTTATATAAATTTTGAAACAGGAAAATCAGACATAAAGCCTGAGTCACAACCAATTGTTGATCAGATTGTAGAGATGTTAAAACAAAACCCTGATCTTAAAGTCAGTGTTGAAGGACACACTGATAATGTTGGCTCTGATAAATCAAATAAAACTCTTTCCGAAAATAGAGCTAAATTTGTAATGAATGCTTTAATCTCCGGCGGAATAGATAAATCAAGGTTATCATCAAAAGGATGGGGAGCAACAAAACCAATTGAAGATAACTCAACTGAAGACGGCAGATATAAAAATCGTAGAGTTGAAATCGTAAAAAAATAATTTTAAATCTTTAAGGCAGGTTGTCTGTTTTCTTTATATGCGTGGAACAGTCTGTCTTTTTTATTTATTCCGCAGTATTATGAAAAGTCTTTACAAACACATTCTGTGGTGGTTTACTTTTCCGTTTATTGCAATATTTAATGCAACAATACGAGAGCTTGTTTATAAAAAACTATTGGGTGATCTTGCCGCACATCAAATATCAACAGCAACAGGAATTATTTTCTTTGGAATAATTTTCTATTTCATTTTCAAAAAATGGAAAATCGAATCTGCAAAACACGCAATTATTATTGGCGTAATCTGGCTTGGATTAACAATTCTATTTGAGTTTGGGTTTGGACATTATATAATGGGCAATTCGTGGGAAAAACTTTTACACGATTACAATCTTGCAGAAGGCAGAGTTTGGAGCTTATTTTTATTGTGGATAACAATTGCTCCTTTTATTTTTTATAAGATATTTAATCGTAATAAAACTTAAAAGTTTTTTATTATTTTACCATCAACCCTTTACTATATCATATAACAAAAAACTATTTTTATGAAAGAACTTGCAACAATCGGACTTTTAACTTTGTCAAACACATTTATGACTTTTGCATGGTATGGTCATCTTAAATTTGCTGAGATGAAATGGTTTAATAAGCTTGGATTGATTTCAATTGTTTTAATCAGTTGGGGAATTGCACTGTTTGAATATTTCTTTCAAGTTCCTGCAAATAGAATTGGTTATAAAGAAAATGGCGGACCATTTTCTTTGGTTGAACTAAAAGTTATTCAAGAAGTTATAACTCTTGTTGTGTTTACATTTTTTTCACTCGCACTTTTTAAGAATGAGACTTTTAAGATGAATCACTTTATAGGGTTTATTTTTTTGATCCTCGCTGTTTATTTTATTTTCAAACCATAAAGTTAAATTATGAAAGTTGTCTTCTTTCCAACACAGAAACATTTACGAAAGTGGTTTGAAAAAAATCATAAAAAAGAAAAAGAACTTTTTGTAGGATTTTATAAGATTTCAACCGGCAAGCCAACCGTAACCTGGTCTCAAGCGGTTGATGAAGCTATTTGCTTTGGCTGGATTGATGGCATCCGCAAAAGTATTGATGATGAAAGTTACTGCAATAGATTTACACCAAGAAAACCAACGAGCAACTGGAGTGCTATCAATCTCAAAAAAGTTGAAGCACTTACCAACCTTGGATTGATGAAACCAGAAGGTCTTCACGCTTTCAGCTTACGGAAAGAGAACAAATCAAAAGTCTATTCTTATGAAAATCCTGCAATTGCATTTGATAAATTCTTTGAGAAAAAGTTTAAGGCAAAAAAACACGCCTGGAAATATTTTAAATCAACTGCTCCATCATATCAAAAAATAACAACTCGCTGGGTTATGAGTGCTAAGCAAGAAGAGACGAGATTAAAAAGATTGGAAGAATTAATTCGTGACTGTGTGCTTGGCAAAAAAATAAAAGCTATGAATTACGGAAAGAAATAAAATGAATATACCTTTTCAAGTAATCGATTGGAATAATATTTCAAAAGAAGAACACAAAGGAGAAACCGGAACATCATTCTGGCAAACTTTGCAATATGATGGTTTGCGTGTTCGAATTGTTGAATACGGTGCCGGTTATCTTGCTGATCATTGGTGTAAAAAAGGACACATAGTTCACTGTCTTGAAGGTGAGGTTCTAAATGAACAAGAAAATGGCGAAAAACATTTGCTAAAACAAGGAATGACTTATATCGTTTCTGATGATATGAGTTCACATCGTTCCGTTGCAAAGGGAAAAGTTACGCTTTTAATTATTGATGGTGATTTTCTGAAATAACTCTTCTATTGCCACGAGCTATGGGGTTTGTTGCATAACTCGAATAGGGCATTTCGAAGGAGTCTTCGACTGAGAAATCTGATAAACTATTATGTAAAAGATTTCTCTCTTCGATCGAAATGAAAAGAATAAAACTTATGCAACAGATTCTAATGCTCGTGGAAATTTAAACAATTACTTTTCTAACCTTCCTAAAAATTTCTTAATCGCTTCATTAACTTCTCCCGGATTTTCAATTGGGCTCATGTGGCCGCTGTTCTTAATAACAACAAACTCGGCACCATTAATTTTTTCTGCAAGCGGCTTCATTACTGCTGGCGGAGTTAGCGCATCAAACTCCCCGCAAATTACAAGCGTAGGAATTTTAATCTTGTTTAAATAATCCGAAGTGTCTGTTCTGCTTAACATTGCAAGCAAAGAACCTTTTACTCCAAGAGGATTAAATACTGATGATTTTGCAATTCGTTTTTCAAACTCTGTTTTATTGTTTTGTTTATAGTTATCACCAAAACAGTTTGTAATAAAATCTTTTACAAACGGAGCTAGACCTTCCGTGTCAATTCTTTTTATTGCACCAGCTCGTTTTAATTTTCCTTCGTTACCGTCAGCCTCTGCGCGTGTATCACACAAAATAACCGCTGAAAATTTTTCTTGCATCCTTTCCAATGCTCGTAAAGAAATATATCCGCCCATAGATAATCCGCACAAAATAGGTCTGTCTAATTTCAATTTATCGACAATTATTTCTAAGTCATCAACAAATAATTCCATTGTAAATTGTCCATCACCAACTGGCGATTCTCCAAGTCCACGTATATCATAAGTAACACAAAAATATTTTTCACTTAAGTCATCAACCTGTGCTTTCCACATTGTGTGGTCGTATGGAAATCCGTGTAAAAATATTATTGATTTGTTTTTACTGTTTCCTTCAAGAAAAACAGATAGACCATTAATTATTTCTTTCATTTAACTTTTCCTTTAATTAAAATCATTTTCAAACACCGAATATCGAACAAGGAATGATGAACACCGAACTAAATATAAAAAAACTTCATCGTTCGATATTCATTATTGGGTGTTCGTTATTCGCCTAAAACTCTTTTTTAAGTTTTGATGAAATTTAAATCATTATACCTTATTATTCACTTAAGAAAATAAAAAATTCTATAATCATTCCGCTTTGTGTCTTCGAGACTTTGTGGCAAATATTTTCCAGCCACAAAGACACCAAGACACTAAGTTAAAACCTACATTAAAAATGAAAATAGCATTTGTTACAACAGAGTGCGTTCCTTACGCCAAGATCGGCGGGCTTGCAGATGTTGCCGGTTCACTTCCTAAAGCATTAGAAAAACTTGGCTGTGAAGTAAAGGTTTTTCTTCCAAAATATCACTCAATAGATGAATTAAAATACGACCTGCATTACAACTGGACAATTGGAGAAATGCTGATTCGTGTTAACGGCATTGCCCGCTCGGTTCATCTTCACCAGGCAAAACTTCCGGGTTCAAATGTAGAGGTAAATTTTATTGATTGCCCGCACTACTTTAATCGCGGTAGAATTTATACTGATGATATTGATGAGGACGAAAGATTTATTCTTTTCAGCAAAGGTGTGATTGAGGCACTTCAACGATTTAATTGGGCGCCCGATGTTATTCAATGCAATGATTGGCAAACGGGATTGATTCCGCTTTTTATAAAAGATAATTACAACTGGGATAGGATGTTTGATAACACGGCAACTGTTTTTACAATCCACAATATTGGTTACCAGGGAAGATTTTCTAAATCATCATTGTTTGCCGCCGAGATTCGTGGTGATTTGTTTTATCCAAACGGTCCGGTTGAGTTTGAAGACTCTGTTTCTTTTATGAAAACCGGGATTGTTTTTTCCGATATTATTAATACAGTTAGTAACAAATATTCGCACGAAATTTTAACAGAAGAATATGGAGCCGGATTAAATCAGATTCTTCTTTGGCGTAAAAAGGATGTTTACGGAATTTTAAACGGCGTTGATTACGAAGAATGGAATCCGGAAACAGATAAATTTCTTCCATACAAATTTTCTATAAAAGATTTATCCGGCAAAACAAAAAACAAAAAATTCTTAATGGATCATTTCAATCTTCCGTTTGATGAAAGCAGACCGCTAATAGGAGTAGTTTCAAGATTAGTGATGCAAAAAGGGTTTGATATTTTTTCCGGAGCAATAAACGAGTTAATGAGTCTTGATGCACAGTGGATAATACTTGGAAGCGGGGAAGATAAATACGCCTCTTTCTTCCGTGGACTGCCGCAGTATTTTCCAAGTAAGATTGCAACTTATATCGGCTACAACAACGAACTTTCGCACCTTATTGAGGCAGCGGCAGATATTTTCTTAATGCCTTCGCGGTATGAGCCGTGCGGATTAAATCAGATTTACAGCTTAAAATATGGAACCGTTCCGGTGGTTCGAAAAACCGGCGGTCTTGCAGACACAGTTAAAGATTGGGACGAAGAAAATCATTTTGGATTTGACCACGGAAACGGATTTTCTTTTTATGACTACACAAGCTTAGCGCTTTCATCTTCTGTTGAGAGAGCCGTAAATGTTTTTAAGCAAAAAGATACCTGGAAAAAAATTCAGCATAACGGAATGAAATTAGATTTTAGCTGGAAGAAATCTGCAGAGAAATATTTGGAGCTTTATAAATTGGCAAAAGAGAAAAGATGATAATTTTATCATCTCTTTTATTAACACGAATTAATCCAATAGGAATATGATAAAAAAACCTATCACAAATTTAGAAGTGCTTAACGAAGCATACTGTTACGAAAAGCCCTCTGGATTTAGTCGAGGAATGAAAATAGACTTAAACGGTTCAACATTTCTATTCATCTCTGGAACAGCAAGCATAGATGAATCTGGCAACTCGGTACATATTGATGATTTTGCAAAACAAACCGAAAGAACTTATTACAATATTAAGAATCTGCTTGCCTCAGAAGGTGCAACCTGGAAAGACGTTGTAAAAACAACTGTTTATATAAAAGACATTAAGAAAAACTACGATGAATTTAATAAACTCCGAATAGAATTTTTTAAACAGGAAAATGTTTATCCTTATCCAGCATCAGTAGCTGTGCAAGCAACTTTATGCCGGGATGAACTGTTGATAGAGTTGGATGCAATGGCGATTATTAAAAACAAATAGGGTTTTCTTTTTATGATTCACAAGCTTTGCCTTTTTATCTTCTGTTAAGCGCGCAATAAATGATTTTAATCAAAAAGATATGGAGCATGTTCAGTTGGTAAAGTATAATAGATAGAATTTTTGATGGTGTATTAATTTATAGTTGACTTTAAACGAAACCAAAACAATGGTACGAAGCACTTATTGAAAATTATGCTATAGAGAATCGTTTGAGCCAGGAATCTTGATAAATTTAATTTCTTTAATTATGATCGATATTTGATGTTTTCGTCCCAAATATTTGCTAAATTTGGGACGAGGTTTAAATAATGAAAAGACAAGAAATAGAAAATAAAATAGCAGCAAAAATCAGGAACCTACCGAAAGGAAGTATTCTTTTTGTCGAGGACTTTCTGGATTACGGCAATAGAGAAAATATCAAAAAAGCATTGCTTCGTTTAAAAGAAAAAAGAATGCTTGTTCGCATTGCTTTTGGAATTTACATGTATCCTAAAATTGATACGCAGCTTGGCGTACTCTATCCTTCTGTTGAAGAACTTGCTCAAGCTATTGCTCGACGAGATAAAGCAAGAATAATCCCAACAGGAATATCAGCATTGAATAAACTTGGATTTTCAACCCAGGTTCCGCTTAAAGCTGTTTATCTTACTGATGGAGCAGCAAGAGTTGTAAAGATCAGGAACCGGACAATTACATTTAAAAAGGCAAGTCCCAAAAACCTGCTTGCGAAAGGGGAGATATGCGCATTGGTTATACAGGCATTAAAAAGTATCGGGAAAGAAAAACTTGAAGAAGATATGTTGGCTAAAGTTAAGAGCATGCTTAAAAATGAAAAGAAAGAAAACATAATACATGATGCTAAACTTGCACCAGCATGGATAAACAAAATTCTTATAAGTACGATAAGGTAAATGAATACGGAATGGTTAGGGCTGCTGAGGCAAAGAAAAATTGATATACTTAACCTTGTAAGCAATAGGACCGGGCTTCCTCCAATTGCTGTTGAAAAAGATTGGTGGGTAACCTTAGCCCTTTTTTGCACATTCAATCAAAAATATTCATCACATATCGTTTTCAAAGGGGGCACTTCTTTAAGCAAGGGCTGGAATCTGATTGAAAGATTTTCAGAAGATATTGACCTGGCAATTGATAGAAAATTCTTTGGGTTTGAAGGAGAGATCAGCAAGAGCCAGATTAACAAACTAAGAAAAAAATCTTGTGCTTTTATTTCAAAAGATTTTGTCTCAGGTCTTTCCAAAAGTTTTTCTTATTTAAAGGTAATTGATGAGTGTGAGATAAAACCCCAAATAACGGGTGAGTCTGACAGAGATCCGCAAGTAATTGAAATCTATTACAATTCAGTTCTGGAAAAATCTGATTATTTACCATCACGAGTTTTAATTGAGGTAAGTTCACGTTCACTAATGGAACCTTGCGAAGAAAGAGAAATTAATTCCTTAATTGGGGAGGCTTTTAATGATCAGTCTTTTACAACCGAATCATTTAAAATTTCTACCGTTTTACCTCAACGTACTTT
>JGI20214J51088_10000924_pt1 | contig 19999 bp, 17 predicted proteins | sample WetSurMetagenome_FD_51088 | JGI IMG/M metagenome (IMG submission 51088) | reverse complement strand
TTTTGAATTTTCCGATTAGCCTATTTGTTAATTTAGGAGTGGGCATATATTAACTAGATTAGCATATCAGGTCATTAAATTCTCGGGAAAAGAGGTTTTCCTGATAGGATTTTTGGTCCTTTGAATTGTTCTTCGATTTTCTGCGCAGTTTCGGGAAGGAAAGGTTTTAAGTTTTTGGCAATTGTTAATATTTTATTAACAAAATCTTCAAGTATTGGTTTGGCATTTTCTTTCGGAAGTTCCCAAGGTTTTATTTCGTTAATCTTTTTATTTTCATCCGTGACTTGTGTCCATATATAAGCAAGCGCGTCATTAAATTTAAATGCATTTAATAAGTTTTTAACAGACTCCTCAATACTTAATACTTGATACTTAATACTTGATACACTATTTTTCTCGCAGAGTTTTGCGACGCGGGCGATGAGATTTCCCAGTCCGTTTGCCAGGTCGGAATTATATGCTTGCAATAATTTTTCCTCCGAGATATCACTGTCATCCGTGATGCTGGTATATCTCAGAAGATAATATCGGACGGCATCTGTTCCGTATTTTTCTACCCACGCACTCGGACGGATTACATTGCCGACTGACTTGCTGATTTTTTGTCCGTTAATGTTTAAAAACCCATTAACCAAAATTGTTTTGGGTAAAGCAATTCCCGCGGATTTGAGCATTGCCGGCCAGAGAAGCGCATGCCACCTGAGATTGTCTTTTCCCAAAATATGGACGTCTGCCGGCCAGAATTTATCAAACATTGTTTTATCTTTCAAAAATCCGACTCCGGTCAGATAATTAATTAATGCGTCAAACCAGACATAAATTACTTGCTTCGAATCATTAGGCCCGCCTGCATCGCTATGCGAAGCATTGCGGGCAGGAACAGGAATTCCCCAGGTGAAATTTGCGCGGGAGACGGGTATGTCTTTAATGTTTTTCGCAAATTCCAGCATCTCGTTAGCGCGGTGAGGCGGGTAAATAAAATCGGGATTATTCTTAACGTGGTCAATTAAGAAGTCTTTGTATTTTGACCATTTGAAAAAATAATTATTTTCGGAAATTTTCTTTATTTCCAAATTCGGATGGACAGAACACTTTCCGTCAACCAAATCCTCTTTTGTGTAATAAGCCTCGCATCCTTCACAATAACTTCCCTGATATTCTCCCGGATAAATATCACCATTTTTTTGTACTCTATTCCAAATTTCTTTAACAACTTCTGCGTGGTCAGCGTCAGTTGTCCTTATAAACCTGTTATAAGAAATATCTAAAGAATCCTGCTCTTTCTGGTCGGAATCGGAAATTTTTCTGACAAATTCGGTGGGAGTTATGTTCTCCTCTTTTGCAGCTTTTTCCGCTTTCTGTCCGTATTCATCGGTTCCCGTCAGAAAAAAAACATTATCTTTGCCAAGCGTAATTCGATAATAACGCGCCAAAACGTCTGCAGCAATTTTTTGAAAAGCATGCCCCAAATGAATAGTGTCATTAACATAATCAATAGCAGTTGTTATATAAAACTTGTTCATAAGGCAATTTTAGCAGATTTTGAATAATCTTTTAGAAGAATTTAGATAAAAAAGTAGAGACTATTTCTTTTTTAATACTGCATGATTTATTGATATGGGCACAATGTCCTTTTCTGTTAATAACCCCAGGTCATTTAATTTGTCCATACCAAGCCAGCTACGGTAATTATCAAGTGATCCGTCATCTAACAATATTAACCCTCCACTTTTCATATGACTTGCTATATTTGCGACAGCTAATTTTTTCCCCGATAAAGACATTAGATAAAGAACATTTGTAAGCTCTGCATAATCAAATTGGTCAAATTCATCTAAATTTGCCTCTGCGATATCAGAATTAACTAATTGTATGTCTCCATTTTCAAGCTTTGTCCGAAATTGCTTTGGTATGCCTGCCGTATGTAAAATTTGATCATAGGGAGTTGGGGGATTTCCCGGGCGTAAGCTCTTAACAGGAGACATGTGATCTTTTTGATTAGTATCTTCCAAATATTGTTGCCATGAAGACTGCATTCTTAAATTCCGATAGTTAATANCGTTAGGGGTTGTTAATATAGACAACTTTGTGCGATTTTTTACATCATTAATAACTAATTCGGATAAATNTACTAGTGTCATTTGATAATTAATATTTTTCTTTTCTAAATATGCAGATATCCTAAAAGGTTCATAGCACTGTGAAGGAGTAATTGAGTGATCTAATCCTAGGCCAACAATTAAAATATTTGGATTATGTTTTAAAGTTGGGAGCAGTTTATCAAGCATTTCGATAGTTGCCTCGCCTCTAGAAATATTTGTTTTTGTACAGGTCCATCTGCTGCAATGTTCATTTCTTGCGTAATCCGATCTAGCCTGTTTGATCCATTCAGGTTGAGATGAATTTTCAGGATTTATGCCTCTCGGCTTTGGTTCCATAGGAGGAAATTATAGCAAACAAAGGGTTGATATGAAAATTATTTAAATTCTTTTTCTGAAGAAGAGCTCGAGGCTTATAAAGAGGGCAATGAGAAGAAGGAGAAAATAATTGCTGGCTAAACGGAATAAACGCAGAGTCAAATAAATTATTGTTATAAAAACAATTAAAAAAGCGTGTTTAAAACTTCTCAATATAAATGTAAGAATAAATAAAAGAAAAGAAAAAATTAAAATGAAAAAAACGGATAAAATTGAAAATTTATAATTTAAAATTGTTAGTTGAAAATTCGGGGAAAAATTATTGACTAAATACACAAGGCAAGCTAAAGATAAAAGACCAAAAAACAAAAGCCAAAAAGGACGTTTCCTTCGGTTCATGCTTTAAGTTTAACACAAATACTTACTATAACCCCTTGACAAGATTTAGCAGTCGTGGTATAGTCATTGCTAATCTCGCATGAGGCACATTTCCGAAGACTTTGAGTTCCTCGGCACGCCCATACGAGACGGTTTTATTCACATCTATGAATGATTTAACTCAGAGACAAGTTGAAATTCTAAAAAGCCTCATTGAGGAATATATTGCCACAGCAGAACCTGTGGGTTCGGAAACTTTAGAGAAGAAGTACAGCCTCAGTGCCAGCCCGGCAACTATTAGAAATGAAATGGTCAGACTTACGAAGTTAGGCTATCTTAAGAAAAATCATACTTCGGCAGGACGTATGCCAACCCCAATGGGAATGAAATTTTACGTCAAACAGCTCATGAAAGAAAAAGACCTGTCCGTAACTGAAGAGACAGCGCTTAAAGAAAATCTTTGGGATTACAGGGAAAAAGAAAATAAATTTTTAAGAGAAATGACAAAATCTTTGGCTGAAAAAACCAAAGCTTTGGCAATCGCAACGACTTCTCAAGGGGATGTTTTTTGCTCAGGATATGCAAATATTTTGGATATGCCGGAATTTTTTGATATTGATGTGATGAAAAACCTGCTTTCAACAATGGATGAATTTGAACAGTGCCGTCAATTTTTTGCAGATATAGTTTCAGAGGACGTTCAGGTGCTTTTGGGTGACGAATTAGGACCGGAAATGCAAGGTCCGTACGGATTTGTTTTTACCCATTACAAGACCCCGATGCAATTAACAGGAGAAGTCGGAGTTTTGGGACCTTCAAGGCTTAACTACACTCAGATAGTTCCGACAGTCAGATATTTTGGAAATTTGATTGAAGAAATTGCCAAAGGATGGTAGACTGATTGGATGGACAAAAACGATAAAAAGATAAAAAAAGAGGAAAATCCGCCGGTTGGCGGGGAAGAAAAAGAAAAGAACAGAGGAGAGATAGTACATTTAAAACAAGAAATAGAAGAGTTGGAAGACAGGGTAAAACGCATTTTTGCAGATTATCAGAATTTGGAAAAGAGAGTTGCGGAGGAGAAAAGAGCGCTGATACTGAATGCAAACAAGCATTTGCTCTTGCGTTTGATGCCTGTTTTAGATACGCTGATGCTTGCGCTTGCGCATACCAAGGATAAAGGTTTAGAATTATCTATTAAGCAGTTTACGGACACTATTGAAGCAGAAGGCGTAAGCAGAATCGAGACAAAAGATAAAATGTTTGACCCGTTAGTAATGGAATGTGTCGGAACAAAAAAAGGAGATGAAATGAAAGTTTTGGAAGAAACAAGATCAGGATACAAATTGGGAGAGATAGTTNTNAGACCGGCACTGGTAATCGTCGGTTCTGTAGAGCAGAAGAAGAATATTGACGAAAAAGAAAAAATTAGTTTAAATTAAATATATGGGAAAAATAATTGGAATTGATTTGGGAACAACAAATTCAAAGGTGGCAGTCATGGAGGGTGGAAGCCCGAAGATTATTCATTCTGCTGAAGGGCGCAATGTAATTCCTTCGGTCGTTGATCCTATTTCCCATGTGGTGGGAGATATTGCCAAGAGACAACTGGTTCTTAAATCCAAAGAAACAATTTATTCGGTCAAAAGGTTGATGGGGCGTAAATTTTCCGATCCGTCAGTTCAATTTGATATGAAATGGTTGCCCTATACGATCAAATCCGGACGTGACGGAATGGCCGTTGTTGAGGTGGCAGGACGGACATTTACGCCGCCTGAAATTTCCGCCATGGTTTTGCAAAAAGTCAAAGCAGATGCGGAAAGTTATCTCGGCGGAAAAGTTACTCAGGCGGTTATTACGGTTCCCGCATATTTTGATGATTCCCAAAGGCAGGCTACAAAGCAGGCAGGAGAAATTGCAGGACTGGAAGTCTTAAGGATCATCAATGAACCTACGGCTGCAGCTTTAGCATACGGGCTGGATAAGAAAAATGCCCATACAATTGCAGTTTATGATTTGGGAGGCGGAACTTTTGATATTTCTATTCTTGAATTGGGGGAGGGTGTATTTGAAGTTAAATCAACCAACGGAGATACTCACTTGGGCGGAGACGATTTTGACCAGGTAATTATCAGCTATATCGCCGATGAATTCAAAAAAGAAAACAGCATTGACCTTCGCAAAGATTCTCAAGCGCTCCAAAGGCTAAGGGAAGCTGCGGAAAAAGCCAAGATTGAATTAACCAGCGCCCAGGAAGCTCAGATTAATCAGCCGTTCATAACTCAGGGGAAAGAAGGACCTCTGCATCTGACTATGACTTTGACTCGCGCAAAGCTGGAGCAATTAGTTGATGAATTGGTTCAGAAGACCCTTAAACCAACGGAATTGGCTTTGAAAGATGCCGGAATCAAGGCTTCAGATGTTGATGAGGTAGTGATGGTCGGCGGAATGAGCAGGATGCCTAAGATCATCGAAACAGTCAGGAAATTTTTCGGAAAAGAACCGAATAAATCTGTTAATCCTGACGAAGTGGTAGCGGTCGGAGCCGCAATCCAGGGAGGAGTTTTGGGCGGAGAAGTAAAAGATGTATTGCTTCTGGACGTTACGCCTCTGACTTTGGGTATAGAGACACTGGGCGGAGTCTCAACCCCTCTTATTTCCAAAAATACGACTATCCCGACTTCCAAGTCGCAGGTATTTTCAACCGCTGCAGATAATCAAACTCAGGTTGAGATCAATGTCTTGCAGGGAGAACGCCCGATGGCCTCAGACAATAAGTCGCTGGGAAGATTCATTCTGGACGGAATTCCTCCCGCGCCGCGCGGAGTACCGCAGGTTGAAGTGGCCTTTGATATTGATGCCAGCGGAATACTAAGCGTAAAAGCCAAAGATAAGGCTACAGGAAAAGAGCAAAGCATTAAAATTACAGGCTCAACCGGACTTTCCAAGGATGAAGTCGAGAAGATGACCAAGGAAGCGGAAATGCATGCCAAGGAAGATGAGCAGAAAAAAGAGAAAATTGAAGTCAGAAATACCGCGGATTCCCTGATCTTTACAGCGGAAAAAAGTCTCAAGGATGCAGGAGATAAAGCTAAACCTGATTTGAAAAAAGAAGTTGAAGAGAAAATTTCATCCCTCAAGGCAATACTGGATACGGGAACAAAGGAAGATATCGAGACAAAAACCAAGGATCTCTCGGACAGCCTGCAGAAAGTTGGACAGGCAATGTATGCTTCGGCAGGTCAAGGATCCCCGAATGGGGGTTCAGCGCAAGGTCAACAGTCAGGACAGCAAACTAACGGACAAAGTGATCAAAAAGCAGACGGAAAAACAGAAAACAAGAAGTCAGACAAGGAAGAACCGGTTGAGGGGGAAGTGGTCAATTAAAATTTCTAATTTCTAATTTCTAATTTCTAAAGCCGAGGAAGACTCGGTTTTAATGTATAATACGGAAATTATGGCAGACTCAAAAGATTTTTATCAAATTTTGGGGGTTACAAAATCAGCAAGCGAAGCTGAAATAAAACGGGCTTACCGTAAGCTTGCGCTGCAATATCATCCCGACCGGAATAAGGGAAAAGACGCAGAGAGCAAATTTAAAGAGGTTACCAAGGCATACGAAGTTTTGTCAGATCCGCAGAAAAAACAGACGTACGACCAGTTCGGATCTGCAGCTTTTGAACAGGGAGCCGGACAGGGGCCTTTTGGTGGCGCAGGGGGACCTTTTGGGGGATTCGGACAGCAGGGAGGGGGGCAGGGCCCATTCTCCTATACCTACACTACCGGTGGGGATGGAGGAGCAGGCTTTGACTTCGGCGGATTTAATGACCCCTTTGAAATATTTGAACAATTTTTCGGCGGAGCAAGCCCTTTCGGAAGACAAAGAAGGCAGACTTATTCTCTGACAATAGATTTCATGGAGGCAGTCCACGGAGTAACAAAAAAAGTAGAAATTGGGGGAAAATCCCAAACAATAAAAATTCCGGCAGGCGTTGACGAAGGGTCGAGAATCCGCTTTGGTGATTATGATGTTGTCGTATCGGTTAATCCCGACAAAAGATTTCAAAGAGAAGGATATGACATTGTCGGAGTCAAAGAGATTTCTTTCGGCCAGGCCGCATTGGGAGGAGAAGTGGATATCGAGACAATCGACGGGAATTTAAAGCTAAAAATTCCCTCCGGAACGCAACCCGGAACCGCAATCAGGCTTCGCGGAAAAGGCGTGCCCCATTTGCATGGAGGCAGCAGAGGAGACCATTATATCCGCATAAAAGTAACAGTTCCGAGACACCTTACCCGCTCCCAGAAAGAACTGTTGGAAGAATTTGAAGGAGATTCAAACAAAAAATCCGGCTGGTTCTAACCTCACTTTTGACAGCATTTTACCCAAATGTTAAAATACCTTTCTGTTATGAGCGGATTGGAGCAAAGGGCTAAAAGCCTAGGAGTTGATAGAATAAAACTTGATGCGCTTATCGTGCTTGGGCATAATCTTGGAGTTGGATGGAAAGGCGAGGACATTAGGCGGGTTTCGGATCACTTGAGTACGCATTCCAAAATAAATATTCTGGCAGCGGGAATATTATTTAAAAATGGAGTTGCCGATAAGATTATTCTTTCATCCGGACATACAGCCGGAAAAGAAATTGAATCGGAAGCGCAAGCAATGAAAAATTTTTTGAAGGCTAGATTTCCCGAAATCCCGGATGAGTCAATTATTCTTGAGGAGAAATCAGTTGATACTGCGGGAAATGCAGAAGAATCAATAAAAGTCGTCAATAAGGAAAAATTCCTTGATGTTGGATTGATATCTACAAAAGATCATTTAAAAAACGCTTCAATATTATTCAGAAATTATGGTTTGGAAATAAAAAAGGAGAACCGTTTTGTAGCAGAAGAGATAGTTACAAAAGCTATGGCAAAAAATCCCGAAGTTGCTCTTAAAACCTACAGGGAATCTCCGCAAGTAAGAGGTGATCGTTTAGGAAGAGAATTAATTAGGTCGATTTTGCTATATACCCATATTGATTCAAAAGGTAAAATTCTCAGGTTAAAAAGCAGGATGAGAAGTAAATAATATAATTGTCAGCTTAAGTAAAAAATCCGGCTGATTCTAATTATTTTCCGCAGTTTGGCCAGATGTTAAAACGGCCCATATGTGCAACATAAGCAGCGGTTTTGATTGACTCATCGGCGCTGAACCGTAAATTCAAATCAGGATTCTGATTCATAGAGTTTCTAATAGTAATCCAAGTATTTTCATCAAATTGAAACATCCCCGCATATTTCCCATTTTGACTGACGACTCCTGTATTTAAGTGGGATTCGCAATTGGCAATCTTTTTTAAAAGCTCTTTACCAATACTGTCAACGCCATATTCATTGCAATACTTGGTGAGCAGATCATCTAGATATTGAGGAAGAATGACTGGGGTTGGGGCTAAAGTGGGCGTTGGTATAGCAGTTGGAGTGGGTGTTAAAGTTGGTGTGGGAGTTAGGGTTGGAGTAGGCGTCAGAGTTGGGGTTAAAACCGGAACTAAAATATGCGCCCCCTCAACTTGCCTGTCGGTATTTTTTATCTGCAGTGCGGCAAAACCGGCAACGATACTAAGAGTGATTGGGATAAAAAATAAAAAAAACGTTCTCTTTTTTGACATGGAAAGATAATAACGTTTACTTTTTACAAAAGCAAATTAGCTTCGGAATTGACAAATCTTAACTTCTGTGCCTAACTATTCTTAAAGGATTCGCTTTTGTCTGTTTTGAGTGGACTTCGGCAGAGCAAAGGAGGTGAAAAAAATGATCAAAAAAATATTGATAATCGGTTTTGCAGGATTGATTACGTCAATGATCTTAAATTTCCTTTCTGGCTTTGTTTTTCCTGGATTATCCATCGAATACCGAAATGAAGCGCTTTTCAGGTCGTGGTCTGATCCTTTGATGAGCGTATTTTTTGCATATCCATTTATCTTTGCAATTACGTCTTTCTATCTTTGGAAAATGGTTGCAGACAAGCTTAAAGGAGATGCGATCAGTAAAGCAAATCAATTTGCAATTTTATATTCCATAGTTGCGACAATTCCGGGAATGTTTGCTACGTTTACCAGCTTTCCCGTTTCATTTGTAATGGTTTTAAGCTGGGCAATTTCAGGATACGTAGATGCATTTATCGCCGGATACGTCTTTGTGAAGATAAAATAGATTATAACGTTGTTAATTAAGATTAAGGAATTATATTTGTAATTTGTTATTGTGTTTTCTATGGTCTTCGAATTTTAGAGCTACTGCGGAAACGCTTTCCTATTACGATGTCATTATGGTTTATGGAAATATGATTGAATTCAAAACCGGCTTTATTCAGTCCATATTTTAGCGAATTGAAATTATGTAAGCCTACATATGAATTTAGACCTAAAAGCGTTTGAAATAAATTGTAAAATTTGATTAGAATTATGTCGATTTTTGATGGATCAAACTGATTACGGTTAAACCAGAATAATCTCCANGGAAAGGGCCTAAAGCCAATAATAATCTTTGCTTTGCTTTTCGAAACCCGACGGAGTTCTTCGATAAATGTTTGGAAGTAATTCATTCTAACGTGGTACATAATTCCGAAACAAGTTATGGCATCAAAATATCCGTCAGGGAATGGGAGAGCGAACATATTAGCCTGAATATATCTTATTCGATTATTTTTGATAGGAAATGTATTGTTGGCAATTGCTTTGCTTATCATTTGTTTGGAATAATCTATTGCTATAATATTTTTGCAGTAAGGTTTTAGCATTGTTGTGAGAGTTCCTGTTCCACAACCCACATCCAAGACGGTTCCATTTTTCGGTATTCGAATTTTGTTAAATAAAGGAAAAATGCTTCTTTTGAGAGAGTCGTTCTTAAAAAGATAATCGTAGGCAGGAGCTACTTTGTCGTAAAAATCCATCTCCGATTTCGAGGTTAAAGCACGAATAATAAATATAGAGAGATACTTAAATAAATATAAATATTTCACACGCTTATATTTTTTGAATAGTAATATACCGGGCAGCTAATATTGGTATCCCTAGAATTCTAATGCTAGTTCGATTTTGCTTAACTATAGATAAGCTATTAATAGACGACAAGTGATCTTTTAGATTTATCGGCCTGCAATGGGTGAAGTATCCATAAAATAGTTTTTGTGAAAGCCTTTTTACTTTTAAGTTTCTATAGATTTTAGTATAAAGATTATTTGTAAATTTAAAATAATGATCCGTCAATCTTCCAAAAAAACCTAAGTTGGAATGTATGTCATTAGTAAGGGTTAACAAGCTTGCCGTTCCACCTTTCTTAAGCATCCTGTTTATCTCTCTTAGGGTTTGCCTAATATCCGCTGAGGGAAGTAGATCCAATAGATAGCTGGAGAATATTAAATCAAAACTGTTATCATCAATCATCACTTTTCTGCAATCTTGAATATCTAGGGTGATATTTTCTGAAAGAAGTTTTTTTCTAGACAGATAATCCCTGGCAACATTCAGCATCCGCTTATTAATGTCATATCCAAAAAATTTGCTTTGCGGGTACTTTTTTACCAACAAGCTGAGTAGATGACCAGTGCCAACACCTAATTCACATATTTTTTTAGCTTGTGAACATAAGCTGTTTGTTGTTAAATCGTGATTTGATTTTCGTTCCCAAAAGCCCATTAAAAGATCGTATAGAGTTGCCTTATAAATTAGAAAGTTGATCTTGCGGGAGACAGTGTCGAATTCTTTTGAGATNCAATCGGTNTGATAGTTTATGAGATTATCTTGATGCATTCTTCAATATATCTTTTATAGTAAATATACTTAATATCTAATATTAGATTGGAGCAACATTTAATGCAACTTTGCATAAGAGTATGTTCATATTTATTAAGGTTTCGGTAAAAAATACCTTTTTATTTGTAATTTATCCTCAGACTTCCTATACTTAATTTATGATTCTGCCTTTGGAATTTTTAAAATTTTGGTTTTGGATAACCCCCATAGAATTGTTCGGATTTTTTACATCCTTAAACAGCGCATTTCTTCAGCTTTTTTCACTGCCGCTATTAATTAAAACTTATTTCAAGCCCTGGAAAAATGAATACCGTGAAGGATTGGTCGGATTTTCAATCGGAATGGGAATATTTATCAAGACATTTGTCATTATCGCCGATATTTTTCTCTTGCTTTTTCTAATTCTATTTGAAATTACATTTTTCATTGTTCTTGTTACATTGCCTATCCTCCTAATCTTTTTGTATAAAAATCTGATTTTGTTTTTCTCATCTGTCATTGCAATCATAGTTATCTTCTTGATTTTCAAACCAAAAAGGAGATGGATAAATTCCGTTGACGGCAGATCAACGGTAGGAATTGCTAAAGAACTTCTTTCAAGACGAGACGTTTTGTTTCTTTTGAAAAAAGCGGAAATCGCAAAATCAGAAATCCAATTAATTGATCTTTCCAGAGAGGAAGTTTTAAAAAACGCAGGGGGAGACAGTCCTTTGGACATCTTCAAATCATACCTTCTTTTAACGGAGGATAAGACAAAATTATTATTCGGAAAACAGTTGAAAGTTCCTGATTTGGAAAATATTACTCAATGGGCAAAATCAGTTTTTCCGCAATCCACTAAACCTTTCAGGGTTGGTTTTTGGGGCGAGGGGATAGGGGAAAGCTGGGTTAGCGGTTGGACTTTGGAAACAGCCAAATACATGGTTGATATTACTTCAGACGCTATAAATAAAAAACCGATGGTTTTAGGAAGAGACGCGGAATACAAGGAAGTTATCGAAGCATTGACTAAGAAAAAGAGTTGTCTTTTGGTCGGAGAACCTGGGAGTGGAAGAGAATCTCTGGTAAAAACTCTGGCATATGAGAGCTTTGTGGGACACCTAAAAGGAAATTTGTATCATCAAAGATTTTTTCATCTTTTGACAGATACATTGCTTGCGGGAGCGCAAAACCAGGGGCAGTTGGAAGAGCGCCTTGAAAATATTATTGCCGAGATTTCCCATTCCGGAAATATAATTATTTTTATTCCGAATTTTGAAAATATACTCGGTTCTTCAAGCTTCAATATAGATCTTTCCGGAGCGCTGATTCCGTATCTGGACAAGGGGATAATCAGAATAATTGGGAACATTACGCCAACATCCTATAAAAGATTCGTTGAATCGAAACATACCCTTAACAGTATTTTTGAAATCATAAAATTTGAAGAGCCCGACAAGAATATTTTACTTGAAATGCTTTTGAAAAAGTCNCCGGAAATAGAAAAGAACAATAAGGTAGAGATTTCATACAGGGCAGTTGTGGCAGCATGCAATTTTGCAAACAAGTATTTACAGGACAGGGTGGTTCCAGGCGCAGCGGTAACCCTTCTTGAAGATGTTGCAAATGAAGTTTTTCTAAAAGGCAAAAATATTGTTGAAGAACAGGATATAATTGATAAGATTGAGGAAAAGACCAAAATTGCGGTTGGTAAACCAAAAGAAAAGGAAAAAGAACTGTTGCTTCATCTTGAAGGAGAACTGCACAAAAGAATTATCGGCCAAAATGAGGCTATTTTTGAAGTTTCTGAATCGCTAAGGAGACTCCGCGCGGGACTGGGCAGTTCCAAAAAACCGATTTCATTTTTATTTTTAGGCCCGACAGGAGTCGGAAAAACAGAAACTGCGAAAGCGCTGTCTGATATTTATTATGGCGGAGAAAATAAAATGATCAGATTTGACATGAGCGAGTATTCTACGCCGGAGTCGGTAAATCGCTTTCTGGGCGGAACCCCTGATTCGAAAGGAATAACAGACAAGGTTTGCGAAAATCCTTATTCTTTGGTTCTTCTGGATGAATTTGAGAAAGCAAGTCCAAAGATATTTGATCTTTTCCTGCAGGTATTGGATGACGGAAGGCTTACCGACAATGCGGGAAAAACTGTTTCATTCGTGGATAATATAATTATCGCAACTTCAAATGCGGCTTCGGAATACATTCGTGAAGAGGTAACCGGCGGAAAAGCGGTAGGTAAAGATTTTCAAAGGAACCTGTTGGAAAATTTGCAGCAGAAAGGAATATTCAGGCCGGAATTTCTGAATAGATTTGACGCGGTAGTAGTGTTTAGACCTTTAACCAAAGAAGAAATGATCTCAGTTGTCAGATTAATGCTCAACTCTCTTTGCAAAAAACTTCTCGAAAAAGACATTACAGCAAGTTTCGACCAAAATGCGATAGAAAAGATAACTCAGGATGGTTTTGACCAGGAATTCGGCGCAAGACCTCTTCAGCGCTTTATTCAGGACAATGTTGAAGATTTGTTGGCGCAAAAAATGCTGAAAGAAGAGATAAAAAGAGGAGATAAAGTGCTAGTTTCTGCAAGTGATGCTAATATGATAACAATTACTGTTTCTTAAATATACTTATGAAAGAGAAAATAATAGGATATGCGCTTCTTTTTTTGGGAGTTGGAATTATGGTTTTTTGCGTAATTAATATGCTTATGGTTTTTACAAATAAGATAAAACCTTTTTCATATTTTAACCTAAATTCAAGTCAAGATATTTCTCTTGATTTGAATAATATTGCCAAGCAAATACAAGTGGGCAATAAAAATGTGCTGAATAGCGGAATTACTTTGCCAAAAGTTAATATTATTCCGTTCGAAACTTTGAATCAAATATTAAATATCTCCAATCAACTTTTGCTTATGACATTCATTTTAGGATTTGGATATAGGCTGGCTAGCTTAGGCACTCAATTGATTAGGCCAATCAATGTAAAGTTGAAGTCTAACTCCCTTGAAGAGGAAAATAAGAAGAATCAGCCGAATATTCAAGCGCCTTCTTCCCCACAGTTGCAGTCGCCTGCGCCTCAGCAGACTTAGTAAGGTTGAGTTTAGGTGGTTGAAGCTTGATCTCGGATTTGATATACTTACCTCTATTATGCCGGCAGTTCAAAGATCGGAATTTTTATTAGCGCTTAATCAGGTCGCCAACGAAAGGGGCGTAGATGTTGAAGTTGTTTTGGATACTGTCAAAAATGCTATTTTAGCTGCTTACAAAAAAGACCATCCGGATATCGAGCTTGAAGAATATTCCACGGAATTNGACAAAAATACGGGTGAAGCCACTATTTTCCACAAAAAANAGGATGTTACACCGCCGGGATTCGGAAGAATTGCAGCCCAGACCGCAAGACAGGTAATTTTGCAAAAAATCAGAGAAAAAGAAAAAGAAGCAATAATCGCAGATTACAAATTAAGAGTGGGAACGATTGTTAACGGAATGATTTTGCGTTTTGCNGGACCCAACATTATCGTTGACGTGGGTAAAACAGAGGCCTTGATGCCGATTCCGGAACAAATTCCGAACGAAAAATATCACCTGAATCAAAGGNTGGCTGTTTATATTTCCGAAATAAGACCGGGGCTTAAAGGAGATGAGATTATTGTTTCCAGATCCAGTAACGGACTTTTGGAAGGATTATTCAAAAGAGAAGTTCCTGAGGTTGCCAAAGGGTCAGTTATTATAAAAAATATTGCCAGGGAAGCCGGAGCCAGAAGCAAAATCGCTGTTTTTTCAAATCAACAGGGGATTGACCCTGTCGGAAGCTGCGTCGGGCAGCGGGGAGTCAGAGTCCAGGCTATTATTGCGGAATTCGGCGGAATTGAAAAAATCGACATAATCCAGTGGTATGAAAATGCCAAGGATTATGTTGCTCAAGCCTTGTCTCCTGCCAAGCAGGTCAGGGTAGAGTTGGATAAAAAAGAAGAAAAGCTTGCTAATGTATTCGTCCCCCTTGAAGAATTATCCCTGGCAATTGGACGGGACGGGCAAAATGTACGCCTGGCCTCAAAATTAACGGATTACAGGATTGAAATAGAAGAGGATCCCGCTACGTCCTCAAAAAGGGACTCCGAAGGGACAGGCAAAACTATTGCCAAAAAAGAAGAATCGAAAGCGCCAGAGAAAGCAAAAGAAGAAAAGGAAGTAGCCAAAGAAGAAAAAGTTAAAGAGAAGAAGAATAAAAAAACAGAAAAGAAAGAGAAAACGGAAGTTCCTGAAGACAAGAAAGCCTAACTCTATGAGAACTTCTTTTTTTAATAATATATGGCAAATAAAAAATTACAGAAATCAAATCAAACCTCTTCAGCCATACCTGTAGTTGCGGTTTTGGGCCACGTTGACCACGGAAAGACAACTCTATTGGATGCAATCAGGAAAACAAACGTTGCCGGCCGTGAACATGGAGGAATTACTCAGGGAATCGGCGCGTCAAGTATAGAGATTACAGTCGAAGGAGCTAAAAAAACCATTACATTTATAGATACCCCCGGGCACGAAGCTTTTTCCAACATGAGGGGGCGCGGAACTCAGGCCGCGGACATAGGGTTATTAATCGTATCTTCTGTTGACGGAGTGATGCCCCAGACAAAAGAGAGTATTGAAATTCTCAAAAAAGCGCAAATTCCTTTCATCGTTGTTTTAACCAAAGCGGACGTTCCCGATAAAAATGAGGAAAAAGTAAAAGGACAATTGGTAAAAGAAGGAGTAATGCTGGAAGGGTACGGAGGAGATATTCCGTATATTTCCGTTTCCGCAAAAGCAAACACAAATATAAAAGAACTGCTGGAATTAATATCTTTGGTTTTTGACATGAAGCAAAAGCCAAGCTTGGATACCAAACTCAAAGCTATTGTCATCGAATCCCGTCTTGATGAAAGGTCCGGACCTAAGGCAACGGTTGTCATAAAAAGCGGTGAGTTGTTGGTGCGTCAAGAAATTGAATGTGACGGAATAAAAGCCAGGGTAAGAACTATTATTAGTGACAAAGGAGTCCATTTGAATAAGGCAACTGCCGGGCAGGCGGTCGAGGTATTGGGATTTGAGAAAGTTCCGCCGGTTGGAGGAATAGTCGTTTCTCAGGGCTCAATTGAAGATATTCCTGCCACGCCGGTTACTCTTTCTGCCANCCCTATTGTACCCTTTCATTCCGGTCAGGAGGCAATGCCCATGCCTGAAGACTTCTTAGCCATTGAAGAGGCGCCGACTCTCTCCGTTGTTTTATGCGCTGACAATCAGGGGTCTTTGGAGGCCATTGTCAGATCGTTGCCGGAAGAAATAAATGTAGCCCTTGCGAAGACAGGCGATATCACCACGACCGATATTTTACTGGCGAAATCAATTAGCGCAATAGTCCTGGGTTTTAACGTAAAAATTAAACCGGAAATTGTGAAATTTGCAGTCCAGGAAAAGGTCCTCGCCAAAAACTATAAGATTATTTATGAGCTGATTTCAGAGGTTAAGGATGTCCTTGAAGGGAAGCAATTGGCCCTGGTTGAGGAGGTATACGGAAGAGCAAAAATTTTAGCATCCTTTCCTTTTGAAAAAACCAAAGTTTTGGGAATTAAAGTTCTGGAGGGAAGGGTAGCCCGAGGCGACAAAGTAAGGCTTATAAAGAAAGAGGAGGTCATCGGAGAAAGCACAATTACATCAGTCAGGACAGGTAAGAACATAGTCTCAAAAATAGAGGAAAATCAGGAAGGAGGGGTAATTCTATCCCCGACACTTGACTTTACTATAGGAGATATGCTAATATGCCATGGTTAATCCGCAGGGTGGCAATTTAGAACGTAAATTATGGATAATTTAACACTTGAAAAAATTAAAGATCTGTTGTCCAAAAATGAAAATATCGGTATTGCCGTGGGCAAAAATCCCGGTATTGACGAGATGGCTGCGGCTTTATCATTGTATATAGCCCTTTCTCAGGTTTCCAAAAATGTTACCGTTGCCAGTCCCACAGAGCCGATCGTAGAAGTGTCTTCATTGGTCGGAATAGATAAAGTAAAGAAATCTTTAAGCGGAGGAGAAAACGGAGATTTGACCGTAAGTTTTCCGTATAGAGAGGGCGAAATTGAAAAAATCTCCTACACTCTTGAAGAGGGGAAATTGAACATTCTGGTGAAAGCAGGCGAAAACGGCCTTTCTTTTAATGAGCAAGANATTGAATACAAAAGAGAAGGCGCAGCCCCCGGATTGGTTTTNGTTGTAGGAACTCCGAGAATTTCAGATTTGGGAACAGCTTTTGAGATAGAGACTTTCAAAGATTCAAAAATTATAAATATTGATTATAAACCGGAAAATCAGGGATTTGGAGATATTCCTCTTATCGGCAAAAGCGCTTCATCTGTTTCAGAACTTATGGCCAATTTCATAGCTTCTTTAGGTCTCAAAATAGATGTTGATGTCGCCTCAAATTTATTGACAGGAATTATTAGCGCTACGGAAAATTTTCAAAGCCCATCAACCAGCTCTTTGGCTTTTGAGACCGCCGCGCTTCTTTTGAAAAAAGGCGCTGTCAGAAAAACAACTTCCACAAGAGACACAAGAGAAGTTAGTGATAACTCTTTCTTTAGTCCCGTTTCAAACGCGGCCAGCGCAAAATTGTCACAGCCAACACCGTCTTTTTCTCAGACATCCCCTTTTGCCAAGGCTTCTGCGGACGAGACATTCGGAACAGAGGAAAAAAAGCCGGAAATAAAAGTAGATGAAGACAATCCTCCCGAAGACTGGCTTTCCCCCAAAATTTACAAAGGCTCAACCTCAGTCTAAATCCGCTGCTTGAGAATGTCTTTCAGAACTGCTATAATAACAAAACTGCTAAATTGATAGATTAGAAGCACAATATGCCGCTTAGTACAACGTTAAAGAAAAAAGTAATCAAAGAATTCCAAACAGTTGCGGGAGATACGGGAAGTCCTGAAGTTCAAATTGCGCTTCTGACGACCAGAATTGACCGCCTGACAGAGCATTTAAAAATGCACATCCATGATACCCATTCCAGACGCGGACTTTTGTCGATGATTGCAAAGAGAAGAAGACTTCTTAATTTTTTAACCAAGGTCGACAAGAAAAGATCTGATACAATAGAAAAGAAAATCGGTTTTGATAAATCAAATCCCGTTGCCTCCGCCAAAACTTCGAAAGAAACGGAGAAAGTGGAGAAGGTTAAGAAAGCAAAGAAAACTAAATAAGACCCAAAAATATAATGACTACAAATAAAAAAACCACAGCCAAGTCAGACTTGGCTACAGCGGCTCTTGAAATAGGCGGTAAAACATTAACTTTGGAAGTGGGCCGTTTGGCTCAACAGGCCACATCTTCAGTCCTGGCCAGGCTTGGGGACACTATGGTTTTACTAACCGTAGTCATGGGCAAGGAAAGATCCGACATTGATTATTTTCCTTTGACTGTCGAATATGTGGAAAGACTTTATGCCGGAGGAAGAATTAAGGGATCAAGATGGGTAAAAAGAGAAGGGCGTCCTACAGACGATGCCGTTCTGACGGCCCGCCTCATTGACCGTTCGGTAAGACCTCTTTTTCCGAAAACATTCAAAAAAGAAGTGCAAATAATTGCCACAGTTCTCTCGGTTGACGGGGAAAATTCTCCCGATATATTGTCCGTTGTTGCGGCGTCAGCTGCTTTGGCAATTTCTCCGATTCCCTGGAAAGGTCCGGTTGGAGCCGTGCGTATGGGATACGTCAAAGAAAACGGAGACGGAAAGTCGGGCTTTATAGTTAATCCCGGAATTGCGGAGGGCGAACTTTCAGAATTAGACTTAATTGTTACAAGTTTGAAGGGTAAAACTTTGATGCTTGAAGCGGGGGCGCAGCAAGTCGCGGAAGACATTATGCTGGAAGGTATCAAAAAAGCTCAGACAGAAAATGACAAAATTATTGATTTTATTGAAGATTTCGCCAAAAAAGTGGGAGCGGAGAAAGAAGAAATTGTGCCAAATGCGCATCACGCGGAATTAATTGCTCTTCTGGAAAAGTCCTACATGGATGAAATCAGCGGAATGATCAAAAGCAGAATATCAAAGGAGTTAAAAGGTGAGCCCGGGGAATTTGTTGAAAAAATAGCGGAAGATCTGAAAGCTAAAGATGAAGAATTTGTTATAGACAAAAAAATGATCGCGGACGCGATTGAGCACGTGATGTTCAAAAAAATCCGGGAAAACACTTTGACAAAAGGGGTAAGGCCGGACGGAAGAAAAATTGACGAAATCAGGCCGATATCATGCCAGGTTTCAGTGCTTCCCCGAACTCACGGGTCGGCGATATTTAACAGGGGAGAAACGCAGGCTTTATCAATCGCAACGCTCGGCTCTCCGCGTATGGAGCAATTAATAGAATCTGCGGAAGGCGAAGAGTCAAAAAGATATATTCATCACTACAATATGCCTCCGTATTCGGTCGGAGAAGCGGGAAGATTCGGATTTACCTCAAGGCGTGAGATCGGTCACGGGGCATTGGGAGAAAGAGCAATCGAAGCTGTCATTCCGAGCCAGACGGAATTTCCTTACACAATCAGGGTTGTTTCCGAAATATTGTCTTCAAACGGATCTACTTCGATGGCTGCGACTTGCGGGTCCACTCTGGCTTTGATGGACGCGGGAGTTCCGATCAAAAAACCGGTTGCGGGAATTGCAATGGGAATGGTTTCTAAAGATGATAAATATGTGATTTTGACGGACATTCTAGGCCTTGAAGATTTTTCGGGAGATATGGATTTCAAAGTCGCGGGAACAGATTCAGGCGTTACGGCGATCCAATTGGATGTAAAAATATTGGGATTGAAGATAGAGCAGATAGAGGAAGTTTTTGAAAGAGCCAAAAAAGCAAGACTTTTTATTCTGGAAAAAATGATTGCGGTTGTTGGCGCAGGCCGTAAAAATGTTTCCGAATATGCTCCGAAAATAGAACAGGTCCAAATTCCCGTTGATAAAATAGGTGAAGTGATCGGTCCTGGCGGACGGGTTATAAAAAGTATTATTGCTACAACAGGCGCAACTGTGGACGTTGAAGACTCGGGAATTGCGACCATTTCAGGAACAGATAAAGATGCGGTTGCAAAGGCGGTTGAATGGGTTAAGGGAATTATCCGCGAAGTCAAAGTCGGGGAGATTTTTGAAGATGCCGAAGTTAAAAGAGTACTTCCTTTCGGAGCATTTGTAGAATTTTTGCCCGGCAAAGAAGGCATGGTCCATGTCTCAAAAATGGCGGAAGGATTTGTCCGCAATCCGTTGGATGTAGTTAAAATCGGACAAAAAGTCAAAGTGAAAGTATATGAAATTGACGATCAGGGAAGAACAAATTTGACAATGTTGTTTGGAGAAAAGACCGGAGGGAACGTT